>ENA-UOWO01004237-UOWO01004237.1-activated-sludge-metagenome-genome-assembly--contig:-NODE-4237-length-15960-cov-17.361081_pt1 | contig 15960 bp, 2 predicted proteins | sample MGYA00238148_ERZ761564 | MGnify/ENA primary metagenome ERZ761564 (study PRJEB28885, sample SAMN05720194) | activated sludge metagenome | isolation source: Anaerobic digester | place: USA...
TACACAACGTAGCACACTCTTTCCCTACACGACGCTCTTCCGATCTGCAAGGGCTTCCTGCGCCTTCATTTCAGTTGAAATTTTCATCGCAAAAAACGCCCCTATCACAAGAACAACTTCCTTGGAGATAAAATCAAAAAAAGCCGGCCCCTTAAACGCGCCGTACTGTATGAAATAAACAATAAAAAAAGACAAAAGAATTATCCCGACATATATGATATATTTTTTTCCGTTCCAAAAATCAAAACTTGCGTCAATTAACGTTATAAAATAAAGTGCAAATAACGGGCTTGCCGTGCCGCCGCTGAAAAAAATCGCAACCGCTATCGCGGCATTGTCAATTATGGATGACATTGCAAAAATTACCGAACTGTTGATTTTCCATTTTTTAATCGCAAAATAATAAGCCGCGTTTACCAGCGCTATGACGCCGGCGGTTGTAAGGATGGGATATAAGGAAATTTTTACGCCGAATTTTTCTATAAAAAAAAGAAGGGGCATGATAAAGGCCAAAATTATCCAACGGAGCCTGATATCGCTTAAGACAGCCTGATACAATTCCCTGTCGGATTTTACGGATTCAGCCATTTACCACCTGTCAGATAAGTCGTTTATTCTTCCACTTTCGCGGTAACAGGATCAGAGAAATCGCCTTCAATGCCGTCTTTGCTTACCGCGGTCACCACAAACGTGTATTCTGTGTTGACCTGTAACCCGGCTAAAGTGGCTTTTGTCTCTTTTATTATCTGCCTGTTTAATTTTTTATATTTTTCATCGCCGCTCTTTTTATAATAAAGGTTGAAACCCGTGACAGCCTCATCATCCGGGGCGTTCCACATAACCACAATTCCGGAATCCGCCTGTTTTGTGAATACAGATTCCATTTTTGCCGGTTTTATTGCCGTATATTTTTTCGGCGTCGCGACAACTGTTTGTGACATTACGCTTTCAAGGCCCCTGTTATTCATGGCGGTAACCGCAAATTCATAATCCGTATCATTTTCAAGCACCGCTTTAAATTTTGCCTCTTCCATAACGGGTTTTTTATTAAGCATTTCAAATTTATATGTGCCTTTTTTTCTGTAATATATATTATACCCGGTTATATTTGATTCCTGGTTCGGATCCCATCCTATTGAAACCATTTTGTCGCCTGCCATTGCCGTGACTTTCTGAGGCGGCCTTGGCCCGCCTATTACCGGCCTTTCAACAGGGTTGCCCAGCATAAATGAAAGGGAAATTCTGTGAGTTGCGCCAAGTTCGGAATGCGGTATGAAAGCGTAGTCAATATTTCCGATATCCTTAATTCCGAATCCTGCGCCTGCCGTAAAGCTTTCATCCGTCCTTCCCAGCTTATAGCCGCCCCTTAAATAAACCATGTCAGCAATTCTCATTTCAAGGCCAAGATTTACAAAGAATTTGGCGTATTCCGGATTTGTAATGTCAATGGGCTTTGCCGCGTCAGCGGAAATTAAAAGCCCGAATTCCTTTGAAAAAGGAAGGTCCAGCGCTGTGCCAAGCCTTACATTAAACGGAGTCTGGTCCTTGCCCGTGCTGGTGCCGATATCCGACAAAACAAAAGCCATTTTCAATGAATCTGTTATGTTTGCAAGAAGCCCCAAATCAGCCGCCACAATTCCCGGCAGGCTTTCGCCCAAAAGCTGCCTTTGTATGTAAGTTACATTTGCCCCTAAAGTCACATTTCCGATGGTAAAATCTTTCGTGTATAAGTTTCCAAGTATTTTGGCAAAAGTACCTGTTATCGCAAGGTCGTACGACATTTCTGCGTCCTGCGCCAGGATTGCTCCGAAAGAGTCTTTTGTGCTGTTAAAAGGCGGTATCCAGAAGTAGTTCACGCTTAAACCCGCGGCCGTTGCGCTGTCTATGGGCGCTATTCCGCCTAAGAACTCATAATTACTTCCGGCAAACCACATAAGGTGCATAAGGGTAAACGACCATTTATCCGCCTGCGCTATGCCTGCAGGGTTCCAGAAAGCCGCATTGGCGTCATCAGCAACCGCGGCGAAAGCTTCGCCCATTCCGGAGCTTCTTGCCCCCACGCCTATCTTAAGAAAATCGGCGTTGGATGTGCCTCCGCCAAGCGCGAATGCCGCTGCCGGTATTATTATTAACGCTGCTGTGAAAGCTGTAAGTAGCTTTCTTCTCATACTGCCGTTCTCCTTTATATTTTTAACGCTTATTATTTCTTTATAACAGCCACCGGTTTAATGACTTCATATGAACCGGCGCGCAGTTTTATGTAGTACATTCCCGTGGTGACAAGCTTGCCGTCATCCGCCCTGCCGTCCCATACCGCAAGCTGCGAATACAATATTCCGGATGAAACAGGGCCAAGGGACATAGACCTTACCCTTTCGCCTGCCACGTTGAATATCATCAGGTCAGCTGTGTTTGAATCGGCGTTTACGCTGAATATTATGCCCACAGTCTGTCCCGCCTGCGGATTAAAGCTGTTGGCCGTAAAGTACATGTCATTGTGAGATGCAGTGGAGCTTCCGAATGCTATTGTAACCGCGTTTGATACCGCGTAATTTGCAGGATCTGTATTGTTAACCGTATTTGTCACATCAATGTATGTATTGTATGATTCATATGCCACGTTGCCGGCAAAGCTTACATTTCCTCCGGATACCGCCGTAAACATCCATGTAAATGACTGCGACGTTCCCTGCGGTATGGATGCGTTAAGCGTGCTGTTTGTTACGGATACGGAAGCATAACCGGCGCCTACAAGCGATAAATCCACAGGCGTCGGGTTGACATTATACGCGTCAAGCTGTCCGTTATTTGTTACAGTCATTATTACCGTAATAACGTCACCCACGCCGACTGTCGCAGGCAGCGCGTTAATTGAAACCGCAAGGTTTGCAAACGAAGGCGTTATTCTGATATTGTCCGATACAGCCGCGCCTGAATTGCTTGCAGGCGTTGATGTGCCGTTATTTGTGCCGGATACCGATGCAGTAAATGTAAGGTAATCCGGCGTTGTGCCTGCAGTGTATACCCATGTTATAAACTGCGTGGCTCCCACAGCTATTGTATCAATTGCCGCGGGCACAGGACCTGACACAGGCGTTACAATGCCGGCAGGCGTTATTGCCATTGCCGAAGGCGTAACCGCGCGCGCTGATACAAGGCCTGTATTGGTTATTGCCATTATTGCTGTAATAGTCTCGTTAAGTTCCGCCCTGTCTGTTGCCGACGGCGAGAACACGTCAAGCGTTGCAACAAGGTTGGCAGAAGGCTCTGTTATGTTTACCGTTACGCCGCTTAATGCCGAGATTATAGCGGCGGCGCTGTTGGAATCCGTACCTGAAGCAGAGCTGCTGAATGTAAGCTGTCCTTCTGACGTGGCGGAATACGTCCATGTAAATGACGCTGACTGCCCGCCGTTTAGCGTAATTGCTGAAGTATTTCCGGTAAGCAGCTCATACGCCGCGCCGGTTCCGTTATTATTAATTAATACCGCGGTCGGCGTTACGCCGTTTGCCGAGGCGCCGCCTGTATTTGTGACGTTAAGTATAACCGTTATTACCTGCGACCTTGACAGCGTGGCCGGCGGATATGTTTCTATTGTGGATACAAGCGCTGCAGGCGCCTGTATAACTACAGCCGGCGCTGATGTCTGGGCAGATGCCACGTTTGAACCTGAATTAACATCAATACCTTCGGCGCGTCCCGTGAAGGCAATTGTGCCCGGCGCTGCTGCGTTAAACGTCCACGTGAATGCCTGATATGCGCCTCCGGCAAATGTTGCAACAACAGAAGGCTCTGTTAACATTGTTACCACGCCGGAAACCGGAGTGAAACCAAAACGCGGCGTAAGGCTGTTAATTGTGGCGCCGCCTGTATTTGTAACAGACATTATTACCGTGAAATCAGTTCCGGTATTGATGCTGTTCGGGAAACTGTAAAGCGTTGACATAAGCGCGGCTGATGTCTGAACCGCCACAGGCGTGCTTAACACGGGCGATGAATAAATATCGCCTATTCCGCTGTCCTTGGCGTAAGCAACAGCGCTGAAAGAAGATGTGCCCGCGCTTGTTGCCTGATATATCCAGGTGAATGTTTCCGCGGCGCCAACCGTTAATGTCACTGCCGCGCCCGAAGGCCCTGAAGCCATGCTGAATGTGGCGCTGCCTGTCCATACAGGATAAAGCGGAGTTACATTATAGGCGTTTGACGAGCCAAAGCCTGAATTTGTTATTGTCATAATCACGGTTACGGACTGGCCTGTGGATACTGTTGACGGCGCTGCCGATACTTCCGCCACAAGCGACGCGGACGCCCTTATTTCAACCTGTGCTTCGGTTCCTATTGAAGCTATGGCCGCGGATGTGTTTGCGTCTGTTCCCATAGCAAAGGCGCTGAATGTTATTGTGCCGTCGCCGGACGCCGAATAAGTCCACTGGAATACCTGCGATGTTCCGCCCGCGACCGTCTTAGTAAGCGGCGAAGGCTCTGTTATCATAAACGCGGACGCGCCTGTTTCCGTAAGCACAAACGGAGTTATGCTTACAGACGAAGCGGATGCCTGTCCGGAATTATTTACAAGCATGGATACCGTAAACACCTGCCCGTTATAGTTCATCGCCGGCGCTATTGATATATTTGAAGATATTACCGCAGGCGACTGAATGTTGATTGTTCCGGTGAAATCCGCGTCTGTAACTGTGGCGCCTGTGTTTGAATCCGTGCCGGTTATCACGGCCGACAGCACAACATTACCCTGCCCTGATGCCTGGTATACCCATGTAAGTGCCGCCGTTGAATTTCCTTCAATATCAACCGCCGCCGGTGTTACAACCGGTATTACGCCGCCGGTGCCGGAGCTTATATTCATAACCGCTGAAGAAGCGGCTGCTGTGGCGCCGCCAAGGTTTGTGACAGTCATTATAACCGTGAACTGCTGCCCCACGGTAACATACGAAGGAGCCGCGACTGAAGCAATGCTTAAATTAGCCGGCCTTTGTACCGTAATTACATTTGTGCTTGTTGAAGCGGACAGATAAGCGTTAAGCGAATTTTCATCCTGTCCCTGCGCCCAGCCAAGCCAGTTGATTGTACCGGCTCCTGTTGCCTGTGTAACCCATGTAAAGACAGCCACACCGCCGCCGCCCGGTATTACCGCGGATGAAGGCGAATGCGTGTTTGGATTATTTGGATTGGCAAGCGCCGACCCGCTCTTAAACAGCTGTGAAGGAATTACATTTACCGCGTCAGCCTGGCCGTTGTTTGTGACAGTCATTAATATTGTAATCATCTGTGATGTATTTACAGTATTAGGATACGCGTCAACCCTTGAAACAAGCGCCGGCGGCTGTTCTATTGTAAGCATCTCAGATACCGCCGTATTAGACGAAACCGTAATTGGCAGTATGGCGTCAGCGCCCTGTGCTGCCGCGCTGAATACCACAGTTCCGTAATTTACGCCGGTTTCAAGAATCCACCTGAATGTCTGCGACTGGCCGACTGCCATATTTACAGGGGCAACCTGAGCCGTATGCGTAACGCTCTTAATTAGACTGCCTGTGTTGTCATACATTACAAGGCCTGCCGCAGGCGATACGCCCGTTGCCGCGTGCAGCCCTGTATTAGTGACTGTCATTATAAGGGTAATCCTCTGATTGGGCCCCGCGACAGAAGGCACAACCGACATCTGTGCTGTTAATATTGCCTGCTGTGCTATTACTTCCGCGTCAACATTTCCGCTTGGGCCTGACTGCATGACTGAATTCGTGTTAATTTCAATGCCCGATGCGCCGCCGCTGAACGAAACAACGCCTATTGCGGACGCGGAATATGTCCAGGTGAACGTATCAAAATCATTACCGTCAAGATTTATAGCCGCCGGTTCAGGGCCTGCTATTCTTACAAAAGTGCCGCTGCCGGCCATCATTAATGATGGCGTAATATCAGTAAGTGTTCCGCCGCCGCCGTTGCTTAAAGTCATTATTACGGTGACATTCTGTCCCTGCGCGACCACCGGCGGATAAACCGTAAATGCCGTTATTGAAAGCGACGCCGGTTCCTGAACCGTAATATATCCGCGCGGCGTCATAGGCGATGTGACCGTGTTTGTTACATCATTTTCATCAACACCGCTTGCGTAGCCGCTTAAGAATATTGTGCCGCTTCCTGTTGCCTGATACTGCCAAACTATGGCGGTTGAACTTCCGCCCGCAACCGCTGTGGCTGTTACGCCTGACGCAAAAAGATTAACCGCAACGCCTGCGCCTGTTGCGCTTGTGGTGAATACCGGAATAACGTTGTTGGCATTGGCGCCGCCCGTATTTGTTATTATCATGGTGACATCAAATATCTGCCCGTTATTAACCGTAAGCGGCGTTATAAGCGATGCTGTCAATGCCGATACGCGCTGTATCTGAACCGGCAATGTTCGGTCAGGGTCAGTTGTCCTGGGCCCGTCCGCGTCCGCATATGAAGCATAAGTGCTGAATGATACCGTGCCCTGCGCCGTGGGGTTATAGACCCAGGTGAATGAAGCTGTTGCGCCGGATGCCAGCGCGGTTGATGTGACCGCCTGTGATAACGCGGTTATTGCCCCGCCTGTAAGTATCGCCTGAACCGCCGGAACAACATCGCCGTTTGTCGCGGCTGTGCCTTCATTTGTAACTGTCATTATAACCGTTATCAGCTGGCCCGTTGATACAACTGTCCTGGATACTGAAGTGTCGCTTGCAAGGTAAGCGGAATCTGTGATATTTACGTTATTTGAAACAACCGCGCCTGTCACCTGCGGGGCGCCGGTATTGAAATCATCTGCCGATACCGTGCCGGTGAAATTCACGGCTCCGGGAGCGGAACTGTCATATACATAAGCAAACGTGAACGAACTTCCGCCGTTAATTAACGCGGCTGACACCGGCACAGGACCTGATACATATGCCGCGTTCCCTGTTCCGCCAAGAATTAATGCCGAAGGAACAACATTTGACGCCGCGGCGCCGCCTGTGTTATTGGCGGTTACGTATACTGTTATTGGCTGCCCTGTCTTTACATCGGAAGGCAGCGCGTTTATTGAAGCTGACAGCTGCATAGGCAGCTGAACCTGTATGTATTTGCTTGCGCTCATAGCGGACGACACTTTTATGCCGCTGTTTTCATCAAAGCCGGAAGCGTTTCCTGATAACGCGACAGAACCAACCGCAGTCGCGCTGTACGTCCACGTGAATACTCTTGCCTCTCCGGCAGGAATATTCTGGGCAAGCGGCGAAGACCCTTCTGTCGCCCACATTCCGCCGGTGGACGGAGGATTAACAACGTAAATGTCTCCCGGCGATACATTTAACGCGTCCGCGGTTCCGTTATTTGTAACGGTCATATAGACATTTGTGGCCTGTCCAAGATTCAGCGTGTCCCCCTGAATGGTTATTGCGGAAGCAAGAACCGGAGGCACTTCTATGTTAACCTGATTTGAAGTTGCTGTCACGCTTTGATACGCGAAACCTGTGCGTATGTCCTGTCCCTGCGCCTTGCCGTTGTATCCAAGCGAACCTGCTGCCGTTGCCGTATAAATCCATGTGTAGGAACCAAAAGCGCCCGCGGGTATTGCCTGCGATGCAGGCAGAGGCCCTGAAACAAAGGACGCGTTGCCTGTGCCCACCCTGTTAAGCGGAAGTACAGGGGCAACATTTACGGCATTCGTCGCGCCAGTGTTGCTTATGGTCATTGTAAGGGTAATATTCTGCCCGACAGAGAACGTGCCGCCTGCAGGCAATATTTCCATATGATTAACCGACAGATTCGGCGGTTCATAAGCCGTTGTTGAAACAGAAGCCACAGGGCTGTTCCACGCATAGCCTTCAAGCGATATTGTGCCTGCTGATCCCGCTGTGTATACATAAGTGAATGTGCCGTAATTTCCAACCGTTATATTTCTTGCCGACGGTACCGGCCCGGCATAGTATGGTGCTGTTCCCGCTGTTATTGCAAGGGCGGATACCGTGACATTATTGGCATCAACAAGGCCCGCGTTATCAACCCTCATTATTACGGTAAAGTTCTGGCCGTTTGTCACTTCAGCCGGAGCTGACAGGGATACAGCAAGCACAGGCTGATTTGATACGGCATTTACAGTGGCTGTATTTCCCGTTGAGCCGTATGTTGCGCCCGAATTGGCGTCTGTTCCCTGCGCGTACGCGCTGAATATAAGGTTGCCCACTCCGGCGGCGCTTAATGTCCATGTAAATCTTGTATTACCGCCGTTGCCGGAAATGTTTGCCGCTGCAGGCGCCGGCCCTGTAAGGTACATAGGCGTTGAACTGCCTGTAATATCAAGCGACGGCACAACGTTTGTCATGGCCGCCTGCCCGCTGTTTGTAACCGACAGTATAACCGTGATTGCATCAACAGATTCTTTTATAAGGACAGGCCTTGCGGAAACCGCGCTTGCAAGGGCCGGTACTGTCTGTATGTTTACATTTCCGCCGTTAGCGGAAGCTGTTTTGGTAACCTTGCTGTTGAAGTCATACCCAACTATCATAGAAGCAAAATTAATTGAACCTGACGCATTGGCGCTGTAAGTCCATGTGAAGTGTGTGGAAGCGCCGCCTGCAATATCCACGGAAGCGGGCGATGTTAATACAAGCGCGTTGGCGGGTATTGAAGCCGCGGGCGTTACGCCGTAAGCGCCTTCCGCCATTGCCGTGCCGTTATTGGTGACAGCCATTACAACCGTTATTATCTGTCCGACGCTTACCTGATTGGAAATTGAAACAAGCCCTGCTGTAAGCGATGCCGCAGGCTGTATGGTTACATTATTTGTCCATGCCGCCTGAGCTGTAATTGTCGCCTTATTGGCTTCATTATATCCGACGGCATTGGCGCTTACCCAGACTGTGCCGGGCGCTGCTGCCTGGTATACCCATTCAAACTGTGTGCTTAAGCCTGACGCAATATTCTGCGGCGTTGAAGGCAGAGGCCCGCTTACATAAGACGCTGATGCCGTGCCGCTTACCATTAATGATACCGCGCCAGGCATTACCCCTTCCGCATTGCCGATTCCGGCATTTTCAACGGTCATTAATACCGTAATCTGCTGGCCCGTGGAAACTGTCGCGGGCAATGCCGTAAAGGAAGAAACAGCCACGCCGGCAGAGGCGTAAATTTCCGCCGTATTGCTTGCCTGCGAACCTGTGCTTACAACCGATAATATGTCGTTTGAATCAGTGCCGTTTGCGGTTGACGTAAACTGCACAGTACCCGCGCTTGTTGCCTGATATACCCATGTGAATGCCGCGGACGACATGCCCGGAAGAGTCATTGTTGCGGGTATAGGGCCTGAAACAGTTGTAACATTTCCGCCGTTGGTTAATGTCAACCCTACAGGGTCAGGCGTAAGGGCGTTAACCGCTGACTGCCCTTCGTTTGTAATGTTCATTATAAGGGTAATATTATCGCCTGTTCCAAGATAAGAAGGCGAAGCGTTCAGTGAAGCCGTCAAATAAGCCGGGCTTTGTATCTGAATCATAGGGCTTGATTTTACAGCCGAACTTACCGTTACAAAGCTGTTTTCATCCGTGCCTGTTGCATTGCCGGACAGAGCCACAGAACCCAAACCTGCTGCAGTATATACCCACGTAAATACCGCGCTTGTATTTCCGGCAACAGTTACAGACGCGGGATCCGGGCCTGATACAGGTATTAATCCGCCGGTGCTTGCATCAGTGTAATTAAGAGGATTGGGCGCCACATTATTTGCGGCAGCCGTACCGCTGTTTGTTACGGTCATATAAACTGTGACATCCTGGCCTATATTAAACTTTGTGCCGTCAATTGACAGCGCGCTTGAAAGCGATGCAGGCGATTCTATTGTTATAAAATTACTGCTTACCGCTGTGGCGGTGATGGTGGTTTTGCTGTACTGCGCGTAGCCTTTGGAATAAGCGTTAACCGCAAGGCTGCCCGCTCCGGTTGCAGTGTATGTCCATGTAAACTGCGCCGAAGCGCCGGATGCTATTGACTGCGATGCCGGTACAGGGCCGGAAGAAATATTATAACTTGCGCTGCCAAGTTTTATAAGGGCGGAAGGCACAACGCCTTCGGCTGTGCTTGCGCCTGAATTTGTCACGTTCATCCTTATGGTGATGCGCTGGCCGACGCTTGCAACAGCCGGTTCAATGAACATATCCTGCGCAAGGGCCGGATTCGCGATTACATTAATAACTGTATTTGCCGGTATTGAAATATCCGTGCTTGTGTAAACTCCGGATGACGCCGTAATATTTACATTAGCGGTTCCCGCAACACCCGCGCTTGAAAGGACATACGTGAAGTCCTGCCTTGCGCCCGGTGAAAGGTTTGCGTTTGCCGGTATGGGGCCGGATATCAGAGTTCCCGAAAGAGGTACAGTGAAAGCATCCGGCGTTACGGCGTTTGCCGTTACAATTCCGGAATTGCTTACCGACAATATCACAGTATATCTCTGGCTGTAATTAATTGTCTGCGGCGATACGGATATCCAGCTTGAAAGAACAGGGAAATTAGGCTGCACAAGCACGGTATTGCTCTGCGCCGTAATTGTTGTGGATACGGAATTTCCGCTGTTAAAGTCAGTGCCCGAAGCATTGGCTGTAAAGTACAGCGAACCGACTGAAGTTGCGGTGTATATCCATGTAAAGTATCCGGATGTGTTTCCGGTAATTGTTATATTTGTCGGAACAGGCCCGCTTACATTTACAACGCCGGCGTTTCCAAGTATGGCAAACCCTGTGGGTGTAACGGCATTAGCTGATGCCTGGCTGCTGTTTGAAACCGACATTATTACAGTTATATTATTTCCCGTACCCAGGCTTGAAGGCTGGACGTTAATTGAAGCCGTAAGCGCTGCAGGCATCTGGATTATTACATTTCCGCTTACCGCCGCGCCTGATACCTTTACCAATCCGCTGTTTTCATCCGTGCCTGTCGCGTTGCTGCTGAATGTTATTGTTCCCGGTGTTAACGCCGTGTATGTCCATGTGAACGATACGCTTGCTCCGCCTGCTATGTCCGTGCTTGCAGGCAATGCCGCTATTGCAACCGCGCCCGGTATGCTTGCTGACGGCGTTACTCCTATTACCCCTGTTGCTGCTGCCTGCCCGTTGTTCGTCACCGTCATTACAACTGTTATTACCTGCCCAACACTTACCTGTGAAGGCAACGCGCTTATCTGCGCCGCAAGTGCCGCCGCGCTTTCAACTGTAAGAACATTGCTGCCTGAAGCTGAACTTGTAATTGTATTGCCAAGCGTTTCATCAATACCCTTTGCGTTTCCGCTTACCGATACAAGCCCGGACGTATTAGCCGTGTATATCCAGGTGTAGTACTGGTTATGCACCGGCGCTGCGTTTCCGGGAATAGGTATTGAAGATGGTTCCGGCCCGCTTACATAGGCAAGCGACGCTGTCCCTGCCTGTATTATATTCTGTCCTGTTACATCCGCCGCGTTGCCCGCGCCGGTATTGGTTACATTCATAATTACAGTTACCTGCTGGCCCACGCTTACTGTTGAAGGAATTATCTGAATATTGGACGCAAGATAAGCAGCGTCTTTTATAACCACATTTCCGCTGGTGCCTGTATTGGATATAACAGGCGTTGTAATGTTATTTACATCCGTACCCGCCGCGGCGGCTGTGAATGCTATTGTTCCCACAGACTGCGCGCTGTATATCCATGTAAATCTTGCAGAAGCAGCCGCTGTAAGCGTAACGCCTGCCGAAGGCAATGCGCCGGAGTAAATTGACGCGTCTCCGCCTGATATCTGAATATCATTCACGGCTGTCACAGAAACATTATTTGCCGTTGCCTGTCCGTTATTTGTAACTTCAACCACAACAGTAATCATGTAGCCTGTTCCAAGCATTGCAGGCAGGGCGGATACCGACACGCCAAGCGAAGCCGGTGTCTGTACAGTTAAAGTATTGCTGTTTGTCACAGCGCTTGAAACAGCTGCGCCCGTGCTGGAATCAATTCCGGACGCGTTTCCGCTGAATATTACGCTGCCTGAGCCTGCCGCGCTGTATGTCCACTGATATACCTGCGATGAACCGCCGGCTATTGCCGCTGTTGCGGGTGCAGGCCCGCTTATACGTACAGCCCCGCCGTCGCCTGAAAGGTTAAGCGCCGAAGGCGGCGCAACACTGTTTGCCGCGGACTGTCCGTTATTGGTGACTGTCATTGTCACAGTGAACCACTGGCCGATATTTCTGGTTGCCGGCACCGAGATGGAGCTTGCAAGCGATGCCGGTGTAAGTATGGTGACATAGTTGCTGTCATCCGCCGCAGCCGTTACTGTAAGTTTGCTGTACTGGCTGTAGCCTGTTAAATAGTTGTTTACGGCAAGGGTTCCTGCTCCTGTTGCCTGATATACCCATGTGTAAACCGCGCTTGCGCCGGCAGCAATGGAAGCCGTTGCAGGCGAAGGCCCGCTTATGTAAGAATATGAACCGCTGCCAAGTTTGACCATAGCCGCGGGAACCGTGCCTTCTGATATGCTGCCGCCTGAATTGGTTACGCTTAACATCACCGTAATATTCTGGCCGACGCTTGCGACAGAAGGCGTTATTATCATTTCATTTGCAAGTACAGGGTCAGCTGTAACCTGTATCTGATTTGCAGCGCCTGATGTTACATTTGTGCTTGGATAACCGCCGCTTGAAGCTGTTATTGAATAGGATGCCGCCCCTGACGTATTTGCTGACCTGTAAACCCATGTGAACACGGCAGTGCCGCCTGCAGGTATGTCCGCGGATGTGGGGTTAACGCTGCTCTGCAGAGTTCCGCCAAGCACAGGCGCGGGATTAAGCGGGCTGGCTATTGTCCCGTTTGCGGCCTGAACGCCCACATTGCTGACAGTAAGCCTTACGGTATAATTCTGGTTATAATTTACGGTTGAAGGCGACACCGTAACATATGATGTCATTACCGGATTATTCGGGTATACATTTATAACATTGCTGTATGCCGTGTACGTCGTTGAAACAGGCAGCCCTGAATTGAAATCTGTTCCCGAAGCATTGGCAGAGAATGTCAGCGAACCAAGGCCCACTGTCGCGTAAACCCATGTAAACTGCGATGAAGAACCTGCTGTGATTGTGGCGTTTGTAGGAACAGGGCCGCTTACAAATACAAGCGAGGCTGAACCTGAATATCCAAATCCTGTCGGAGTCACCGCGTTAGCGGATGACATACCCGAATTTGTAACAGTCATTATAACAGTAATATTGTTTCCAAGCGCCACAGCCGAAGGCATGGCGGATATTGAAGCCGCAATTGATGACGGAGCCTGTATTACAACCGCATTTGTTGAAACCTGAGCCGAAGAGACTGCGTTTAATGTGTTTTCATCAAAACCAGAAGCGCTGCCTGTAAATATTACGCTGCCCGGCGCCGTGGAATTAAAGACCCATGTGAATACGGATGAAGCGCCGCCCGCTATTGTCCTGGAAGCAGGCAGAAGCGAAACACTTACCGATGAAGGGGCAGAAGCCGCGGGAGTTACAGGAAGCACCGACAGGGCGTCTGCTGTTCCGTTGTTGGTCACTGTCATTAACACCGTTATCTGCTGTCCGGCGCTTATCAACGAAGGAGACGCGGTCATTGAAGCCGCAAGCGAAGCCGGAGTTTCTATAATAACCGTATTGGAAGCCGCAGCCGCCGAGTTTATTGTATTGCCTATATTAACATCAACAGCCCTGGCGCCCGCGTTGAATGAAATACTGCCCGCAGCGGCTGCCGTATATACCCATGTAAGATAAGTATTTGCACCCGCCGCGATAGACTGCGATGCAGGTTCAGGGCCGGATATATAGGTTACAGTGCCTGTTCCCGAAGGAGTCATATTAACACCTGTCAGGTTATTCGCGTCCCCGGCGCCCGTATTTGTCACATGCATAATAATTGTTATTTCCTGTCCCTCGCTTACAGATAAAGGCATAGCGCTTAAATCCGCTGTTAAGAACGCGGTATTTTTAATCTCTATATTATTGCTTGCCGCTGCCGTGGATGTCACTCCAAGGTTTGTATTGTTATCAACTCCGGTCGCGCGGCCCGTGAAGTTTATTATTCCTATCGTGTTTGCCGTGTATGTCCATGTGAACGATGCGCTCGCTCCGCCTGCAAGTGTTACCCCTGCTGACGGCACAACTCCTGTTGCCAGTGTCGCGTTTCCTCCTGACACCGCTACTTCCACATCATCCAGTTCGTTCATCCTTACATTATTCGCTGTTGCCTGCCCGTTGTTCGTTATTACTCCTGTTACCGTTATCGGATATCCCGTGCCTGCTACCGCAGGTATCGCGCTTATTGTTGTTGTTAAGTTTGCACCTGTCTGTATTACAAAGTTACCGCTTACAGCGTTATTGCTTGCAACCGCTGCCCCGCTGTTCGCGTCCGTGCCCGCCGCGATTCCCGCAAACGTTACTGTTCCCGCGCCCGCTGCACTGTATGTCCACTGATATACCTGCGCTGTTCCTCCCGCTATTGCCGCTGTCGCAGGTGTCGGCCCGCTTATACGCACAGCTCCGCCTGTTCCCGCTACCGTTAAATTCACCGGCGGCGCTACCGCTGTCGCTCCCGCGCTTCCGCTGTTTGTTACCACCATGCTTACTACAAACCACTGCCCTATATTCTTTGTCCCCGGTACATATATTCCCGCGCTTAATGCCGCAGGGCTCTGGACCGTTATATAATTGCTGTCTGTCGCTGTCGTCGTCTTCGTTACCTTATTATATACACTGTATCCTGTCGCATATCCGTTTACCGCCAGATTACCGTTCCCGCTTGCCGTGTATATCCATGTATAGTTCGCGTTTGCCCCGGCTGCTATCGTCTGACTTCCCGGCACAGGACCGCTTACATACGCGTAATTCGCTGTTCCCAATTTTACCAGCGCTGACGGCACTACTCCTTCTGCCGCAGAGTTCCCGCTGTTTGCTACGTTCATTACCACTGTCACATTCTGCCCCGCGCTTACTGTCGCCGGCGCTATTGCAACACTTGACGCTAATACCGCGTCGCCTACCACTGTTATCCTGTTTGTGTTTCCGCTTGTTACATCGCTGCTTGTCTCTGCTCCGCTTGCCGCTGTTATTACTATGTTCGCCGTTCCTTCTGTTCCCGCGCTTTGCAGTACCCATGTGAATCTTCCTGTGCCGCCGGATGCTATATCCATACTTGCCGGCGCCGGCGTTAATATTACAGACCCGCCCAGCGGCGCTGCTACAGCTCCGGGCGTTACCGCAGGCGCGTTTACAACCCCTACATTGCTTACTGTTAACACTGCCGTATATCTCTGATTATAATTTATTGTTCCCGGCGTTACATTTACATAACTTGTCATTACAGGATAGTTCGGCTGTATCGCTACCGTATTGCTTACCGCATTTACCGCGCTTACAACTGCACCGCTGTTTCCATCCGTTCCCGATGCTGTTCCTTCAAATATTGCTGTTCCTATCGCGTCTGCTGAATATACCCATGTGTAATTTACTGTTGCACCGCCTGCTATTACTGCCGCAACCGGCGCTGCCGATGTCAGCGTTACTGTTCCTGTCCCGCTTGTTACCAGTGCTGACGGTACAACCGCATTCGCCGTTGCCTGTCCGTTATTTGTTACTGCCATTACCACCGTTATATTTTCTGTCAACCCTACCGCTGCAGGCGATGCTGTTATCACAGATGTCAGCGCCGCAGGCGTCTGGATTACAACATTCCCGCTTACTGCTGCCGCTGATGTCTTTATAAGTCCGCTGTTTTCATCCGTTCCTGTTGCATTACTGCTGAATGTTATTGTTCCCGACGTTAACGCCGTGTATGTCCATGTGAACGATGCGCTTGCTCCGCCTGCTATGTCCGTGCTTGCAGGCAATGCCGCTATTGCAACCGCGCCCGGTATGCTTGCTGACGGCGTTACTCCTATTACCCCTGTTGCTG
>ENA-UOWO01004238-UOWO01004238.1-activated-sludge-metagenome-genome-assembly--contig:-NODE-4238-length-15957-cov-32.464470_pt1 | contig 15957 bp, 12 predicted proteins | sample MGYA00238148_ERZ761564 | MGnify/ENA primary metagenome ERZ761564 (study PRJEB28885, sample SAMN05720194) | activated sludge metagenome | isolation source: Anaerobic digester | place: USA...
CGCAGGCCGTCGAGGTGCCGCTGCTTCATCTCGATGAAGCGGCCGAAGCGTTCGGGCTCGAACGGCAGGGGCTGCCCCGTGCTGGCCTGCTGGGCGTCCAGCAGGTCGGCGAACTCGGCCAGCAGGTTGCTGCGCACCACATGCACGATGCGCAGTGCCGGGTCGGCCAGGGCCCAGTCCAGCGCGCTGGCGTTGTGCGCGGCCGCCATCGTGAAGCCGCGCACCCGCAGCGCGGTGAGGTCGCGGCCCAGCGCGTCGTGGGAGCGGCTCAGCATCATGCGGGCGAACCAGGCCGCGTCCTTGGCGCGCAAGGCATGCAGCGTGCGGGCGGCGTTGCGGCTGAGCAGCCGTTCGGCCAGTTGCATGCCCTGTGGGTGCAGCAGGTCACCGTCGAACTGCACGCCGTCGGTCTCGTTCAGCGTGCGTGCCAGCCGGTCGATGCGGGTGTGGGGCGCGCCCAGCAGCAGGGCCGCACCGCGCGGCAGCTCGGCGGGCACCATGTCGTCGGCGCTGTAGAGGCTGCAGAACGGGTCGACCAGCTCCGGGTCGAGCAGGCTCAGCCGGGTGTAGGTGCAGCGCAGTTCCTCCAGCACGCAGGGCAGGCCGTCGGCGGCGCGTGCGCCCAGGTACAGGCGCAGGCCGGCGCGGTCACCACACAGCATGAAGCGCGCGGCCACCTGGCCGTCGGGGTCGCACAGCTCCAGGTTGCCATCGCGCAGGTGCCAGCGCTCGAAGCCGGCAGGGGCGTTCAGGCCGACGCGGCCGTTGTCGCGCAGCCGGATCACGCCCTGTGACCGGCCGTCGGCCAGGCGCACCATGTACAGCCGCCGCTCTTCAGGCGGCACCATCAGCACCGGCTGGGACGCCGCCAGCGCCTGCAGCATGGCGGCATGGGGCGAGTGCGGCTGGGCCAGTGGCAAGGCCACGCGGGCCGCGGCGCTGGCATCTTCCAGCTGGCCGCGGCGGCAGGCCAGGCGCAGCAGCTCGGCGGTCTGGTCCACACAGGTGCTGGCCAGCATCGCCAGGCCGGCTGCGGGTGCCATGGGCCCCGCCATGGCCGTTGCGGGCTGGGCCGGCAGTGCGGCGGCGCTCAGGGGGGTGGGCATGGCCAGGGCAATGGCGTTCATCACGCAACTCCGTCAATCGGGGAAGCCCAGTCTAGGGAGCAGCCGCCGACGGCCAAGGCTGGAAAAGCGCGGTGTTTGCCGGCCTTTGCCGGATCAGGAGCGTCAGTCTTCTGCCTGCGGTGCCGGCACCAGGGACGGCTGCACCAGGGCCTGCACATGGCCCAGCAGGTCATCGTCGGTCCAGGGTTTGCGGTAGATGCCGGTCACCGCCTGCAACTGGTTCAGCTGCGCCTGCAGGTCGTCATGCCCGGTGATGGCCAGGATGGGCATGCCGGCCCAGCCGGGCTGCTGCTGCACCGCCCGGATCAGGCCCACGCCGTCGAGCCGGGGCATCTCCAGGTCGGTCAGCAGCAGGGCGTAGCGGCCCGCCTGCAGCAGGGCCAGGGCCTCTTCGCCGTCGCGCGCCAGTGCGATGCGGTAGCCGGCGGGCTCGAACAGGCGCCGCAGCTTGGCACGCACCACCGCGGAATCGTCGACCAGCAGCAGATCGGCCTGCAGCGGCTGCGCTTGGCCGGCCACCGGCACCGCAGCCGCCGGGGTGGCCGGCGCGGCCGACGGCGCGCCAGGGCGGGGCGCGGGTTGTGGTGGTGGAGAGGGCGCGCGGGCGCTGGGGGAGGTGGGAGCAGTGCGGGCGCTGGGGGTCGGCGGTTCGGGCGCCGCGGGGGGGCTTGGCGGCGTCGCCCGGCGTGCGCCTGGCTGGCGGCCCACCAGCCAGACCACGATGCCGCCCAGCACCAGGGCGCCCAGCACCCAGGGCAGCAGCAGGGTCAGCAGCATGTGGAGCGTGTCGAACAGCATGGAAGCCTCGCAGGGGGTGGGCGCGCGCTGTGCGCAGGTGCCGCAGTCGGCCTGCCTGCAGTGTCGGCAGCGCGGGGCTGCACTTCAATGGCTGCGGCGGGGCTTCCGTGCGCAATGTGGGCCTGGCGCGACGCGGCGCACGCGGCCGACACCGACCGGCGTGTAGGAAGTTGCCTGACACGCCACCCCGAAGAACAGGGACTCAAGATGACGAATTGGCCTGATGTTGCCGTCCTGTTGCGATCCCTACAGTTCGTTTCACGCCGGGTTCACAGCCCGGCAACACGACGACAAGCACCCCACGCCACCCACCACCGGACGACCACCATGAACTCAGACCAGATCCTTGCCGAAATCCGCGAAGCCAATCTGTCGTACCTGATGCTGGCCCAGACCCTGATCCGCACCGACCGTGACCAGGCCCTGTTCCGCCTGGGCCTGAGCGAGGACTCGGCCGCGATGATCGCGGCGCTGACGCCGGCCCAGATGATGAAGATCGCCTCCGGCAACACCCTGCTGTGCCGCATGCGCTGCGACGACGATCTGGTCTGGGGCCTGCTGACCAGCCACGGCAAGAGCGCCGCCAACGAAAGCGTCAGCCGCCTGCACGCCTCCATCCTGATGGCCGGTCGCCACCAGGAAGCTGCATAAGCCGACTGCCCGCCAGACCACACCAACAAGCACTCAGGAGAGAGAACCATGTCGCGCACCAAGAGCATCCTGACCGAAGCCAAGCAGATCGACACCGCGGTGGAGCTGATCAAGCTCGGCGCCCGCCTGCAGGTGCTGGAGAGCGAAACCGACCTCAGCTACGAGCGCCTGCTGCGCCTGTACAAGGAAGTGGCGGGCAAGAGCCCCAGCAAGGGCCAGCTGCCGTTCTCCACCGACTGGTTCATGACCTGGCAACCCAACATCCATGCCAGCCTCTTCCTGAACATCCACGAGTACCTGAACAAGGTGGCCGCGCTCGACGAGATCGACACCGTGATCAAGGCCTACAAGCTCTACATGGAGCAGGTGGGCGCCCAGGGGCTGGAGCCGCAGCTGTCGGTGACCCGCGCCTGGCGCCTGGTGAAGTTCGTCGACAACGGCATGCTCACCATGACCAAGTGCAGCAAGTGCGGCGGCCACTTCGTCACCCATCCGCACGAGATTGCCCGCCACTATGTGTGCGGCCTGTGCAACCCGCCCGCCCGTGCCGGCAAGGGCCGCCACGCCGGTGCCATCCGTCTGCCAAGTGCGCAGGATTGCCTGGTGGATTGAATCTGCCGGCCCGCGCCGGCCTCCAGCCTGGGTCGGCGGCGGCCGATGTCCAGGCATGGGTCTGAACATGGTCACCGGCCCGCAGCCGGCGCGGTGACACCGATTTCTTGCTTGTCTCCTCCTGGCACAGTCCCTGTGTCTTCTGGGCGGGGTCCTCCGGGATCCCGCCCATTTTTCTTTCTGCGGCGCGCCGGGCGCAGCAGCGCCCGAAGGCCACGGCTTATCAGCCGACCGCGCCGGCCGGCGGCTGGCCACACTGGCGGCATGCCGGTTCTTCCCACACCCGCGGCGGCCAGGCCCTGGCCACGCCATCTGCCCTGGCCACTGCCGGCACTGGCCACCTGGCTGGCGGCCTGGGGCGTGCTGTGGCTGCTGATGCACCTGGCCTCCGGCCTGGCCTGGCCACCGGCCGTGCCCTGGCTGGTGGCGGCGGCGGTTGGCGCCGGGCTGGCCCTGGTGCCCCGGCAGGCCAGCCACTGGCGGCGCCTGTTCATGGCGGCCGGGTTTCCGGTGTCCGCCGTGCTTGGCGGTGCGGCTGCGCTGCCGGCCTGGGCCTGGCTGCTGCCCATGGGGCTGCTGCTGGCAGCCTACCCGTTGCGCGCCTGGCGCGATGCGCCGCTGTTTCCCACCCCGCCCGACGCCCTGGATGGCCTGCCTGCAGTGCTGCCGCTGGCCGACGGCGCGCGGGTGCTGGACGCCGGCTGCGGCCTGGGCCATGGCCTGCGCGCACTGCACCGGGCCTGGCCGCAGGCCCGGCTGGAAGGGGTGGAGTGGAGCTGGCCACTGCGGCTGGCGTGCGCGCTGCGGTGCCCCTGGGCCAGGGTGCGGCGGGGTGACATGTGGGCCATGTCCTGGCAGGGCTGCCAGGTGGTGTACCTGTTCCAGCGGCCCGAGAGCATGGCCCGTGCCTGGGACAAGGCCTGCGCCGACCTGGCGCCCGGCGCCTGGCTGGTGAGCCTGGCCTTTGCAGTGCCTGGCCGGCAGGCCGATCTGGTGCTTGGCCCGCCGGGCTCGCGGCAGCTGCTGGCCTACCAGGTGGGCCGCGTCGGCTCAACTCGGCCCGGCCCCTGCCGATAAACCGCTCAGGCCTTGTCAGCAGCCGCAATTCGCGGCGCGGGCCGTCCTGCACAGCGCTACACCATGTTCGTCATCATCGGTTGGGTCGTCGTTCTGGGCTGCGTGTTCGGCGTGTTCATCGCCCACGGCGGCAACATGGGTCCGATCCTGAAGGCACTGCCCTGGGAAATGGCCATGATCGGCGGCGCCACCGTGGGCGCCTTCATCGTCAACAACCAGATGGTGGTGATCAAGTCCACCCTGGCGGGCGTGGGCATGTGCTTCAAGGGCAGCAAGTACACCAAGGACCGGTACATGGAGCTGCTGGCCCTGCTGTTCGACATCCTGCAGAAGGCCCGCAAGGAGGGCCTGATGTCGATCGAGAAGGACGTGGAAGACCCGCACAACAGCCCGATCTTCCAGAAGTACCCCAACGTGGGCAACGACCACCACGTGACCGAGTTCGTCACCGACTACCTGCGCATGATGGTCTCGGGCAACCTCAATGCCCATGAGATCGAAAGCCTGATGGACAGCGAGATCGAGACCCACCACCAGGAGGCCCATGCGCCCGTGGGGGCCATCCAGCGCATCGCTGGCGGCCTGCCGGCCTTCGGCATCGTGGCCGCCGTGCTGGGCGTGGTGAAGACCATGGGCTCGGTGGGCCAGCCGCCAGCGGTGCTGGGCGCGATGATCGGCTCGGCCCTGGTGGGTACGTTCCTGGGCATCCTGCTGGCCTATGCCTTCGCCGAGCCGCTGGCCGGCCTGCTGGAGCAGAAGCTCGAAGAGAGCGCGAAGGAGCTGCAGTGCATCAAGACCACGCTGCTGGCCAGCATGCAGGGCTACGCGCCGCAGGTGGCCATCGAGTTCGGCCGCAAGGTGCTGCTGTCCACGGTGCGCCCCACCTTCAGCGAGTTGGAAGCCCACGTGAAGAAGAAGTGATGACGTTCGCCACCCCGACCGGAGCTCCAAATGGCTGGTGACGCGAAGAAGCTGCAGCCGATCATCGTCAAGAAGATCAAGAAGGGCGGCCATGCGGCGCACGGCGGGGCCTGGAAGATCGCCTATGCCGACTTCGTGACCGCGATGATGGCCTTCTTCCTGCTGATGTGGCTGCTCGGCAGCACCACCGAGGGCGACAAGAAGGGCATTGCCGACTACTTCCAGAGCCCGCTGAAGGTGGCCCTGCTCAACGGCGGCTCGGGGTCGGGCGATTCGTCGTCGGTGATCAAGGGCGGCGGGCAGGATCTCACCCGCTCGGGCGGCCAGGTCAAGCGCGGCGACGTGGAGGCACAGCGCAGCACCATCAACCTGCAGGCGCTGCGCCATGAGCAGCGCGTGGCCGAGGCCACCAAGCTGCAGGAACTGAGCGAGCAGGTGGAGAGCGAGCTCAAGAACAACCCCAAGCTGGCGCAGTTCGCCTCGCAGATCAAGCTCGACCTCACCCGTGACGGGCTGCGCATCCAGATCGTCGACGAACTCAGCCGGCCCATGTTCGACAGCGGCAGCGCGGTGGTCAAACCCTACATGCGCGAACTGCTGCGCGCCATCGGCAGCGTGCTGCTGGAGGTGCCCAACCGGCTGACGCTGGAAGGCCACACCGATGCCCAGCCCTTCGGCGACGGCTCGGGCTACAGCAACTGGGAGCTGTCGGCCGACCGGGCCAATGCCTCGCGGCGCGAGCTGGTGGCCGGCGGCCTGACCGAGGAGCGGGTGCTGCGGGTGCAGGGCCTGGCCAGCAGCCAGCCGTTCAACCGCGACGACCCGGTGGACCCGCAGAACCGCCGCATCAGCATCATCGTGATGAACCGCGACGCCGAAGACCGCTTCTACCGCCCCACCGCCGACCGGGTGGAGCCGCAGCAGCCCGAAACCGACCCCAGCATCCGGCCGCAGAAGCCCACGTTGGTGTCAAGTCCGTCGCAGACTGGCCGATAACCCGCCATCGGCCGGCCCGACACCACCCCTCCCACACCTCCCCAGCCCCAGCCCGAGGACAGACATGAGCAATCCCTCCGACCTCAAGTTCCTGGTCGTCGACGACTTCTCCACCATGCGCCGCATCGTGCGCGGCCTGCTCAAGGAAATGGGCTGCAACAACGTGGAAGAGGCCGAAGACGGTGCCATCGCCCTGCAGATGCTGAAGACCAACCGCTACGACTTCGTCGTCAGCGACATCAACATGCCCAACATGAACGGCTTCGACCTGCTCAAGGCCGTGAAGGCCGAAGAGACCCTCAAGCACATCCCGGTGCTGATGGTGACGGCCGAGGCGCGCAAGGAAGACATCCTGCTGGCCGCGCAGAGCGGTGCCGCCGGCTATGTGGTCAAGCCCTTCACCAAGGCCACCTTGGAAGAGAAGGTCACCAAGATCATGCAGAAGCTGGCGGCCACGGCCTGACGGCCCCACCCCGAGGAGTACGCCATGAAAATGGAAGACATCGCCGCCCTGGTGCCTGAGCAAGGCGTGGTGGCCTCGCCCGAGGTGTTCCAGCAGATCGGTGCCATCACCCGCATGCTGCACGACACCATGCAGCAGCTGGGCGTGATGCCCAAGCTGCAAATGGCTGCCGACGGCATTCCCGATGCCCGCAGCCGGCTGAGCTACATCGCCAGCAAGACCGCCGCCGCGGCCGAGAAGGTGCTGAACTCGGTCGACCAGGCCAAGGCCGAGCATGCCGCCATCGCCGCGCAGACCCGCAGCCTGGCCGCCGCCCTGCAGGCCGACCCGGTGAAGGCCGTGGCATCGGGCGCGGTGTTCAACTTCGTCAATGACGTCGAGGCCCGCACCAAGCTGATCGACAGCCACCTCACCGACATCATGATGGCGCAGGACTTCCATGACCTGACCGGCCAGGTGGTGGCCAAGGTGGTGGGCCTGGCCAACGAGCTGGAAGACAGCCTGGTGAAGCTGCTGGTGCAGGTGGTGCCGCCCGAGCAGCGCGAGAAGGTCGACGCCAGCGTGCTGCACGGCCCGGTGGTCAACCCCGAAGGCCGCACCGACGTGGTGACCAACCAGGGCGAGGTCGACGACCTGCTGGCCAGCCTGGGCTTCTGACCCCCGGCAAGCGCCGGTGACCGGGCGGCCTGCGGGCCGCCCGTTGGCGTGTCTGCGCCGGCTGCGCCGGTTCAAGTCGGGCGCCCGGCGGCCGATATGCACGGGTGTACGGACAGTGCCTTGCGTGGGCTGCCGGCATCCATCGCACCCTGGATCCCCATGAACTTCCAACACCTCACACTGGCCCGCCGACTGGGCCTGAGCTTTGCCGCCCTGGTCCTGATGTCGCTGTTCAGCAGCGGCCTGGGGCTCTACAAGTTGGCGCAGGTGCAGGATGCGCTGGACGACGTGGTGCTCGACAACAACCGCAAGGTCGAGCTGCTGACGACCATGTCGGAGCAGGTGCACGTGGTGGCGCGTGTGCTCCGCACGCTGGTGATCATCACCGAACCGTCGGAAGACGCGGCGGAACACAAGAAGATCGATGAGGCGCGCGCCCGCTACGACGCGGCCTGGGCCGAACTGGAGAAGATGCCGGCCTCGCCCGAAGGGCAGGACCTGCGCAAGTCCATCGCCGCGGCGCGCGAGGTCGCCCGCCCCTTGAACGACCAGGCCATCAAGGCCGGGATGGACAACGAGTACGACCTGGCGTCGACCCTGGTGATGAAAAAGGCCGGGCCGGCATCGGCCGCGTGGCAGGCCGCGCTGGACGCGAACATCGCCTTCCAGGCCGCCGCCAACAAGCGGGCGCATGAAGCCGCCCAAGCCGACTACGCCGCCGCCCGCTCCCTGCTGGCCGGGCTGGCGCTGCTGTCGTCGCTGGGCGCAGCCGCCCTGGCCACCCTGGTGGTGCGCAGCGTGCTGGCCGACCTGGGCGGCGAACCCGCCGACGCACGTCGCGTGGCGATGTCCATCGCCGGCGGCGACCTGAGCCTGCCCGTGCAGGTGCGGGCCGGCGACACCCGCAGCGTGATGGCGGCCATGAAGACCATGCGTGACCGTCTGGTCGAGATGGTGGGCGAGGTGCGCGGCAGCAGCGAGAGCATCGCCACCGGATCGGCCCAGATCGCCACCGGCAACGCCGACCTGAGCCAGCGCACCGAGGAGCAGGCCAGCAACCTGCAGCAGACCGCCGCCTCGATGGAGGAACTGACCAGCACGGTGAAGAACAACGCCGAGACCGCCAACCAGGCCAACCAGTTGGCCAGCGGAGCGTCGGCCGCGGCCGCCCGCGGCGGCGAGGTGGTGGGCCAGGTGGTGGCCACGATGCAGGACATCGCCGCCTCGTCGCGCAAGATCGCCGACATCATCGGCGTGATCGACGGCATCGCCTTCCAGACCAACATCCTGGCGCTGAACGCCGCGGTGGAAGCCGCCCGCGCCGGTGAGCAGGGCCGCGGCTTCGCGGTGGTGGCCAGCGAGGTGCGCAGCCTGGCCCAGCGGTCGGCCCAGGCCGCCAGGGAGATCAAGGGCCTGATCGTTAGCAGCGGCGAGAAGGTGGAACTGGGCGCCCGCCAGGCCCACGACGCCGGCGGCTCGATGGCCGAGATCGTGCGGCAGGTGCAGCAGGTCAGCCAGTTGATCGGCGAGATCTCCCAGGCCACGGCCGAGCAGTCGCGCGGCATCGGCCAGGTGGGCGACGCCGTGGGTCAGCTCGACCAGGTGACGCAGCAGAACGCGGCTCTGGTGGAGGAGAGTGCGGCCGCCGCCGAGAGCCTGCGTCAGCAGGCGGGCCGTCTGGTCGAGGTGGTGGGCGGCTTCAAGGTCTGACCGGCGCCGGCGGGCGCCGCTGCACACAGGCCGGGCCATGCCCGGCCTGTGGCGTTTGCGGGCCCGATAAGCCGGGCCGCAGCCTGCCTTTTCGGGGTGATCGCCAGGGCCCCCCGCTCCTACGATGAAGGCCATCTGTGCCGTGCCTGGAGCCCGCATGCCTGACGCTGTCCTGAATGTTTCCGCACCGCCCCTGACACTGGCTGAACTGGTCAACGAGGCGCAGCGCCTGCAGTCGGCGGGCCGCACCGACGCGGCGGTGGCGCTGTACCAGCAGTGGCTGCAGGATGGCCCGCAGCCGCTGCGCCACGTGGCCCAGTTCAACCTGGGCACGCTGCTGGGCAGCCTGCAGCGCACCGGCGAGGCCGAGGCCGCCTACCGGGCGGCGGTGGCGCTGCAGCCCGACTTTCCGCATGCCCGGTTGAACCTGGGCCACCTGCTCGAGCGTTCAGGCCAGCACGATGCCGCGCTGGACGAATGGCGCGCGGTGATTGCCGCCGCGCCCGCGGCCGACCTGCAGGTGCATGCCTGGAACAACATCGGCCGGCTGCTCGAGCAGATGCGCCACTACCCCGAGGCCGAGGCCGCGCTGAAGCAGAGCCTGCTGCTGGAGCCGGCGCAGCCCAGCGTGATCCAGCACTATGTGCACCTGCGCCAGAAGCAGTGCGCCTGGCCGGTGTACCAGCCAGTGGGCGAGGTGGGCGCCAACCGCCTGCTGCAGGGCACGTCGCTGCTGGCGATGATGGGGCTGTCCGACGACCCGGCGCTGCAATTGCTGTCGGCGGTGCGCTTCGCCGCCGAGCGCGTGCCCAAGGCAGCGCCGGTGCCATTGCACAAGACCATGCCGCCGCGCACCGGCAAGATCCGCATCGGCTACCTGTCGGGCGACCTGCACATGCATGCCGTGGGCCTGCTGACGCCCGAGCTGTTCGAGCTGCACGACCGCAGCCGCTTCGAGGTGTGGGCCTTCTGCTGGACGCCCGAGAGCGACCAGCCGCAGCGCCGGCGCATCGTGCAGGCCATGGACCACCTGGTGCGCCTGGGCGGGGTGGACGACACCACCGCGGCCAAGCTCATCGCCCAGGCCGGTATCGACGTGCTGGTCGATCTGCAGGGCCTGACCAACGGTGCGCGACCGGCCATCCTGGGCCACCGCGCCGCGCCGGTCCAGGTCAGCTACCTCGGCCTGCCCGGCACGTCGGGCCTGCCGGGGGTGGACTGGATCCTGTGCGATCCGTATGTGCTGCCGCCCGAGCTGGAGCCCTACTGCACCGAGCGGCCGCTGCATGTGCCCCATTGCTACCAGGTCAGCGACCGGCAGCGCGCCGTGGCGCCGCGCCCGCAGCGCAGCACCTACGGCCTGCCCGACGATGCCATCGTCTACTGCTCGTTCAACAACAACCACAAGTTCACGCCCGAGGTCTTCGGCGCCTGGATGCGCATCCTGCAGCAGGTGCCCGGCAGCGTGCTGTGGCTGCTGGCCGACAACGACACCGCGCGCGAGAACATGCTGCGCCAGGCCGATGCCCATGGCCTGGCGCGTGACCGGCTGATCTTTGCGCCGCGCGTGGCGCCGCCCGAGTACCTGGCCCGCTTCCAGTGCGCCGACCTGGTGCTCGACACCTTTCCGTACAACGCCGGCACCACCGCCAGCGACGCGCTGTGGATGGGCACGCCCATCGTCACGCTGAGCGGGCGCAGCTACATCTCGCGCATGGCCGGCAGCCTGCTCAGCGCCGTGGGCCTGCCCGAGCTGGCCGCCACCACGCTGGCCGAGTACGAGAAGCTGGCCGTGCTGCTGGGCCGCCAGCCGGCGCGCATCGCCTCGTACAAGCGCTACCTGGCCGAACATGGCCGCACGTCGCCGCTGTTCGACATTCCGCAGCTGGTGCGCGACATCGAATCGCAGTTCGAGCGCCTGGCGCTGCAGCACCGCGCCACTGACTGACGGCCAGCCTGCCGACTGCCTGGCCTGCCATCGCGCACCTGCCTTCCGTGTCCGCCCGCGACGACCCCCACCTGGCGCCCCAGGACGCCCCGGCACCCGAGCTGCCGCCCGGGCTGGAGCAGGACGCCCTGGCGCAGGCGGTGGTGTGGCTGACGCGCTACCACGGGCATGCGCGCTCGATCGCGTCGTTGCTGGAGGGGCAGCATGTCGAGGGCCAGCTCGGCCCCGACCAGGCGGTGCGCGCGCTGCGCGAGGCGCAATGGAATGCCGCCCTGGTGCAGCGGCCGATCGGCGAATTCAGTGATCTGCTGCTGCCGGTGGTGCTGCTGCTGAAGACCGGCGACGCCGTGATCCTGCTGGCGCGCCGGGCCCAGGCCAGCGGCCCGCCGCTGTGCACCGTGCTGCTGCCCGGCCAGGCCGACGACCTGAACCCCGACGGCACGCAGGAGCTCACCGCCACCGAGCCCGAGCTGGCGGCTGAATACGCGGGCGTGGCGCTGGTGGCCACGCCACGCCAGGCGCAGTCTGCGCGCACCGGCGCTGCCAGTGCCGACGCCGCCGCCGCGCTGCGCGACCCCGGCAGCCACTGGCTGTGGGGCACGGTGCGTCGCTTCATCCCGTACTACCGCTCGGCCCTGCTGGCGGCCTTGCTCAGCAACAGCCTGATGCTGGTGACCGGCCTGGTCACCTCGGTCATCTATGACAAGGTGATCCCGCACAAGGCCTTCGTCACGCTGTGGGCGCTGGCGATTGCCGGCGGCCTGGCGCTGGTGTTCGACCTGGCGGCGCGGCAGCTGCGCGCCTACCTGATCGACCTGGCCGGCAAGAAGACCGACCTGCTGGTGGGCACGCGGCTGTTCCGCCAGAGCCTGGGGGTGCGCATGGAGCACCGGCCCGAATCGGCCGGCGCCTACAGCCACATCGTGGGCCAGATCGAGCTGGTGCGCGAGTTCTTCTCGTCGGCCACCCTGTCGGCCATCAGCGACCTGCCGTTCATCTTCATCTTCATCGCCATGACCTTCATCGTGGCCGGGCCACTGGGGTTCGTGCTGGTGGTGGGCGTGCCGCTGATCATGCTGGTGGCCTGGCTGATCCAGGGCGCGATGCGGCGGGCCACGTCGGCCAACATGCAGCAGCAGGCCGACCTGCATGGCCTGCTGGTGGAGGCGGTGGAAGGGCTGGAGGACATCAAGGCGACCGGCGCGCAGGGCCGCTTCCTGCACCACTACGAGCAATCGGCCGCAGCCGCGGTGCAGAGCCAGATCCGGTCCCGGCGCCTCAGCAGCCTGACGATGAACATGTCGATGATCAGCCAGCAGGCCATCACCCTGGTGATGCTGGTGTGGGGCGTGTACCTGATCGATGCCCGGGTGATCACCGGCGGCGCGCTGATGGGCGGGGTGATGTTCGCGATGCGGGCGGTGGCGCCGCTGTCTTCGATCGTGATGCTGGCCACGCGCTGGCAGGGCGCCCGCGCGGCCATGCTGGCGCTGGACCGGGTGATGGCGCAACCGGTGGAGCGCGAGCCCGGGCGCGACTACATCCCGGTGCGCGGTATCAGCGGGCGCATTGCGCTCAACGACGTCAGCTTCGCCTACCCGGCCAAGGACGGCCAGGAGGCGCCCAAGGTGCTCAAGGGCGTGACGCTGCGCTTCGAGCCGGGAGAGCGCGTGGCCATCCTGGGGCGCATCGGCAGCGGCAAGAGCACCATCCTGCGCATCATCGGCGGCCTGTACCGGCCCGGCGACGGCATGGTGGACGTGGACGGCCTCGACCTGCGCCAGCTCGACCCCGGTGACTTCCGGCTGAGCGTGGGCTATGTGCCGCAGGACTCGCGCCTGTTCAACGGCACGCTGCGCGACAACGTGCTGCTGGGCCGGCCGGGCGCCGACGCCGCACGCCTGGCCGCCGTGGCCAAGCTCACGGGCCTGGCCCGCGTGGCCGAAGGCCACCCGCTGGGCTGGGACCTGCCGGTGGGTGAATCGGGCTCGCTGCTGTCGGGCGGCCAGCGCCAGCTGGTGGCGCTGACGCGCAGCCTGATCACCGAGCCCAAGATCCTGCTGATGGACGAGCCCACCAGCTCGATGGACGCGCAGAGCGAGCTGGCCTTCCTGCGCCAATTGCATGAATCGGCGCGCGGCTGCACGCTGATCATGGTGACGCACCGCCCGGCGGTGCTGGAACTGGTGCAGCGCATCATCGTCATCGACGCCGGCAAGGTGGTGATGGACGGCCCCAAGGCCCAGGTGCTGGCCGCGCTGTCCGGCGCACGGCCGATGCCGCAGCAGGGCGCGCCGGCGGCGCCCACGAACGTGCACCGCCATCCCAGCACCCAGCCGGCCGACTCCAAGGCCGCTGTATGACGCTGCGACATGGCTGACCCGCGGCCGCTGCGCGGCGACGACATCGCCTTCCTGAGCCCGCTGCAGCAGGCCCAGCAGCACGAGCCGGCCCATGCGGCCACCTGGGCGGTGTACCTGATGCTGGCCGCCCTGGTGGTGGCGGTGGTGTGGGCGGCGCTGGCCCAGGTGGACATGGTGACCCGGGCCGAGAGCCGGGTGATCCCGGTTGGTCGCGAGCAGGTCATCGCCAGCCTGGAAGGCGGCATCCTGCGCGAGCTGAAGGTGCGCGAAGGCGAGGCGGTGAGCGCCGGCCAGGCGCTGGCGCTGCTGGACCCGACCCGGGTGGAGGCACAGCAGAACGAAGGGCGCCTGAAGCGCCTGGCCCTGCTGGCCACGGTGGCACGGCTGCAGGCCGAGGCGTCGGGCAAGCCGCTGGTCTTTCCGAAGGAACTGGACGAGGTGCCCCAGGTGGTGCAGGGCGAGACGGCGTCGTTCGAGGCGCGCCGCCGGGCGCTGAACGAGGCGGTGGGCAGCAACCAGCGCAACCAGGCCCTGCTGGAGCGCGAGGTGGCGCTGGCGCAGTCGATGTCGGCCAAGGGCCTGATGAGCGAGGTGGAGGTGATGCGCCTGCGCCGCCAGGTCAACGACCTGGCGCTGGTGACCCAGGAGCGGGTGAACCGCTTCCGCCAGGACGCCAGTGCCGAGCTGGTGAAGACGCAGACCGACCTGACCATGCTGGGCGAGCAGCAGGTGGTGCGCGACGACATGCTCAAGCGCACCACGCTCACCTCACCGGTGCGCGGCCTGGTCAAGAACATCCGCATGAATACCCTGGGCGGCGTGGTCAGCGCCGGCGCGCCGGTGATGGAGATCGTGCCGGTGGACGACCAGGTGCTGGTCGAGCTGCGCATCAAGCCGGCCGACATCGGCTGGGTGCGGGTGGGCCACCCGGTCGAGATCAAGCTGTCGGCCTATGACTTCAGCGTCTATGGCAGCCTTCATGGCACGGTGGATACGCTCAGCCCCGACGCGATGGGCGAAGGCACCAACCCTGCCACCGGGGCCGAAGCCAGCTGGTACCGTGCCCTGGTGCGTGCCGACGCCACCCAGCTGCAGGCCGCCGGCAAGCCACTGACGGTGCTGCCCGGCATGGTGGGCACGGCCGAGATCCGCACCGGCCGGCGCAGTGTGCTGAGCTTCATCCTGCGGCCGATGATGAAGGCCACCGAGGCGTTCACCGAGCGCTGAGCTCGCGCGTGGGTCGCCGGCAGGCGATCCATGGCCTGCGAAGGCTCTGCCCGCATGCTTGCGGGCAAGCACCTGCGCTGCATGCCGCCGAAATGCCGGCCAAAGCAGGCCGCATTTGAGCGATCACACCTGGGCCGGCCGGCGTCTACTGGAGCCGGACTTTGTTGCCCCCCCTGGTGCCTGCCTTGACTGCCCCCTTCCTCCTGTTTGCCCGGCCCTTGCTGGCCGGGGCCGCCATGGCGGCGCTGGCCGTTGCTGCCCAGGCAGGCTGTCTGGACGAGGAGAAGCTGGAATCGTTGCCGGCGATGTCACCGGCGTCAGCGCCGCAGGCCACTCCGGCCGCGGCCGCACCGCCCCGCGCGCTGCTGCAGCAGTTGGTGGCCGACGCGCTGGCACGCAGCAACGGCATCGGTGCGGCGCGGCTGCTGGCCGAAGCGGCCGAGCAGGACATCGGCGAGGCCCAGGCCAGCAAGAAGATGCAGGCGTTCCTGACCGGCAGCGTCAGCCCGTCACTGGAAGCCAGCAAGGGCAACAGCGGTGCCAGCCTGCAGGCCCGTGCCGGCATCACCCTGAGCCAGCTGCTGTACGACGGCGGCCGTGGAGACCGCCTCGTCGACTGGCGCCGCCAGCAGGCCGAGGCCGCCCGCCTGGGCATGCTGTCGACCCAGGAGCAGATCACGCTGGCCACCACGTCGATGGCCTTCGAGCGCAGCCGCTTCCGCATGCAGGCGGTGATCTATGGCCAGAACGTGCGCAAGATGGGCTGCCTGGTGCAGGCGCTGGAGGCCATCGTGGCGGCCGACAAGGGCCGCACCAGCGAGCTGGTGCAGGCGCGCAAGCAGCTGCAGCAGGCCGAGTTGCAGCAGGTGCAGGCCCAGAGCCAGGCGCGCCAGGTCGAAGCCAAGTTGCGCCGCGTGGTCGGCGACGGCCTGCCCGGCACCGAGGGCATGGCCACGCTGCTGCTGGCGGTGCCTGAGCTGCCCGCGGTGCTGAGCGCGGCCGAACGCTCGGTCGACATCCACCAGCTGGCGGCCAACGCCCGCGCGTTGACCGAGATCGCCCGGGTGGTGGAAGCCGGCAACAAGCCCCAGGTCAGCTGGAACGTGGGCGGCAGCGCGCTGCTGGCCGGCGGCAGCGGCGGCACCAATGCAGGCCAGCACAGCGGCAGCCTGAGCGCAGGGCTGACCCTGAGCGTGCCCCTGCTCAACCCGGCCATCGGCTACAGCACCCAGGCCGCGCGCAAGCGTGCCGAAGCCGCCAACCTGCAGCGCGCCGAGGCGCTGGAGCAGCGCCGCCAGCGCATCGTCGAGGTGCATGAGCAAGCCGGTGCCGCGTTCGACCGCCTGAAGCGGGTGGGCCTGGTGCTGCGCGACAGCGACCGGCTGCGCAACTTCACGCTGCAGCAAT
>ENA-UOWO01004240-UOWO01004240.1-activated-sludge-metagenome-genome-assembly--contig:-NODE-4240-length-15946-cov-15.373230_pt1 | contig 15946 bp, 11 predicted proteins | sample MGYA00238148_ERZ761564 | MGnify/ENA primary metagenome ERZ761564 (study PRJEB28885, sample SAMN05720194) | activated sludge metagenome | isolation source: Anaerobic digester | place: USA...
CTTCACTCGCTCAAGAAATACTGTATACTAACTACTCGGCAAAAAAGAAATTTGAATAATAAAGAAAATGTTTATGAAAAAAATATTTAAAACAATTGTGACTTTTTTGAAAAGAAAATGGAAACTTTTATTACTTATTTTAGTGATAATGGCAATCATTTTTGGTTTTTTACAAAATCGAAATAAAAATCAAGTTCAATTAAATTTTATTAGTCCTATTAGAAAAGATTTGGTTTCCAGCATCACTATTTCTGGTCGCGTGGATGCTAAAGAAAAAGCTCAATTACGCTTTGTTACTGGAGGTAAATTAGTTTATCTAGGTGCCAAACAAGGCGATGTGGTTAAGAAATGGCAGAGTATAGCCACCATTGATCGCAGTACATTGCAAAAACAAATGGATCAAAATTTAAATCTTTATATGAAAGAAAGATACGATTTCGAAGATACCAAAGATGATATCAAAGATCGTACCTTAGATACACAAGAAACCAGAGATGTAGCTAAACAACAATATGATTTAGAAAATCAAGTTTTAAATGTTGAAATTCAGAATATTGCCATTGCCAACACCACAATCTATGCACCTTTTGAAGGTATTTTGACAGTGGTTCCAACTAATGTAACTGGAGTGCAACTTTTAGCTACTGATTATTTTGAATTGGTTAATCCAAAAACTTTGATTTTTCGAGCAGCCATTGATGAAATTGATATGCGCCGTATTAGCAAGGGTCAAAGCGGACAAATTGTTTTAGATGCTTATGATGGAGAACAAATTGATACCTATATTTCTTATGTTTCTTACACTAGTAATGAATCTTCTTCTGGGACGGTCTTCTTAGTCGAGTTTCCTATCGATAGTCAAGATATGGAAAAATATCGCATTGGCATGAATGGTGATGCTTTAATTAAAATTGAAGAAAAGAAAAATGTACTCGCTATTCCTTTAGATGCTATTAGTGAAAGAGATGATAGGGTTTTTGTCAGTATTAAAGCTGATAACAAAGAAGGTTTTGAAGAAAAAGAAATTAAAGTAGGCTTGGAAAGCGAAGATGAAATAGAAGTTCTTGAAGGTTTAAGTGAAAATGACCAGGTGCTTTTACCTGAATAAGTTTATTGAAAATCATTTATGTTGCTTCGTTTAAATAAAGTTTCTAAAAGCTATAAAATTGGCGATACTATAATTCGTGCTTTGGACAAAATTTCTTTGCAAGTTAAAGATAAGGAATTCCTCGCTATCATGGGTCCTTCTGGATCTGGTAAGTCAACTTTTCTACAAGTGGCAAGCATGTTAGCAGAACCTTCAGATGGAGAAATTTTTCTGAATGATGTTGAAGTTTCAGCTTATAATGAAATTCAACGTGCTCATTTGCGCAACAAACAAATTGGTTTTATTTTTCAGTCTTTTAATTTGTTAGCTAGGACTTCGGCTTTAGATAATGTTTTATTGCCAATGTTTTATGCAGGTGAAAAAATTGATTCTCATAAAGTCAAACAAAAAGCCAAGGATATGCTAGATCGCGTGGGACTTGGTGATCGCTTACACAATACTCCAGCACAACTTTCTGGTGGTCAACAACAAAGAGTGGCCATTGCCAGAGCTTTAATTAATGACCCGTCTTTGATTTTTGCTGATGAACCAACTGGAAACCTAGATTCTAAAAGTGGTGAAGATATTAAAAAAATTCTCAAAGATCTTAATAAAGAAGGTAAGACTATCATCATGGTTACTCATGAAGAAGATGTAGCCGCAATTGCTAAAAGGCATATTGTTTTTAAAGATGGTAAAGTTTTAAGTGACGATCATAAAAAATGAAAATAACTTCAGTCTTTCCACTAGCGATCAAGTCGATTTTGCTTAACAAGTCTAGATCTTTTTTGACCATGTTGGGGGTAATTATTGGTGTTGGCTCAGTAGTTTTATTAACCAGTATTGGTACTGGTTTACAAGCTTACGTAACCGATCAATTTGCTAGTTTAGGAACTAATATTCTTTATGTAGTGCCAGGCAATCCTTTTGGTGAAAATGGTGGTTTTGGAGGTGAAGCTACAATGATTGAGAGTACTAAACCGGTTTTGAAAAGAAGATTTTATAATCAAGTGATACGCAACAACAGGGACTTAATTAAAGACGGAGTTATCACAGGAGTTAACGTTGCTGAAGCTAAATATAAACAAACCAGTAAAAAAGCCACTCTCTATGGCATAACTAGTTCCTATGAAACTGTTTACAATACTAAAGCAGAAACTGGTAGATGGTTTAATGAAACAGAAGAGGAAAAAAGCGAGAGAATTATTTTACTTGGGCCGAAAATTGCTGAAGAGTTATTTGGTCAAGTTGATCCAATTAATAAAAAAGTGTTACTTAATGGACAATCTTATAAAGTAATTGGTGTTTTAGAGGAAAAAGGTGGCGGTTTTGGTGGACCTAGTTTTGATAATTATATCTATATTCCTCTAGAAACTCTTTTTAAATATTTTGACACTGAATTGGTTGATTCTTTTATTTTTGAAGTTAGAGACAAAGAGCAAATTAAAGAAGCAATTTCAGCCATTGAAGAAACTATTGGTAAAGAACTCAAGGAAGATGAGTTTTCTGTTTTTGATCAATCTCAATTACTAACAACGATTAATAGCATTCTTGGAGTGTTAACCGTTGGTTTGGGTGGCATTGCAGCCATTTCTTTAGTGGTGGGAGGCATTGGTATCATGAATATTATGTTAGTTTCAGTGACAGAACGTACTAGAGAAATTGGTTTGCGCAAAGCTTTGGGAGCAACTCCTAATTTTATTTTGGCTCAATTTTTAACTGAAGCAGCTATGCTTTCAATTATTGGTGGCTTGATTGGTTTAGCAATTGCCTATTTAGGTTCTTTGGCATTACAACCATACTTTCCAGCCAAAGTTACTATGGAGGCGGTTATATTAGCTTTTGGAGTTTCAACTGCTGTTGGTTTAATTTTTGGAGTGGCTCCAGCCAAGAGAGCGGCTAAGCTTTCTCCAATTGAAGCCCTACGCTACGAATAAAGATTTTTAAATAATTTCCAATTTTTTAGCAGTTTCACTTAGTGCTTTGACGAAGTTATCAATATCTTTTTTAGTGTGCGCAGCACTCAGTTGCACACGAATTTCATCACGGCCTTTTGGTACAACGGGATAATTAATATTGGTGATTAAAAATCCTTTTTGATACATGGCTTCGGTCAAATCTCTGGTTTTAGCGGTATCACCAATCAAAACTGCCTGAATAGGATGAATCGAATTGGCAGCGAATTTAAACCCTTTGTTTTTTAATTCTTTTTTCAAATAAATTAAATTTTTAGCAAGAGTATTTAACATTTGCTGACCTTCATCAGAGACCAAAACATCTAAAGCAGCTCCAGCTGCAGAAGCACATCCTGGAGAAATGGAATTAGAATAAATATAGGTTGCCGCAGATTCTCGCAGGTAATCAATGATGGTTTGATTGGCAACAACATAACCACCATCTGCTCCAAAACCTTTGCCCAATGTTCCAATTAAAACATCGGCTTTAGTGTTAGTAACTTCTTCTGTTCCTCGACCTGTTTTCCCAAAAGCTGCCACTCCATGACAATCATCAACAATTAGCAAAATACCTTCCTTAAATTTTTCATCATATTGATCAATTATGGCGCGCAAAGCTTTAAGATCCTGATATTCTCCCAACATACTGAAAACACCGTCGGTAATTACTACCACTCTTTGAAATTTATTTAAATTTTGTTTAAGAATTTTTTCTAAAGAATTGGCATCCAAATGCTTGAAAATTAATTTAGCTTCGCTACTTAAGTTGGCTAAACGCACACCATCAATAATGCTACGGTGATTTAATTCGTCGGAGATAACCAAGGTATCTCCACTAATTAAAGAATCTTTGCTTTGACCTTTAACAAGACTAAAGATGACTGCCAGATTGGTAGCAAAAGCTGAAGAAAAAATCATCGCATCGTCTCTACCATGAAATTTGGCTAATTTTTTTTCTAATTGGCGATGAACAGCAAAGGATCCAGAAATAAAACGCACTGCCCCTGGTCCAGTACCTAATTTTGCAGTAGCTTCATGCTCAGCTTTTTTAAGGGCTTGATGATGACGCAAACCTAAATAATCATTTGAATTAAAAATACTAATAGCTTTACCATCAATAATGGCCTTAGGAGAGGGATCATCATTGAAGTCTTCTATTAAATGCTCAAATCTTTTAGAGACAGCTGCTTGATCAATACGTGCAACTTCTTTTTTTAAAGAAGCAAAAAAATTTTTTTTAGACATTTTGTAACCTTTCTTTAACTCCTTCATAAAGAGCTAAGGTCATTTTATTTAAGTCAAATTCTTCTTGCCAATGCCAATCTTCTCTGGCTTTGGAATCATCAATGGTTTGTGGCCAACTTTCGGCAATTTGTTGACGTTGATCTGGTTTATAAGTGATTTGAAAATCGGGAGCAATTTTTTTAATTTCAGCTACTAATTCTGCCGGAGTGAAGCTAATGGCAGTGAAGTTATAGCTGGTTCTAATGGTAATATTTTCACTAGGAGCTTCCATGAGAGCAATCGTTCCTTTGATCGCATCATCCATATACATCATGGGCAAACGTGTATCTGCTTTAAGAAAACATTCATAGCTGTTGTTTTTAATCAGTCCATAAAAAATATGAATGGCATATTCAGTAGTGCCGTCTCCAGGATCAGCCTTATAACCATTGAGTCCTGGATAACGCAAACTTCTGACGTCTACACCATATCTTTTGAAATAATATTGGCACAGCAATTCGCCAGTGACCTTACTAACGCCATAAATAGTACTGGGTTCTAAACTAGTGTGTTGAGGAACATTCTCTTTGGGAGTACTTGGTCCAAAAGCAGCAATAGAGCTTGGCCAAAATACTTTAATATCATGATCTTTGGCGATATCTAAAATGTTTTTTAAACCACCAACGTTTACGTCCCAAGCCAAATCAGGTTGTTTTTCTCCACCAACAGATAGTAAGCCAGCTAAATGATAAATTGTGCCAATGTCGTATTTTTCAACTAGATCTTTCATAGCAGAAAAATCACGCACATCTCCTTGTTCTAAAATTCCTTGAAAATTATTGTTAATGGTTTGTCTGCCAAGAGCGACAACGTTGTCTTGTCCGTATTTTTTTTGTAATTCCAAAACCAGATCGCTACCAACTAATCCAAAAGCTCCAGTTACTAAAATACGTTTCATACAAACCTTTCTTTTTTAGTATAGTCAATTGTAAAAGTCGGAGAGACAGGACTCGAACCTGCGACCTTACGCACCCCATGCGTACGTTCTAGCCATCTGAACTACTCTCCGTAGGTATTAAATTCTTAATTTTGATTCTACCTTAAATTTTAGTAATTTAAACATGCTTAGCCTCTCACAGATTTGAGATAGATCACACTTGTTGTAACTTATCTCTTTTATATTTAAGTTAGAGTTAACTATGTTAAAAAATAAAAAAGCGAAGAAAAGGCAAAAACTGCTAGTTAAAAAAATGTAAAAAATAGCATATAAAGAGTACATAAATAAAAAACATAAGAAAGGAGAAAATTGGATTTTAAGCTAGAAATCCAATTTATAAGGATATGCCTAAAAAGAAAACAGATGAAGTTTTAGAAAAAATTCCAGATACTGGCAAAAGACAAGCTGTTGAAATTGCTATGCAACAAATTGATAAACAATTTGGCAAAGGTTCCATCATGAGACTTGGCGAATCACTCAAAAACATGCCAAAAATGCCAGTGATTTCTACTGGTTCTTTGTCACTTAACATGGCTTTGGGAGTAGGTGGCTTTCCTAAGGGAAGAATTATTGAAATTTATGGTCCAGAAGCTTCTGGTAAAACCACTCTTTGTTTGCATGCCATTGCTGAGGTGCAAAAATATGGTGGAGTGGCAGCTTTTATTGACGTAGAACACGCTTTGGATCCTGTTAGAGCAGAAAAAATTGGAGTTAATTTAGAAGAAGTTTTAATTTCTCAACCAGATTATGGTGAACAGGCTTTAGAAATTGCCGAAACTTTAGTTAGATCAGGAGGAGTTGATTTAGTGATCGTAGACTCAGTAGCTGCTTTAGTACCCAAATCAGAAATAGAAGGCGATATGGGAGATCATCAAATGGGTACTCAAGCTCGTTTAATGTCTCAAGCGATGCGCAAATTAACCGCTACTCTTAATAAGACTAAAACTACCATTATCTTTACCAATCAAATTCGTATGAAAATTGGCGTGATGTTTGGCAGTCCAGAAACTACTACAGGTGGTAATGCTTTGAAATTTTATGCTTCTTTGCGTTTAGATATCCGTAAAATCGCCAATATTCAAGAAGGCGACAAAGTAGTCGGTAGTCGCCATCGTGTAAAAGTTAAAAAGAATAAGGTTGCTCCTCCATTTAAACAAGCTGAATTTGATATGGATGACTATGGTATTTCCAGAGAAGGTGATGTGGTTGATATTGGCACAGAGATGGGAGTGATTGAAAAATCTGGCAGTTTTTATAAATATAATGGAGAAACTATTGCTCAAGGTAGAGAGGCTGTTAAAGATAAATTCAAAGAAGATAAAAAATTGATGAAAGACATTGAGCAAGCTATTTGGAAAAAAATCCAGGAGGAATAAGTTTTAATAATCAGCCGTTATTTTGACTTTTAGACCATTTTTTACTATAATGGCAACAGTATTTGTTAAATTTATTATTTAGTAAAAAGAAGCTAATCGCTTTAGAATTGATCGCAATATTTTTTGGAATCTTAAATTTTATTATCAGTATGCAGAATCTTTATCTGACACCAATAAATTAAGCCTTCGTTTCCCCATATTTTTATAGGGAATTTTCTAAATGCAGTCTAGCTTGTTTTTACCTAACGGAAGGTAATCATGTCATTTTTTAGTAATTTATCCACGCTGTTTTCAGTTGAAGACGAAGCTAAGAAGAAAGTTAATGGAGGAAGTAAGCCTTCTTTTATTAAACCTCATCATCAAGCAAAATCTCTCAAACAAGAAAAGCCAATTAAACCCACAGCTCCCTCACCTGCTATGCAGGCCAGTGCTAATTCTCTTTTAGACAAAGCTAGAGCTGAAGCTGATTCAATCATTCGTGATTCTAGATCAAAAGCTAGAGAAATAATTGTTGAGGCCAAAGACGAATCTTTGGAAATTAGATCCAAAATAGAAAAAGAAACTCGTCGTATTGAGCAAGAATTAGCCAATCAACAACGCGAGTTGCAAAATAAATTAGATAAAATCGATTTTCGTTATGAGCAGATTACTCAAAAAGAAGAACGCATTGATCAACTTAAAGAAGAATTAGAAAAACAAAAAGTAGCTTTGGAAGCTAGTAAAGCCAAGACACTTCAAAAATTAGAGGAAGTTTCTGGCTATTCTAAAGACAAAGCTAAAGAAGTTTTATTTGAAGGTTTAGAAAAAAAATTAAGTCGTGATTTAGCCAAAATGGTGGCTCAAAAAGAAGAAGATGCTCGACTCGATGCTGATGAAAAAGCTCAAGAAATTTTAATTGATGTTATGCGTCACGGCGCCACTGATTATGTTGCTGAATATACTATTTCTGTGGTTAATATTCCTTCAGAAGAAATTAAAGGCAAAATCATTGGTAAGGGTGGACGTAATCTACATACTTTTGAACGCTGTACTGGTACAGAAATTGATTTAGATTCTTCACCTACTGAAATCAAACTATCTTCTTTTGATCCAGTTCGTCGTGAAATTGCTCGCGTTTCCATGGAACGTTTAATTAAAGATGGTCGCATTCAACCAGCTAGAATTGAAGAAATTGTAGCCAAGGTAGAGCAAGAAATTGAAAGAATTACTTTTGATGCTGGTAAGAAATTAGCTCACGAAGTCGGTGTCTATAATATTCCAAATGGTTTGATTTCTATGTTGGGCCGTTTTAAATATCGTTTTTCTTATGGTCAAAACATGATCAAACACACCATTGAAGAAACCAAAATGGGGACCAAGATTGCTCATGAGTTGGGTTTAGATGTTAATACAGTTAAATTGGGTTGTTTATTACATGATATTGGTAAAGTTTCAGATAATCATGATGAAAGTCATGTTCAGGCCGGTGTCAGAATTGCTAAACAATACAACATGCCACAAGAAGTCATCAATTGTATTGCTCAACATCATGAAGATGAGCCTTTTTCTAGTCCAGAATCAATGGCAGTCTATATTGCCGATGCTATTTCAGGTGCTAGACCAGGAGCTCGTTACGAGAATCACGAAGATTACATCAAAAGACTATCTGATTTAGAAGCGATTGCCATGTCTTATGAAGAAGTCAAACAAGCCTATGCTATTCAAGCTGGCAGAGAATTAAGAGTGCTTTTGCTTCCAGAAAAAAGTAAAGACGATGATGTCACTGTACTTGCCAATAAAATTCGTGACAGAGTGCAAAAAGAAGTTATTGTTCCAGGAAATGTGACTGTTACAGTCATTAGAGAATTTCGTGAACAAGCCGTTACTAAATAAATTAAAAATAAGGTAGAATTAAAAATATATGAGTAGTTTTTTATTAGCTAGTCAGCTTTTTGTTTCCATTGTTCTAGTCAGCTTGATCCTATTGCAGCCTGGTTCTGACGGAGGTAAGGGCATGTTTGGTGGTGGCGCAGGAGAAAATTATCACACTCGCAAAGGAGTAGAGAAATTCCTATATTACATAACCATTTTTTTTGTGATGCTTTTTGTAATTAATTCTGTTGCTCTTTTATTGACTTAAAATAATGCGTAAATTATATTGGTACATCAGTAGCTATGTGCGCAAGCATGGTTGGATTTTTTTAATTTCAATTGCCGTGGCGTTATTGTTTTTTTCTTTTTTACTTCCTTTAATCAATAAAAAATTGGCTCTTAAAAAAAGTACCTATATTGCTATTGTTGGTGAGTACACTTTAACTGACTTGCCAAAACCGATTAAAAATCAATTGAGTGCTGGCTTAACTAAAATTGGTCACGACTTGCAAGCAGAACCGCTATTAGCTGAAAGATGGGTGGTTGAAGATGATGGTAAACAATATCGTTTCGTGTTGAAAAAAGAAGTTAAATGGCAAGACGGTAAAGAACTCAAACCTGAAGATGTGCGTTATAATTTTTCAGACGTACAAACAATTAGCACTCCAAATGAAATAATTTTCACTTTACCAGAAGCTTTTACACCTTTTCCAATTTCTGTATCAGAACCCATTTTTAAAACAGAGTGGCAGAATAAAATATTTTTGCCAGATAAAATGAAAATTATTGGCATTGGTCAATACAAAATGCTTGATTATAAGCTAAAAGGTAATAATTTAGCTGAATTTAAAATTGATGGTCCAGAGGGTCGCTATGTTTATCGTTTCTATATCACGGAAAATGAAGCCGTTAATGCTTTTAAAAAAGGTGAAGTAGACGTTTTGTTAAATATCTCTAGTTGTTATGATTTGTGTGATTGGTCAAATATAGAACTTGCAAAAGAATTGGCCTATGACCGTTATTTAGCAATCTTTTTTAACAATTCAGATCCTTTAATTACTAAAAATGTACGTCAAGCTTTGTCTTATGTTTTAGAAAAAAATTATACTAACGCTAGAGCTATTGGGCCAATAAATCCTAATTCATGGGCCTATTTACAGGGTGGTAAAGATTATGCCAAAGATTTTGATCGTGCTATTGAGCGTTTATTAGATGAAGTGCCTAGAAAACCTTTGCATTTTGAATTAACCACTAGTGCCAATTTTGTTAGTGAAGCAGAAAATATTAAAAAAGAATTTGAAGCTTTTGCTCCTCTAGCTGTTGAAGCATGTAAAAATAGCAAAGATGTTCAAGACAAAAATTTGTGTCAAAATTTAGATCTTAAAATTAATCTTAAAATTAGCAACTTTCCAGATTTAAGCAACTATCAATTGCTTTTGATTGGTCAAGAATCATCTATTGACCCAGACCAATATTTTATGTGGCATTCTTCTCAACCTACTAATTTTACTCACTATAAAAATACAAGAATTGACAGTTTATTAGAAAAAGGTCGTCAAACTATGGATTTTGAAGAACGCAAAACCATTTATCAAGAATTTCAACAATTTTTATTAGAAGATCCTCCAGCCATTTTCTTACGCTATTTAGATAATTACTCTATTGCTAGGTAAGTCACTTTCTTGTAATCTGCTTCATTGATAATTAAGTTAATGAAAAAATATTTATTATTTTTCTTTAGCTTTTTTTATTTTTTTATCATCACACCAGTGTTTGCCCAAAAAACATTTAATGATGATTTTTCTACAAATTTAAATAAATGGGAGTTGGTAAATGGTAGTTGGAATTATTGGCAAATTAATAATCAAGCCTTGCATGCGACTATTTTGCAATCTAGAAAGTTAAGCACAATTGTTCCAAAAAATGAATTTTGGCAAGCAATGGAAGAATACGAAGTTGATTTTATTTTTAAAGTTTTTGATAGCACCGATAAAAACTTTGTAATAGGGATGCGAGACGCCAGCAATTTTTATGATTTTCATTTTTATAATAATCAATTGATTGTAGAAGATATTCGCAACGGGACTTCTTTTCATAGCATTAATATTCCTTTTGTTTTGGAATTGAATAAAGATTATTTGGTTCACATTTTATATTCTAAAGAAAAAATAGAACTTTCGATTAATGATCAAAAAATTTTTCAAACTGATCAGTTTTGGTTGCCACCACTTTATGGTGGCAAATTTGGTTTAAAAGTTTCTACTGGGTCTATAGCTTCTTCTAAAGCTTATTTTGATCAAGTAGAAATTAAAGAAATTGATTCTAAAAATATTTTGTTTAAACAAAATGATATGAATTGGGGAACAGAAATTTACGATCATGCTGATGATTGGAGTGAACATCCCGACATTAGTAATTGGGGTTGTGCCCTTGCTTCAGTCGCCATGCTACTTAGAGCTTATGGATATTATTCTTTACCAAATGGCAATGTATTAAATCCTTTGTTTCTTAATCAATGGCTATTGGAGCAAGAGGACGGTTACGTTGCCGATGGTTTAGTTAATTGGTTGGCAATTAGTCGTTTATCTAAAATTTTAAGTGACAAGTCTGGCAATGAATTGCCTAAATTAGAGTTCAATTATTTTAAAAATAATGAAGCAGAAATTTTATCAAAACTACAAGAAAATTTACCTAACAGTGAAGGACAAATTGCTACCGATGGTAAACATTTCTTTCTAGTTAGCAAATATCTATCAGAACTTCATGAATTTATGATTAAAGATCCACTTTATGAACAAGAGTTATTGTCACAAAAAACTGAGCCCATTGAATCATTGCGCATTTTTACTCCAAGCATGACCGATCTTAGTTATTTGATGATTGTTTTACCTAAAGAATTTTCTTTTATTTTGAATAACGAAGCAGGAGATGTTTTGGAAACAACAAGCTTTATAGAACAAATTGAAACTACTGATGAAATAATGGGAAGTGAATATCAAATTATTTATTATTCCAAACCAAATAGCGCACTATTTAATTTAATTATTAATAGTAATGCTTTTAACCAAGAATTGATAGACAAAGTTCAAATATTTCTCTATCAAAGTAATGGCAATGTTCAGCAAATTAAACTCAATGATTTAATTGATGATCAACAAAACTACAACAATATTCAACAATTTGATTTGCACATTAATTATATAAAAGATGCTGAGAGCACCATTGAATTAAGTTTTGAAGAAAAAACCATCGATGAACAAAGACAAAATAGATTGAATGAATTGGCTACCTGGGCACAAGAAAGTTTTACAGAAGGAAAACTTAGTTTTTATTTATTTTATCAACTTAATTTATTAATAGACTCACTGCGTGAGCATTTGAATTATTTTTTTCTCTTGGATAAATTTTTAGAGTTTCATCAGCTATAATACTCTTTAAGTTACACACTTTATGAATTTTTGGCAAAAAATTTTAGCTGACAAAAAAATGATTTTAGCCCTATCCCCAATGGATGGAGTGACTGATTATCCATTTCGTGCTATTACTAAGAAATATGGTAAACCAGATGTGATTTTTACAGAATTCGCTAGTGTTGAGGGCGTTTGTCGTAGTAGTTCTACCAAAATTTTAGATCATTTTGATTTTGATGAAGCAGAACGACCGCTAGTGGCACAGGTTTTTGGTAAAACTCCTGCTTATTTTAAACAAGTGGCTGTTTTGTTGTGCGAACTTGGTGTAGATGGAATTGATATTAATATGGGTTGCCCAGCTCCAACAGTAGCCAATCATGGTTCTGGTGCGGCGATTATTAAAAATCCTAACTTAGCTAAAGAACTTATTAGGGTTGTTCAAGAAGGCATTGAAGGGTGGCGCAATGGCTTGAATTTGGAAGATTGTCCAGATTTATCTAAACAAACCATTCAAGCCGTGAGAAATAAGAAAAAGAAATTTGCACTTGCTGATGTTGATCGTCAAAAAATTCCCGCAGTTTCAGTCAAAACCAGAATTGGTTTTGATAATGAAGAAATAGAAACCTGGTTGCCTCATTTGTTGGAAATGCGGCTCGCCACCATTTCCTTACATGGTCGTACTCTTAAGCAAGGTTATTCCGGAGAAGCTGATTGGGAGGTAATTGGGCGAGCCGCAGAATTAGTTAAAAAAACAGATCCGTCAATTATTTTTTTAGGTAATGGTGATATAACAAATTATGAAGAAGCGCAAGAAAAAGTGAATACGTATCACGTAGATGGAGTTTTAATTGGTCGTGCAAGTTATGGTCAACCTTTCATTTTTTTACCAAAAAAAGAAAGAGAAAAACTGCTCAATGAAAAAAATATTTTTAAAATTGCTTTAGAGCATGCTCAGCTTTATGAAAAAACTTATCCCTTTAGTGAGGATTATAAATTTTTGCCAATGCGTAAACATTTAGCGTGGTACACTAAAGGTATAGCGCAAGCAACTCTCGTGCGTTCTGAATTGGTGAGAGCTGATAATTCTTTGCAGGTAGCAGAAATTTTACAAAAATATAAATTAATTTAAATATACTGATGACTAATTTTGATTCAGCCTATCAACAACTCAATCATCTTCAAAAAACAGCAGTAGATCATATTGAGCAGGGTCCATTATTGTTGATTGCTGGTCCTGGAACTGGTAAAACTCAGGTTTTGTCACTTCGTATTGCTAATATTTTGCGTAAAACCGATGCTAGACCAGATACTATTCTTGCTTTAACTTTTACTGAAGCAGCTGCCAAAAACATGCGCGAGCGCTTGTTAACCATCATTGGTAAAGATGCTTATTATGTTAATATCAGTACTTTTCATTCTTTTTGTAGAGAAGTAATTGCTGATCATGGAGAATATTTTCCATTGGCAAGAGAAAGCGAGCATTTAAGTGATTTAGATCGCTATCAGCTTTTTGAGCAATTATTAGATGAATTTAAGCCAGAACATTTGCGTCCACTTAATGATCAATATTATTATGTTAAAGATATTATCAAGGCAATTTCTGATTTAAAAAGAGAAGGTATTTCAGTTTTACAGTATGAAGAAATGTTGCGTTTTGAAGAACAAGAACTTTTAAGTTTTCAAGAGACTAGTAAAAATAAAACTAAAATAGCTAGTTTAGAAAAAAAATTAGCTAAAAATAAAAATTTATTATTGCTCTATCAAAATTATCAAGAACGCTTGCGAGAAACCATGCGTTTCGATTACGATGACATGATTAATTTTGTAGTCGAAGCTTTTGAACAAAATGAATTATTATTGAGAGAGTATCAAGAAAATTTACATTATTTTTTAGTTGATGAATATCAAGATACTAATTCTGCACAAAATAAATTAATTAATCTTTTAGTTTCTTATTGGGAAGAACAAGGTGGAACTGCTGATCTTTTTGCAGTTGGTGATCCTAATCAAGCGATTTATCGTTTTCAGGGAGCAAGTGTAGAAAATGTTTTAGCCTTTACTCGTACTTATCCAAATGCAACCGTAATTACTTTGGATCAAGCTTATCGTTGTCCACAAAATATTTATGATTTAGCAACCAACTTAATTGCCTATAATAAACTTTCTCAATTGGGGTCAACTGATAATAAAATTCAACTAGTTACAAAACTTAAAAGTCCTAAAGGCGTTGGTGAAAAAATAAAATTATTTAAAGCACCTTCACAAACTTTAGAAGCGATTGCTGTAGTGGAAGAAATTGCCAAGCTCCAAAAATCAGCAGTATCTTTAAATGAAATTGCTGTTTTATATCGTAATCATACTGACGCCACAGATTTAATTGTAGCTTTAGAAAAATGGGATATTCCATATCAATTAAGTAAAGGCGATGATGTTTTAGTCAATCAATATATTATCGAATTACTTGATTTAATGAATTTAATCTCCAAAATTACATCGGCTCAAGAAGCAGATTTACTTTTTAGAGTGATGAATTTTTCTTGGTTAAAATTAGATAATTTGTTAGTAATGAAACTTGGAAGAGTGGCGGGAAAATTACGGATTGATCTTTACGACCTAATCTCCAAAGGATTTGAAATTATTAATCAGGAATTGATTGGCCAAGAAATTAAAAAAGAAGAATTCTTAACGATTACTGCTTTTTTAGATAAATTGAGAGAATTTGCCAAAAAAGATCAAACTTTAACTTTTAATCATTTTTTTGAACAGTTGATTTCTGATGAGGGTTTTGCTTTTTTAGATTTTATTCAAAAGTTGCCAAATAGTTTTGAACAAATCACGGTGCTGAACACATTTTTTACAGAAATTAAAAGCATGTTAAATAAAAATCACCAATTACGTTTAGTTGATTTTCTCAGTCAAATTGAAGTTTATAAAAATCATCAAATTACAATTCAAAGTAAAAATTTATTAAATCAACCAGAAGCTGTTTATTTATCTACCGTGCACAGTGCCAAAGGTATGGAATGGGAGCATGTTTTTTTAATTAATTTAATTGATAAAAAATGGGGCAATCAAAGAGATAATAGTAAAATTAAATTGCCAGCAGGTATCATTAAAAACACTGATTTATCTGAAAAAGAACGCAATGAAGATGATCGTCGAATTTTTTATGTAGCTTTTAGTCGTGCTAAAAAACAATTATATTTAAGTTATCCTGAACAAGTAATTGAGAATAATCAAAATAGTAATAAATTTCCTTCCATATTTTTAGAAGAGTTAAAAGAGATTGAAACAAAACTCAATCAGCAATTTGTGGAGCACGATGATAAACAAGAATTAATTAATAAAGCTGAAATATATCTTAATAAATTAATGTCTCCAACAGTTGCTCGTATTTATTCCAATAACGAACATGACTTTTTTGCTTCATTGGTTAAAGATTTTAAATTATCAGTAACGGCTCTCAATACCTATCTTCGTAGTCCACAGGAATTTTTGGAAAATAATTTATTAAGAATTCCTCGCGCCAAACAAACTTTTATGTCTTTTGGTACTGCTGTGCACGTAGCGCTGGAGCGATTTTATAAACTAGAAAAACAGAACAACCAAGTGCCTAAATTAGAATTTTTACTCAATGAATTCGAACTTGCTTTACAAAAAGAAATTCTAAGCGAGAGTGATTACATCGATCGTTTAAAATATGGTACGGAAGTTTTGACTAGTTATTATCATGATTGTTTGTTAAATAAAGTTAATGTTTTTGATATTGAGAGAAGCTTTGGTGGCAGTCGTAAAGTTATTTTTGGAGATATTCAATTGTCTGGAAAAATTGATCGCATTGATTTAATCGATGCTGATAAGGGTTTACTTAGAGTTTACGATTATAAAACTGGCAAACCAAAAACTCGTGGTGGTATTGAAGCCACCAGTAAAACTTATCAAAAAGATTTTTCAGAGCGAGAATTAAATTTACCAGAAACTATTCGCGGTCCTTATAAACGTCAATTAATTTTTTATAAAATACTTCTTGATTTAGATAGAACTAT
>ENA-UOWO01004241-UOWO01004241.1-activated-sludge-metagenome-genome-assembly--contig:-NODE-4241-length-15942-cov-7.485806_pt1 | contig 15942 bp, 15 predicted proteins | sample MGYA00238148_ERZ761564 | MGnify/ENA primary metagenome ERZ761564 (study PRJEB28885, sample SAMN05720194) | activated sludge metagenome | isolation source: Anaerobic digester | place: USA...
TTCGATTACTCTCTTAATGGGGCAATATTCCAATAGGCACAAAACGTTTTTACATCATTCTATAATTATTTTATAATATTTTGTCCCATCATCTTTTAAGAGAATACCACCATTATTTTCTATAACTTTTGATGAAGCAATATTACCATTAGAACTTTGTGTATAGATTTCTTTAAATCCTAGTTTTTGGAATTCTAATAATGCTAATCCCAACATCTTGGTTGCATAGCCTTTATTTTGTTCACTTGGCCTAACATTATAATAGACATTCCCTGACCATTTTCGCCAATTTTCATCAATTTCAGTTCTTAGCCCAATATATCCAACCGGATAATCATCAACATACATTATATATGTAATAGTTGGAGTTCCATAATAATTAACTTTTAAATATTTGTTACAGATTAATTGCTCCAAATAATTACTAAATGTTTCAAATGGAATACCATAGCATAAATTGGTGGCACCAGAAACCTTCGCAGGTATCTCTTGAAACATCTCATATTCTTTTTTATCCATGTCTAAATCTATTTCTTTTAATTTATAGTTCATAATTGCGCCTCTATCTTAATTATATATCATTTTTTGTAAAAAGAAAACGAACCTCCTATTGGAAGGTTCGATTACCATCTTAATGGGGCATCATTTTGGTATATATTACAGCCCTCTAAAGTTAATACACCAACAACATACTATAATTATTGATAGAAGTCTAGTGAAAACCATTAATAATATTAAAAATATTGCATATACTAACATTGCAATATATTGCACATAGTAACGTTGACAAAAGAAGTCATTTGTACTATAATTTAATTAACTCATCTGCCCATGGCATGAAGGAGATTCTGAAAGCGTCGATAGTCTAATCTATCGGCGCTTTCTGCATATCATACTTAGTTGCTCTACTTATTTCTTTATTAATAGTATAATTGTGTTCCATGTAGTAACCAGTTATAAGTAGATAATAATTATCCCTTTTCTCTAATACAACTTTATATTTAGCATCAGCAAAAACTAAATTTATTCTTACTGTATTTTTATAATTTTGTTCATAATAATAGATTTTTCTGCAATTGCAATCCAAATCGTTGCATAGATAATTATCTATTATTTTTTTATTCCATTCAATACGTTCACAACGTCTTAAATCTGGTAATCTATCATTAATATCTGTTGGATCTGGGTTAGCAACAGTTGTTAAATGTATAAAACCATGTTCATATTTACCTAGTTGTGGTTGTTTTCTTGTTTGTACTTTTTTGCCCTTAAATTCAGGTTTATTCTTTATAAAATCGTTTATAAATATTTCATAAAGTTTATCATTATAATTATTCCAATTACCATCATAATCAGAGAGTTCTATTATTTTTGGAAGCCACTTACAACTAAAACCCATCACGGCCTCAATTGCATAAAAAATAAATTAAATTTATCTTCGCCAAGTATAGTTGATTTTTTAAGACTATACCCACTCTTTTCAATTAAAAAATTCAATAATTCTTTTTTTGTTTCACTGGAATTTTCCTTTAAATGCTCGTTGCGATTCAGATATCCTATTGCTCCCATCATAACATCTGCAATCTGTAACAGTTCACTCTCTCTTGAATTTATACTTTGGACATTCATTATGTGTTCCATATTAAAATCAAATATATCGTTCGATAATACTTCTTGTAACTTTTTAACTTTAGTGCTACTTCTAGTATCTTTTATATCTAAATAAATATAGTTTTTCATACTTGCTACTATTATTCTTGTAAGTAATTGAAAATATACTTTATAATAAAACTCATCAAAGTTTTTATTATATTTTTTAATATCTAACTGATTTTTATCAATTATTACAGCTCTAAAAGAAATATTATCACTCGCAAAAAAATATTCAATTAATTCTTTGTATAAATTAATTTTACTTTTACTCACTTTAGTCCATTTAATTTCTGTAGTCGGACTAATTCCATGCTTACTTTTAATATTTCTTATATCACTATATATTTGCTTACGTTCACTCTTTAAGCATCTAATAGCACTTAAAATCATTACTGATTGTTGGTCATTTTCTAGGTGACAACTTTCATCGCAATATATATTGAATTCCATTAAAATACCACCTCTCGATAATATTATTATATCATTAGTTAATAGTTTTTTCGATGTTTTTGCCGATTAAAATTAATCACTAATCATATTGCTTTCAAATGGAATTATCTTATAAACTTTTTCTTGTAATATATAATTTAATATGCCTGTTAATTCATCAACATTGTAAAAATAATAATCATATTGTATTGAGTATCTATTATATAAATCTTTAGTCAATTCTTTATTATTATTTTGTTCAATGTTCATAATTGCTATTGCAATATCTTTAATATCTTTATCTTTTAAATATTTACTTATCTCTTTAACCCTATTATAAGCCATAACATTACCACCATCCTATAAATATTATTGATCAAAAAGAGAAATAAAGCAATTGTCAAAAGAAAAAATGACCAAAGTCATTTTATTTTTTTAATTTTTCATAAATAGTCTTAAATAAAGCTGTTCTTACACTATCCATTACATCTGGATCTTTAAACATAATGTCAAATAATTCTTTATCTTGCTCGTATCTTTTTACAGCCTTATCCGGAAATTCCTTGTCATATACTTTTTTAAATGCTTGCTCATCATTGTTTTGGGCAAACTTTTTCATTCTTTCATCATCAAGATAATCATTCTCAATTTGATCAAAAACTTTATCAATATGTGTGAAGTTAGTTTTATATTTTTGGTTGATTTTGTCAATTATTTCACTTAAAGGACTTTTCTTTTCTTCTGAGCCTTTACCAATATCACCTTTTGGTGGATCTATTAGTATTTCATCTTTAGTAAGCTCTATACTGCCTTCAAACTTCTTCTCTAATTTAAAAAATTCTAACTCTACCATTTCTTGAATATCTATTTTTTTCGTATGTTCTTTAGGCAAAAATTGGTTTAGATATTTGCTATAAATATATGTAGATTGTAAATTTTTATCCATCATTCTCGATACTTGAACCACAAAATTATAATTTCTTAAAAAGGCTTGCAGTATCCCTTTAAATTCTAATTTATCAGCTTTATCTAAAGTGATAAATTTCTCTTTTGCTTTAAATAAATAACTACTAAGTTTACTCATATCTTCTTCACCACTATAATAAACCTCAGCAAATCCTTTAACATCTTTGTCATCAATAATTTTATATTCTTTTAAACGATTACAAATATCATAAACATTATTGACATCAAATCCTTCTGATAAAACTGTCGATTGATAATATGGCTGAAAAGCTTCTCTAATATCATCTGCTTTATTAACAAAGTCTAATACAAATGTGTTTGTTTTCCCTTCACAAGTTCTATTTAATCTTGAAAGAGTTTGAACTGCTTTAACACCTGACAATTTTTTATCCACGAACATTGTATGTAAGAATGGTTGATCAAATCCAGTTTGATATTTTTCAGCTACTATCAGAACATTATAATCTTCTTCAAAAGCCTCTGGTAATTGCGATTCTTTAATCCTATTTCCTTTTTCATCAATATTCATTTTTTCTTCAGTAAATGATTCATTTAAATCTGGATCGTATACTTCACCAGAAAAGGCAACTAAAACCTTTACAAAATCTAGCCCCTTAGATTCAATATATTTTTTAAATTCGTTTACATATCTAACAGCATGTAATCTTGAAGGAGTAACAACCATCGCTTTAGCTTTTCCATCAATTTGTTTACTCGTTGTATTTAAGAATTGTTCTATAATTATTGCTGTTTTTTGAGTAATATTTGTTGGATGCAGCGTTTCAAATCTTATTAATTCTTTCATTCCTTGAGAAGATTCTAGTTCTGGATCATCGTTAGTTTTTCTGATAATTTTATAAAATGTGTTATACGTCATATAATTTTGTAACACATCAAGAATAAATCCTTCTTCAATAGCTTGTTGCATAGAATAAATATGAAAAGGTCTATAACTACCATCAGATTGCTTTTCGCCGAATATTTGAAGTGTTTTATCTTTAGGAGTGGCTGTAAAAGCAAAGAATGACAGATTTGTTTGTTTTCCATGTGCTGCGAGTTCATTTAACAATTTTTCTTCATCATCAACAAAATTATTTTCTATTTCACTTTCTATCCTTATAGCTTCTTCTAAATCACCTAATCCTTGTTTTAATTTTTTGGCATCATTCCCTGTCTGTGATGAGTGGGCCTCATCAACAATAACTGCAAATCGTTTATCAGCAGATTCTATATCTTTATAAATGACAGGGAATTTTTGAAGAGTAGTGATAATAATTTTTTTACCATCATTGATAGCTTTCAATAAATCTTTACTTGTTTTATTCTTATCAATTTTTTCTATTAGTCCTTCTGTATGCTCAAATTGATAAATATTTTCCTGTAATTGTTGATCAAGAACTTTTCTATCTGTAATAACTATTACTGAATCAAAAATATTTTTATCATTTTCATCATGAAGACTGGCCAGTCTATAAGCTAACCATGATATTGAATTAGATTTACCACTTCCTGCACTATGTTGAATTAAATAATTTTTACCGCTACCGTTTGTTTTAACATCCGCTAGTATATTTCGTACAACATCCAATTGATGATATCTAGGAAATATCAGTTTTTGTTTTACGGTTCCAGTTTTTTTATCTTTTTTTTCTTCTAATTGGATAAATTTATTTAATATATCTAGAAAACTGTCTTTATTTAGTACGTGTTCCCAAAGATAAGAAGTTAGAAACCCTCTTTCATTATTAGGATTTCCTTTACCTCCAACTTTCCCCGCACCATTACTTCCTTGATTGAATGGTAGAAATCTTGTAGAAGCCCCTGTTAGCTTTGTAGTCATATATACTTCTTGTAAATCAACAGCAAAATGAACTAGTGATCTTTTATTAAATTCAAAAATTAGTTCTCTAGGATCCCTATCATATTTATATTGTCTTATAGCGTTTTCATATGTTTGTCCGGTAAATTCATTTTTTAATTCTATTGTCACTAAAGGAAATCCATTAATAAATAATACTGTATCTAAGCTATTTTTATTAGCGTTAGAATAATATAGTTGTCTTACTATCTTACATATATTTTCGTTATATAGTTTTATTAACTCTTCATTAATTCCACTCTCAGGTTTAAAGTAAACAAGTTTTATATTTTGACCATTTAGACTTACTCCGTGTCTTAGAGTCCATAACAAACCGTTTTCTCTAATAGTTTTTTCTAACCTTTGCAAAAAATATGTAATTGAGTTCCCATTATGAGCTTCCATGATTTTAGCCCATTTTTTAGGTTGAGTATTTATAATAAATTGAATAATATCGGCTTCTATATATCCTTTGGCAGGATCATATTTTTGTTCCTCATTATATTCAATACCATAACCCTTTAAATACCCACCTTCAGTCGTTAAGTATTTTTCAATGAATTCTTCATAGTTTTTTTCTTTAGTATCCATTACACCTCAACCTTTCCTGTTACCACCTCATATATAAGTGATTTTTTATATTCTTCTAACATTTTGATTGCCTTTTTGTGATTTTCAATTTCTTGATTAGCTTTTTCAATTTTATCATCTAAAAATTCACTTATTTTTTTCTGTTCTTCATATGGAGGATAAACTAACGGGAGCGCTAATAGTTCATCTGTTTTTATACTGCTTCTTAAATTTTTTGATAGGTGTAATAATTTTTTATCATTATCTAACATCAAATACCAATAATAATAATATTTTATGTCAAATTGAAATTCTTTTTTTCCTTCAAATATGGTATATGCTGGTGAAATAATTCCATTAATTTCACTAAATCCAATACATCTTGGAGTGACATCAATGTCAAACAAACACATTATTAAATCGTTCTTAATAACTTTTTGATAGCCATCAAACGTTTCTGGCATTTTTCCATCATTGTTTTCTAAATTTCTTTTAATTACCCCATTTATTGTTAGTGATAAAACATCATATTCTTCAGATGCTTCTCCAACAATATTTTTTCTTTTTGAAAATAAATTTCGATGTTTTAACAATTTCCAACTATTCGGGATTTCCCCTATCCACGCAATATTACTATCAATTAAAATACGTTTATTCATTTATTTTCAACTCCTTTAAATTACTAATATTTTCTTGTTGAATTTTAATAACCTCTTCTACTATTTCATTAGCACTTTTTCTATTTTTATCTTTATAAAAATATTTTGGAAAAGCAATTTCATAACCAATTTTAACGCTTTCTTCATCTACAATTGCATTTGGTTCGTATTTTCTAATTTCTTCAAGCCACTTATGCATATCTTGCTTGAAAGGGATATTTTCAACGTTTTTAATTCCTTTCTTTATTTTTTTTATATTGCTTGTTTTGTCTGCAGGCATCTCAAAATAATTAATTGTAATATTTTTGTAATAAAATTCTTCTTTATCAAATATTTTACAAATATCATTTTCTTCGTACATAATATATGTTTGAATTATTTTGTTTATATGTTCTTTAGTAATATCATTCTTTTTCTCACCCAAAGCTTTTTTTCTTTTTACAAAAAAATCACTAGCATCTATAAGCTGTACTTTATTTATTCTTTTATGTTCCTTTTTATTGGATAGAAGCCAAATATACGTGATTATCCCAGTATTATAGAAAATATTATTCGGCAATTGAATAATTGCATCAAGTAAATCATTCTCTAATATATATTTCCTAATATCGGATGGTCCACTTCCTGCTTCACCGTTAAATAGGGCTGATCCATTATGAATTATCGCTATTTTAGATCCGGAAGGATTCATTTTTGAAATAGCATTTTGCAAGAATAAAAGTTGACTATCACTGATTGCTGGAACTCCGGCATTAAATCTCCCGCCACTTCCTCTTTTATACTCTTCTATGATTTTTTCTTTTTCTTTTTTCCATTCTCTTCCGAATGGAGGATTCATTATTATATAATCAAAATAATCATCAGCAAAACAATCACCTGATAGTGTATTACCATATTTAATATGGGCTTCTTGCCCTTTCAACAACATATCTGACTTACAAATTGCATAGGTTTGCGGATTTGACTCCTGTCCATGACAAAAAACTTCATTTGTTGTATTCAATTTTCTAATATATTCATAAGCAATAGACAGCATCCCACCAGTACCGCAAGCACCATCATAAATTGATAATATTTTATGATTTTCCTTTAAATCCTCATTATCAAATACTAGTTTAACCATTAAATCAATAACTTCTCTCGGGGTATAAAATTCCCCAGCATCTTCATTGTAGGTTTCAGAAAATTTTCTAATAATTTCTTCAAAAATATAACCCATTTCAATATTACTTATTTTATCAGGATGTAATTCTGCTTTTTCGCTGTTAAACTCCTGAATAATAACATAAAGTATATTTTTATTTGCTAAAGCTTCAATTTGCTTTTCAAAATCAAAATTTGACATTATATCTAAAACTTCATCTGAAAAGCCATTTATATATTTTTTGAAATTATCTTCAATATTGTCTGGATCATCAAGCAACTTTTTAAAATCATATTTACTTATATTATATATTTCTTGACGAGCAGTTTTTTTTAATAATTTAGCTATAGGAGGTGTAATGCTAGAATAATTAGACGCTACCTTCAATACGTCTTCCTTTGTATCCTTTAGAACACTGTCAAACCTTTTTAACACAGTAAATGGTAATATTATACCTCCATATTCGTGCGGTTTGTAATCACCCTGTAGTTTATCTGCTATACTCCATATTAAACTTGCTTTATTGTCAATTTTAACTCTATCCATACTACTTACCATCCTTTTTAACTTCTAGTTCTTTAAGCTTGTTTTTTGGTGTTACTTCTATGTTTTCTGTACTTGATAATTTAATCGAATTATCACTTTCAATATAAAAAGCAACTTTATCACCACTATCAACACCCAATATTTCTCTTACTTCTTTGGGTACAGTAATCTGACCTTTTTGAGAAATCTTTGCTTCTTTCACTTTCATTATTACCATCCTATTCTTTACTTTCTTTACTTATTAAGTATAACATATTTTTAAATTTTCTAAAAGAAAATTATAATAATTTTATAATTTTGACACTTTTAATTAAATACAATTTAAAAGTAATTAACGAAATCCCTTTAATTCTAAAAAAGTGTCAATAAAAAAGAACCAACCTTTAAAGCGTTATTGCTCTATTGGCTGGTTTTTATTTGTTTGTTAAGTCTTTTTCGTGAATGGTCATAAAACTTTCACCGTTTTTTAGCTTGTTTTGTTGGATCGTCTTTATTGTCCAATTGGTTAATTCATTTACTTCTTGAATAACAGTTAAATAGATATATTGATTGCTATTATCATCGTAATCGTAAACATAGTAATAGTTAGAGTTATCAATAAAATCAATATTTTCTATTATTTCTTCTTCGGTACAATGATTAACATCCATTACAAAGTAAGCGAGACTTTTATAGTTTCTTTTTATTAAATATGGAAATGCTTCTACTAAATCAAATTCTCTTAATCCGCCCATAATATTACCTCCACATACATCATATCGATCAATTTGATATATTGGTAGTATATTTATTAATTTTATTAAAAATAATATTTTAGCATTGAAATTGTTCAATTGATTGGTAAGCTTTTTTGATACCCCTTATTGAAATATGCAAAAGTAAATTTTTGATACCCCCCTTATGAAATACGCGATTTCACACACGTAGCTGGGGGCCGTTTTTCTTATATAATAGTTCCTAGAGATTTATAGGTGGGGGGCCTCCTCATAAAATCTGTGACATTGTTATCACTAGTTTTGTTAATGTTTATAAGTGTTTGTAGATTTTTATATGTCACAGATTATTTTCTTTTATACTTCATACAATGTTCTTCTTGTAGGGCATCATTAATAATTAATTCTTTTTCTAACTCATCATCAGAATAATCAGGTTCAATTAGACAGATATATCTAGCTCTATCATTACTATCTCTAGTTTGTTTAGTATATGTCCCTTTATTATGTTCAATATAACCTCGTTCACTAAAACCTTTTTTAATTGTTTTAGGATTAAATCCTAGTTTAATTACCTCATCATCAAAGGCTTGTTGATAAACATAGTATTTATTATCATAATATTTACCTAACCTTAATCCTTTACTACTAAAATGAAACATTTCTAATTTAGATTGAAATACACTAATAAGTGTTTCATATGCATGTTCAATCATATCTATATTTTTATTAACATCTAGGATTTTAAGCAACTTAATTCCGTATTCAACGCTGTTATCTTTACAAGGATTACCAAATATAAATTTATGCGTCAAATAGTCTGTTACAACTAGTAATGATGCTATAGTTACATGCGATGTTATTCCTGTTAATTTTAAATTTGATAGATGATCCGTCACTTCTTTCATGAAGTTTGTCATTTCCTTAAGTTTAATTTTTTTAATTTTAATTAATTCATTAATAAATAGTTCACCTGCAGCACCATAGTTTTCTATTATTTGTTGATGTATATTAATAGCATCTTCTTCTTTATCAATAGGCTTGCCATATATCTCCAACACTCTTGATATAACACCATTATTTGAATTGTTAGAGGTTATAGTTGATTCTCCAGTAGTAATAGTGATATTTTTCCATTCATGAAATTCTTTTACACCACCTTCTTTAGATCCTCTTGTTTTACCTTTACCATTACTAACTGTATAAACAAAATTAGAATTGAACTCATCATTATTCTTTCCTGCAACTTCTCGTTCATCGACGCAAAGTGGTAAATCGTTATTAATAGTTGCGAGTGATTCTAATGCTACTTTAGTCGAGCTAAAACTAGTAATAAGTATCTCTGGGTTTCCCCATACAGATTGAGCTACTTTAAGTGCTGCTGTTTTTCCACTCCTTGAGTAATACCAATTGTGAAACACAAAATTTCTTACTTTTAATATTCTAAGTAGTGGTGCGGCAAAAGAACAATTGATATATGTTCTAAATACATCATTATTTAATAATGGTTTAACTAGACTTGTCCATTCTTCTAATGTTCCTTTTGTACTATAAGCATTACTCATTTTTCCAAATTCACCCGGTATATCAACTATCAAATCTCCACTAGCATAAGGTACAAACAAATCTTTATACCAACCATATTGAGATACGCTGTTTTTAGTGTTGATTTTATTAGCATTAATATATTGCCATAAATATTCTTGCACTTTACTTGAGTTTCTTGTTACGAAGTCTATTCCTATTTCATTTAAGATGCTGTTTTTACCAGAAAATAATATATCTTTTGAGTATAATGCTGTATGCCATTTATTATTCTTATAATACGATACTTCTGCTTTCTCTAAACCTGAATATGTATCTTTAGTTATTTTTGTAATTACTATTGGGGTTGAGCATATCAAGTTTACTTCATCATTACTTTTAGTAAACCACACTCCTTTTTCATCTATTTGAAATCCACTAGGGATTATAATATTTCCTAGTGTTTCCATAAAATTTGTATTGTCTTTTTTCATTATCCATTTCCCTTTCATTTTCTTATCAAATATTTCTTTAAATTTTTCTACTGTTTCTGATTGTATAAATAAATCACTAGGATCTTTTACCTTTTCATCATGAAAACCTATCAAAGATATCGATTTTATATGATTAGATTTAATTAATAATTTATAAATATTGGTAGCGAATTTAGTTCCGCCATCATCTGGTTCTTTATAAATAATAATTTCTAATCCTTTTAAATACTTAAGCCATTCTTCTTTAAAAATATTAGCACCCGGAACACCAAGTACTGGATAACCAGCGTATGCTAATGTTTGAGTATCACTTTCACCTTCAACTAATATTACATACCCTTGTTTTCTAATTAATTCAATGTTTTGTAATCCATACAAACAAAGTGGTTTATCATTATCTAAATATTCAAACATTTTATTTCCATATCTTATTTTTCTTTTAGCAACATTGCTTTTATCATCAAGATAAGGAATTATAACGCCATTTTTATAATTGGCAAGTTTCCATGTGTTTTTTAAATATTCAATTGGTAGTTTTTTTAATTTAGAATATTCTTCTAATGTTAGTTTAGTTTTAGGCAGATAATTCTTCTCTTTTTTAATAGTTTTCGGCTCATTATTAATTTTTTTGATAAATTGTTCATAATTACCTGATTCATTACAAGCAAAACACTTAAAAAGTCCATTATCTAAATTAATTGACAATGATGGTGTACCATCATCGTGAAATGGACAATGTACAATAACTTGTTTCTTGTTTTTTAAATCAGAAAAGTAGTTTTTATAATTATCATAAAATTTCATTTATCCCTCTCGTTTTCCTTTCCTTTCTGATCCTCCCTTTTTTATTGAACCCTCATAGGTCATCACCGCCTTTACTAATTACAGCATCAAAAAAAGGACTATAAAGTCCCTTTTGAATATTTTTGTATTCTTCGGTATCGATATATTTATTTATATCGATATCTTCTTTATTTGCCAGTTCCATTATCCGTTTTCTAAAATCAAATGCTATAGATGGTATTTTATCTAATCTTATTGATATGTTAGTAACTTCTATGGGTTTAGGAGCAAATTTATTAGCACTAGGCAATTCCTTTATTTCTACATAATCAATGAATTCCATTATTAAATCTTGTTTAGATTGACTAGATAATTCATTCCATAATCTTTCAACCTTAACTGCATATGATATTTCTCTTAATTTATTATTCTGAATATCACTAGCATATTTTGTTATATTAAATGCTTCTTTAATTCTAACATCTTGTCTACGAGCTAATTCTAGACCTTCATCTACTTTTTTTAAATCTTTATTTATTTCTTCAATTTTTTCAGCTTGTTGTTCTTTATTTAATGTTCCTTCAATATATAATTCATTAACTCTTAATATCTTTTCTTCTAATTTTTGTCTTTGTTTAATTAACAGCATTTCTTCATTTTCTGGCAAAGCACTATTTTTAACTGGCAAGCATTGATTTGGAGTCGTCATAAATGTATCCAATATCGGATTTAATGTTTCTATAAATTCTTTTTCTAATCTTAATTCGCTAATATTTAAGCGTTCATTATTACAGGTACATAAGTAGTAATTATATTTTTGGTCACTATGAGCACTCTTCCCACAAGTTCCGGTCATAATTTTCCCACACCTTGGGCATTTTAATTTTTGCATAAATATGTATATTTGTTTTCTTCGATAGTTTCTTTTATTTTTACCAAACTGGGCTTCCATTAAATTCCATGTTTCAATTGATATTATTGGTTCTACAACATCTTCTAACAATATTTTATTAAATTTATTTTCTGGATCAGTTACATGTTTTCTGCCAGTATAAATTATATTATGAAGAATTGTTTCTACAGTCCGGTCATGAAAATTCTTTTTACCTGTGTAATTTTCATTTATCCAGTTAGCTACTTTTCTTTGAGAATAACCTTGTAGATATAATTCAAACATTTTCTTAACGTAATAACTATCAACTTCATCAATTACAACCTTTTTACCATCTTTCTTATAGCCAAACGGAGTGTGATTTAAGTGTCCGGCTTTTACTGCTCCTACGAGTCCAAATATTGTTCTCTCACTGGTTCTTTCTATTTCTAGTTGACTTAAACTGGCATATAGTCTTAAAGTAAACATTCCCATCGAATTACTGGTATTAACATCTTCAACACAACATTCGATTTTACACCTATATTTTAATACGTCTCTAATGATTTCATCTTGATCATATACTGACCTTGTAAGTCTATCTAGTTTATAAGCAATTATGATATTAAAAAGACCGTCTTTCATATCGCTCATCATCGACTGAAAAGATGGTCTATTAGTATCTTTAGCACTTATTCCGGCATCTTCATATACTTTGTATATTTCATAACCTTTTTTAGCACAATATTCTCTATTAGCATTTTCCTGTTCTCCTAGTGAGAAACCTTCTCTAGCCTGATCTTCAGTACTAACGCGAATATATATTGCTGCTTTAATTTTTTTATTTTGTACTACTGCTAATTCAGACATAGTGGCTTCTCCTCTCTAATAATTTATAATTATTTCATTATATAAATTTTATCATTTTGATAATACTTAGGGAAGACACATGAATGATACGTTTTTAATACATTTTTTATTCGTTTTTATTACAATTTTTTTATTATTTCTTTTAATTTGTTAAAGGGTATTTCTTCACTTAAATCTACTGTATAGAACCTATTTCTATTTTCTTCATAATCACCATAATATAACAGCTTCAGTTCTTCTACTTTACCTTTAAATATAATTATATGAGGCACTATTAATTCTATATTGATTAATGGTATCGTTATTAATTTACCACTCTGATATAAAATATCTAAATTGGTGTTTTTAACATACTCAAGTTTCTCCCTCATATAACTTGGAAACTCTATTACTTTTTCTTTTAATTTCATAGACACCTTCTAACATATAAAAATCCCTAAGATTTGTATTAAACCTTAGGGATTATATTTTAACAAGAACATGTAGTTCTCGTATCTACCTATAAATGGGGCGATATATGGGAATCGAACCCATGAATACTAGAGCCACAATCTAGCGTGTTAACCACTTCACCAATACCGCCATAAGCATTATTAGGATAACAAATAATTGAATAAAAAGCAATAGTATATTATACTTATCCTAGAGGTGGTTAGATGTTATTATTAGCACTTAAAAAAAGTACTGAGAGTGGTATTAAAAATGTCGTCTCTGAGATTTGGGAGATTATATCTGGTTTTTTTATTGATATCTATGAAGCAATTTTTGAAATTTTCGAACCGATTATGGGTGATACAGCAACTAATTTGTTTTTACTAGCCATTGGTTTTGTCATAATTACTCTCGTATTATTAAAATTGATTAATAAGTAAAAGCGCTATTCAGCTCTTTTATTTTTTTTACCTAAATATAAGATTATTACACCTAAGACAATTATCGATAAACCAATCCACATGTAGCTTAAGCTAGAACGACATAAGACCGGATATAAAGCTAATCTTAGCGTTTGATAACTAGAAATGCTATTTCTGATAATAACTCTTAATTCCAGACCTAACATTAAGATATTAAAGCCGGCTAGTAAAGCCACGCCACCTAACCATTTAGCCCATTTATTATGTTCTCGATTAATAAAGAACAGGGCGTTGATGCAGATTAGCATTATCCCAATTTGAACAAAAGCCATGGTGTTACTAGTAATAAAGCGAATTCCCGAAAAAAGATTAGCAAAGAACTGATTAGTATTTAACGCTTCATTAATTTGCTCAGTATCAGGAAATAATTTATCGATTTTAGCCGTATTGGCATTCAAAGCATCTATTATTTCTTGTTTTTGTTCTTTGGTTAAATTTAAATCTGCTTCCTTATTAATCGCATCAAGACCACCATCAATATTTTGAATTAATAATCTTGTTGGTCCCTCGTCTGATTTGGAACCATTAAATAGAAAGTAGTTAACATTTTCACTGATATAATCACCAATAAAATTTTTAAAAGCAGTTGAATTAATAATGGCATTAACCGTTTTCTGTTCGATGTTATATGTTTTTGCTTTGGCATATAAAGCAGTCATGTCAATTCGATATTCCTTACCATTAACTTTTGCGGAAGCTTTTGTCGTTTCAATTATGTTGGTATTAGTAACAACCTCTTTAATATTGTCTACCTTAAACACTCCTTTAAGACCACTTAGGGTAATAAAAGAAATTATGGTAGTAACTAAGATCACACTAATTAGCAATGAGCCAACTATAACCCCTATCTTTTTCACGTTTTCCTCCTTTTTAATCTATTTCTTTTGGATTAACATATATTTTATTGTGATTAAAATGTTTTCGCGGTTTACCAAATAGTAACCGATGAAACGATTCACTAATCGCATATAAACTTCTTGAAAATCTTTTAGCAACTGGTACCTTATGATAATAACGATCTTTTTTGAAAACTTTTTTCGGTTCTAATTTACCTTCAAAAAAAGCATATTTATCATTTAATAATTTTTCAAAGTCTTTAGGAACAAATCGTGATGCGGGTTTCGGTAGTTTAATCTTATCAATTAAACTAATTGTTTCAGCAACAAATGAAGTACAAGTATAAGATTTATAAACGCTAACACTTCTGCGGAAAATCATTGTTAATAAAGAAAAATAATTGTACATCAATTCTTGATCTTTAATCATCTTCTGAATTCGCTCTTTAATAATTTTATACTCTTCATCAGTTACGGGGATTTTAAATATCTTACATTCTGTAACTTTGTTTTGTTTTGCCGCTAAGTGGGTTCGATATTCACTGGTAAACCCTGATATTATTGGACTATTGCAATAATAACGAGAGAAAGAATAAAACTGCTCTAAATCGTCATCAAGACTTAGTGAAGCATGAGAGTAAGGATACCTAGTAAAAATCCTGGTAAAAGTACCGATTTTAGTTAATGATTTTACTAAAACTGCATATACGTTCTTCATCCTGTGCCTCTTTTCTTAAAACTACTAACCAATATTTATTCTTATAGTTGCATTATATCATACAATAATTATTTTTTAAATTATTTTTACTAAATATAACATTATGATAGAATATTAATAGAGGTAAATATGAATCAAAAAAAATATGAGTTAAAATTTATTAAAACGGCAATTATTTTAATGGCTCTTTTTCTGATTATCAGCATTTTGTTATTTACTAATAAAATTGTTCCTTTTGATAATTACATATATGAAAGCGTTGCTAATTTAATCAGTCCTAATCTTACTTATATTATTAAGTTTATTACTAATTTAGCTGGTTTTTGGGTTCTAATCGCAATTACTATTATCCTTTTAATTATTAATCAGAAAATTGGTTACTATACCTTAATTA
>ENA-UOWO01004242-UOWO01004242.1-activated-sludge-metagenome-genome-assembly--contig:-NODE-4242-length-15938-cov-4.798779_pt1 | contig 15938 bp, 15 predicted proteins | sample MGYA00238148_ERZ761564 | MGnify/ENA primary metagenome ERZ761564 (study PRJEB28885, sample SAMN05720194) | activated sludge metagenome | isolation source: Anaerobic digester | place: USA...
GAGGTGAACAACAACACCCTGATCCTGGAAGAACTGGAAAATCTGAAACGGCAGGGCGCCCGTTCGATCATTCTTGATGTGAGGGATAATCCAGGAGGATATCTGGACAGAGCAACCAAACTTGTGGATGAATTTCTGCCCGATAACAAACTCATAGTCTATACCGATGGACGATCCGTACGGTATGACCAACAATATTTTTCCACCCAAGGTGGTTTGTTTTTAAATGAGCCTTTGATTGTACTGGTGAATGAAGGATCCGCTTCTGCGTCGGAAATTCTGGCTGGCGCAATTCAGGATAACGACAGGGGAATCATTATTGGCCGACGAACGTTTGGAAAAGGCCTGGTTCAGGTACCGATTGCTTTAAAGGACGGGTCCGAATTACGACTAACGATTTCACGATACTACACACCCAGTGGACGATGCATTCAAAAACCATATCACGCTGTAAACAAACAGTATGATGAAGAACTTGAAAACAGGTTCAGCCGGGGTGAACTTTTTGTATCAGACAGTATCCAGCCAGATCAAAGTCTTAAGTACGAAACATCGAAAGGCAGAACTGTTTACGGAGGTGGCGGGATTATTCCCGATGTTTTTGTTCCGTTGGATACACTTGCCATTAACCAGTTTCTCATAGAAATGATGCGTAAAAATCTATTCCGTGAGTTTGCGTTGATGTACTACAAAGAACATAAAACTGAATTGGATCAATTACGCAAAAGGACAGAGCCATTTAACCTGGTATTAAAGTCTGAGGCCTGGCCAATGTTTGTTCAGTTTACCAACCAGAAGAAAATAGTCTGGCCCATCTCAAAACAACGAATTGAATCCGAAGTTTACCTCACACATTTGATTAAGGCCTATATTGCAAGGCTCGTTTGGGGTGACAACGGATACTATCAGGTTTTAAGTCAGCGGGATCCGATGATTACAACGGCTCTCCGCAAAATACCGGAACTCCCGAAACTCTTACGAGCTGAGAAAAAAACAAATCGACATTAGGAATGCCTTTTTACAACCGATTGGGACAGATCCCGCCAAAACGACATACACAATTCCGCCAGCCGGATGGCAGTTTATACTATGAGGAGCTGGTGAGCTCTTACGGCTTCAGTGGGATTTATTCCAATCTGTATCACTCATTCCCTCCAACGAGGGTAATTTCAATGGGGGCTGTCACTCCATTGAACTATCATTTCGACAAAGGATATGGGCTGAAGCAAACGCACATCAAAACCAGTATTCTTGAACCAACTGGCTCTGACTACATCAGTGCAAAAATGCCGATGCTGGGCAATCAGGATGTTATTCTGTATATGCTTCTTTCGGATAATCTTTCCATGCCGTACTATTTCAAGAATGCCGAAGCTGATGAGGTTCTTTTCATTCATGAAGGAAATGGAGTTCTGGAATCTCAAATGGGGAGTTTCAGATACAGGCCAGGAGATTATGTTGTAATTCCAAGAACGGTGATTTACCGAATAAAACCCGATCAGGGCAGATCAAGATTTATGATCACTGAATCATTCAGTCCGGTTGAGACCGTTTCGCGTTACCGGAATGATATGGGCCAGTTGCTGGAACATTCACCCTATTGTGAACGGGACATCCGCACTCCGGATGCCATCGTGCTGGAACTTGAAAAAGGATCATATACGGTCCGGATTAAAAAAGACAATGCCATTCATGATTATGGTTATGAGCATTCTCCTTTTGATGTGGTTGGTTGGGATGGCTGCCTTTACCCGTATGCCTTGTCGATCCACGATTTTGAACCCATTACAGGAAGAATTCATCAGCCACCTCCGGTTCATCAGACATTTCAAGGCCGGAATTTCGTGATCTGCTCATTTGTTCCACGCCTGTTTGATTATCATCCGCTGAGCATTCCTGCACCTTACAACCACAGTAATATTGACAGCGATGAAGTGTTGTATTACGTTGAAGGGAACTTTATGAGCCGCAGGGGAATTGATGTTGGTTCTTTCACTCTTCATCCGGGAGGTTTACCACATGGCCCACATCCGGGCACCGTGGAAGCCAGCATCGGAGCAAAAGAAACGCTGGAACTCGCCGTTATGGTGGATACATTCAAACCTTTGTATCCTTCCGTTCAGTCAGAAAAATACCTGGATTCAAATTACCCTTTCAGCTGGATTTCATGAAACACAATCCTGTCATTCAATTGATACAATTGGGATTCATTTTCCTGTTGGCCATACCTTGTTTTTCACAAAGGAAAGTAATCCAGTTTTCAGGATTAATTGTTTCAGGCGAACAATCTTATGGCGTGCCTTACGCCTCTGTATATGTTCCCAGAACGACACGTGGTGCAGTAACGAATGATGTTGGATACTTCTCTTTCCCACTGCTCATTGGAGATACCTGTATTGTGCGGTCCCAGGGATTCCGTCCTCAGAAATACATCATTCCTGATGATGGGCGGGTAAGTATTTCCGTTGTGCTGTATCTTCAATCTGATACAACATTGCTGCCGGAAGTGGAGATTCTCCCATTTCCAACAGAAGCAGACTTTAAGAAAGCCTTTCTGGCTTTGCGACTTCCGGAGTCTGACATGAACCGGATGCGGAAAAATTTGGATGCCAATGTTCTGGCCCGGATGCAATACAATTTAGGATTGGACGGAAGGATGAACCATATGTATTTTGTGAATCAACAATCGTTCAGTACCGTGAATCAGAATTTCATTCCAAACACGACTCAGATTCTGAATCCGTTTGCCTGGGGCCAATTTATTAAGTCGGTTAAAAAAGGAGAGGCCGACCGCAGGAAACGGGAAGAAGACGAAGACTAGATTATTTACCTGGTTCTGAAATCACAAAATTCCAGTCCTGTTTCAGGTTCATTGGCTGGATAGAAAATGGGCCTGCAATTCTTTGGGTAAATTTCTCTGCACCCCGGTAAAAAATAATCTGCACATCCCCTTTCATGCCAGGAGCTGTGGCTGCTTTAAGTTCGTAGGTTGCGTTTTCTCCTTTTGCCAGGCCGGGGAGTTTTAACGTATCCGGGTTCAGGAAAATACTTCCGGAACCAAAAATCTTAACAGAATGGACTGGTCCGGATTCATTTGAGACCTTCACCGTAATCTTTGTTCTGGATTCATCCGTTGCCATGAGATAACAATAACAAATGGGAAGAAAAGCCAGAATATAGGATGAAGCGCTTACTCCTTTCCCTTCATTCGATTCGTCGTTCGCATTTTTCAGCCAACCCCACAAAAACCAAACAACAGACATGACCCAAAGAAAAACTCCAAAGACCAGAAGAGGAACTGTTATACCTTCAAGCGCATCCACCGAAAAATAGGCGATAACGGTTGCAAATGAGCAAAGGAAAATAGCACCCAGGGCCATCCATCTGGATAATTTCAGTAAGTCACCAAATATCATTTTTTCTCGTCAGACTGTTGATAATCGAACGGGCAAATTACTTCCTTAATTGTATAACTAAGATTAATTCCGAAAAATGTGTACATATCTTTATCGTAGACATTACCTCGCTGCATATTGGTCAATACTTCTCTGTCGCTTACATTATCAAGGTAATCTGTGAAACTGAAACGACCACCAAATTCAATTCCAATATTCCAAAACTGGCCCACCTGGTGTTTGTATCCAAACCCGACAAATAAGGCAGGCTGAACCATGGAAACACTGCTATTCTTTTCAACCGGATCAGGAGAAAAAATAAAAACTGCCGGTCCCCCAAATAAATAAGGGGAACCGAAGATAAACCTGTTTTTCGGGTTTCTGTAATTGAAAAAATTATACTCCATTAAGCCCGAAAACTCAAAAATATCCGTTGAAAACAGATTGGGCTTCAATTGAGAAATATATAGATTGGGAGACAAGGATCCGTCACCGGAGAGCTTTCCATACAGGAAATTAAACCTTCCAACCACGGCCATACTGAAATTGTACCGGGCGAAAACCTGAATACCAGGCTTGGACAAAAGGATGTTCAAATGGGGATTGAGATCACCTTTATAGTTCAGCACCCCTAACCCTCCTCCGAATTCATACCGTTGGGCATTAATCCGGCCTGCAGAAGACGCAAAAAAAATGAGGGCAAAAAGCCCTCGGAAAAATATCGGAAATCGCTTCATCAAGTCCATAACGGAAGAAACGTCGGAAGATTAACGGAATTTTGGTGGTTTCTGTTTAATCTCAAGTATATAAGCAAGGTGTATTGCTGTACAGAGCCAGTAATCTCTTCGTTTGTTTCCACGGGGAGCTGCCCCATTTTCGTTACCTGGAATCCTAGAAAAAGGTCCGTATTCCTTTTCATCGGTTAGGAATGGTCTCCTTGTAGACAAGCCTCTTTCTTTCCATCTCTTGAACACATCCGATCTCTTTGCTCCTTCAACGGAAGCATAGTCTTCAGCCGAGCGGTTTGAAAGGATTACACCAAGCTCATTTCCATCTTCCAGCATTTTCTTATAAACAGTATCGGCAGGGTATTTTCCACTGACATCATCTACGTAATCTGTGAATACAAAACGGTAACAAAACTCAAAACTTAAATCCCACTTATCCAACAACCTATAACGAACCCCAACTCCCAATGGAATACCAATCTGAATCAGGGAATATGGTCTTGGAGTTCCGGGAATGCCTGTGTATTGACCTTCAGTGCCAAGTGGCTTCAGGTCTACCCATTTGCTTTGTTCTGCACCAACACCACTTTTAATTGGTGTCTTTGTTTTTGGATTGTGTCTGAAAACGCTTAACCCTAAAATACCGTACGGGTTAATAAAATTCCGGCGAAGGAAACCTCTGTCTGTTGGGAATAATTCAAAAATACCAACGCCTGAGACTTCAAAAATATCATTCCGGAAGCTCAGGTTTCGTGTAAAACGTCCTTTGTCATCACCAGATGGATTTGTAACATCAGCTACTGAATAATCATCACCCCGTAATCTCATCCAGGTCAACGCACCTCGAATCGTGATGTGTGGATGAATCCTGTGAAGGTAGAATCCAGTCATGTACGTACGGGTGTACCCAAGATCTGAGCTTCCTCTTCTGGATCTGGGAGCCAGGTCTCCGAAATAATTCGAAATTCCGGCACCACCCCCGAAGGAGATGTATTTTTTTGATTTACTGAAATCCGTACGAACGGTAAATCGGGAAATCTGCTTATTTCTCGTCTTCAACGATGCTCTTTTCGCACGTTTCCCCAACTGGCCATAACCAGGGGCAACGAAAATCAGAGTCGCAATGAGCGTTACGAGAAAGACTGATTGTATATTTTTTAGCCACATAAGGATATTAGAAATATCGAATTACAATCCAAACACAATTTTGGCAAAGCTATGCTTTAATTTTCTAATAGAAAAACACTGTAAGTTTTCCACTGAAATTAATTGCGGAGGTCTTTCCCCCAGAACAACTTTTCTCTTAAAATCTGTGAAAATGAACTTCCGGGAACATTAAGAAACAAAGCAACTTTTGCACTGGTCTTTATACTGATAGCCTGGTTAATAGTAACCGACCTGGAACGAGAATCCATAGAAATCATAATTTTATGCTGCCTGCCTTTCGGTAAAAGACGCAATCCTACGTCGTGGGGCAACACAATGGGCCTCATGGAAAGATTATGCGGACTTACAGGCGTCAGGACTAATCCTTTACTTTGAGGCCATAATATCGGACCGCCACAACTGAGTGAATAACCTGTTGACCCCGTTGGTGTTGATACAATCAGTCCATCTCCCCAGAATTCATTTAGAAACTCACCGTTCAGATAAGTCTGAATGGTAATCATGGAGGCCGTATCTTTTTTGGTTATGGAAACTTCATTCAATGCGAAATTGTGACTCCTGAACGGGTTCTCTTCAGAAAGCTCAATTTCGAGGAGTGACCGCTCAATAATTTCAGCCTGACCTTCCTGTAAGATTGCCGCTACTTCCGTTAGTTTCGATGAAATAATATTAGGAAGGAATCCCATCCTGCCAAAATTGACGCCCAGCAACGGCACATGATGAGGAACTGCGTATAAAAGAGAATCGAGAATTGTTCCATCGCCACCCAAACTCAGCAACAAAGAGAAAGAAGAAATATCATCCTCCATTGAAAAAACAGAATAGGAAAATGGCAGAGTTAAAGACTTCTCCACAGGCTTCATCAGCGTGGATGAAAACCAGATTTGAAATCCTTTCACAGAAAAGACAGACGCAATTTCTTCAATTACCTGAGCCTGAATTTTATGGACGGGCAACGCGTGAAATCCTACTTTCATCCGCTTCGGGTTTAGATGCCCAGATATTTCATTAATTGATCCAGCCGTTCCTGATCGATGGAAGTGAGTTCACTTTTGTGATGGACTTCCACTACCTGATAATCAAACCTTTCCAATGTAGCCACCACCCTGCTCAGATCGGGAATATTAAACTTGAGGTGAACCAGAAGATTCAGATGAGTGAATGGATCTGTTTCTACAAGAACCGATAGAATCTTGGCCTGGTTTGATTCGGCAAGGCGTGAAATCTCAGAAAGTGAATAACTATGTGAGGCCACCGAAAGAACCAGAATTCCACCTTCTGACTGAAAGGAAAACGAATCCGATATCATACTTAAAACCGAATCCAGACGAACCACACCTTCGTAAAGCTGCTCATCATCGATCACCGGCAATACCGGAATACCTGCTTTTCTGAAAAGAGGAAGAACCTCAAAAATGTGTTGCTTCCGGTTTACTTTGAGGTCCGTGGTTTCAAGAGAACATTGCCCTACCGTCTGGTTGACTTCTTTGTCTGTGTCAAGATCTTCGAGCGATAGAAAACCTAGAAACCGATTCTGATCCAGAACCGGTACATACAACAACCCTTCTGGATAATCCTCGGAATACACTTCTTCCAACTCAGTTTCCAGGCTAAGAGGTTGAATTGAACTCTGAAGTACTTCCGAAACCAGCATTACTGACGATTTAGAAATTGAATCAACAGATTATTAAAAATCTCTGGCTGCTCCATCATCGGAGCATGACAGCATTTGTCAATAAAATACAATTCACTATTTTGGATCAGGCGGTTGAACTCATGGGCTACATGAGGAGGAGTGATGGTGTCATTCAAACCCCAGATGAGCAAAGTCGGAACCTTAATCTTATGCAGATCGTTGGCCAGATTATGGCGTTGCGCAGATTTAGCAATCGCTACAATCGACATACATTTTGACACACTTTTGGTGATCTCAAATACTTCCTGAACCAGACCTTCTGAAGCAGTAGCGGGATCATAGAACGTATAACCGACCCGTTCTTTGATGTAGTCGTAGCTACCTCTTTTCGGGAAGGAACCGCCCATAGAGTTTTCGAACAAACCCGAACTACCTGTTAGAATCAGCGTCTTCAAATGTGCCGGATGCTCAAAGGTGTACGCAATTGCAATATGGCCACCCAACGAGTTCCCAACCAGATGAAACTCGGAGAATCCCATTGCCTTCACAAATCCTTCCACATATTTTCTCAGCCCGTCAATGGAAGCTGACAAAATCGACATCTCGTAGATCGGAAGGACCGGAACGACAACCCGGTAGTGATCCTGCAATGCTGAAATGGTTGGTTCCCAATTGCTTAGAGCTCCAAAAAGGCCATGAAGCATCATCAGAACTTCACCTTTCCCTTCATCGAGATATTTGTATTCTCCTTTTGTTCGTACTGTATAGTTCACTTTTCCCTTGTGGGTTTTGTCTGGGCGCCAATTACGCCATTATTCGGGATACTTTGTAAAAAAGAAGCCTCCTGATAAGATGAATTACTCACACAAATTGAGCCAGTTTTGAAAAAATGTCAGTCCGTGTTCCGAAAGGTAGGCTTCCGGATGAAACTGAACACCGCAAACTGGCCGGCTGAAATGCTCAAATGCCATAATTTCCTGATCGTCTGTCTCTAGTAAAATCTTCAAAGGAGGAACAAGATCTGAAACCACAAGTGAGTGATAACGAACCACTTCAAATCGATCTGGCAAACTGTTGATAAACGCACCATCCTGAATTTTCCTCACTTCCGATAATTTCCCGTGGTGAGGGATGCCTTTCCTGATGGTGGATCCAAGACAAAAAGCGATGGCCTGAAATCCAAGGCATATTCCTAATGTTGGTTTAGAAATGATGGCAGATCGAACCAGTTCACACAATTCCGGCATGGTGGCAGGATTTCCAGGCCCGGGTGAAAACACGACACCGTCATACAATTCGTAGTCAGCGATTTTCACTTCTGGTCTGGCAGTAACGGTCACAGAGACACCACATTGCTCCAGGTAATCTTTCACATTAAATGTGAAGGAATCGAAATTATCCACCAGCAATATCTTCCGGTTCATGATGGTTCAGAACGATCTTCTATGGGAACGGAAAAAATGTGGACGGACTAAAAAATGCCAGAAAGACAAATAATGTAGCCAGAACCAGCCACAAGAGGGAAGCTGAAGAATTCCGGAGGGTATGGTCTTCAATCACCCGGTTCCGGAAAATAAGGAAATAAGGAATCCGGTAATAATAGCCGAATGAGATAAAAGTAGTGCCCAGACCCATTCCAAACAAAAGAAACAGAACAGATTCGGAGAACAGATTGGAACCTTTCAGGATCCCTGCAAAAATGAGCAGCTTTCCACTGAAGCCTATGGTTGGGGGCAAGCCGATCAAGGATATCACCAGAATAATAAATAGGACTGATGGCAAAGGATGCGATTGAAACTGGCCGGAAAAGTCCGAGACAGAAAGACCATCCTTCAGATGATTTTCAAAATACTGAACCGCACTGAATGCCGCCTGCACCACCACAGCATATCCAATTCCAAATACGAGAAGCTGACTTTCTGCTCCTGAAATCTGTTTCGAAAAGATGGCCGGAATCAGAAGAAAACCAGCCTGCCCAACTGCGGAAAATGCGAGCAGATTTTTGATAGTTCCCGACCGGAGAGCTGCCAGATTCCCAAAAACGCTTCCAATCAAAGCCAATACAACCAATGGAAATGTGAGGTTTGGTTCAATCTCAGCCACCACATTTAGCAAAGCAAATGCTGCCGCAACCTTAGGTGCTGATGCAATAAAACCGGCAAATGGCGTCGGGGCATTTTCATACACACCCTGTACCCAAAAGTGAAACGGAAATCCTCCCAGCTTGAACAACAAAAATGACAGATAGAACACCGCTCCGGCAACAGGAAAAAAGGCTACTGAAACAAGGAAATCATTTCCTGGCTCGATGATGGTGCCCTGAAAACCCAGAATCCATGTCAGGCCAAATAAGCCAATGGCGGATGCCAGCGAGCCGGAAGCAAAATATTTCAGGACAGATTCGTTTGCTGATTTGTCTTTTCCTGTAGGTCTGGCGAAAGCATAGGCACAAAACGAAAAGCCTTCTGCCGCCATAAACATCAGCCATAGAGATTTTGCCTGAATGAGGATCGAAAGTGATAACTGACTCAGCAGCAACAAAACAAGAAGTTCTGTTCGGGCCTGAACGCCACGCTCGTTTCTCCATTCGAGAAAACCAAAGAGTGCAACAGAGGCTGCTACACCAAAATACTTTTTAAGGTATCCACTCCAGAAATAAAATCGAAGAGAATAGAAACTTCCCTCCAACGGCGTATAGTCAGAAAGAAAAAAGTAAGCGCCAATGGCGAACAGCGCAATCCAGAATGAAATGCCAAAAGAAGATTTTGCAGCAAAACCACTCCAGAAACTGATCAGAATAACACCCAGGACCAGGGCGAGTTCGGAAGCCAGACCTGATTCCAGCAGAAGATCCTTTAACTGAAGCAGGTTCATTCTGACAAATCTGGAAAATGACTGACGTTATTTTGCTAACACTGCCTTGAAATAATCAAGTGTCATCTTCAGACCTTCTGCCCGGTTCACTTTTGGTTCCCAGTTCAGAATTTCACGGGCACGGGTAATATCTGGTTGCCGTTGTTTCGGATCATCTTTCGGAAGAGGCTTGTAAATGATTTTAGTCTTTGCCCCTGTGAGCGCAATGATCTCTTCAGCAAACTGATTGATCGTGATTTCACCTGGATTTCCAATGTTCACCGGATTCGGATAATCACTCAGTAACAGACGGTAAATTCCTTCCACCAGGTCAGACACGTAACAGAAAGAGCGTGTTTGGGAACCATCCCCAAATGCAGTAAGGTCTTCCCCTCTCAGTGCCTGTCCGATGAATGCAGGCAATACACGGCCGTCATCAAGTCTCATACGGGGACCATAGGTATTGAAAATCCGGACAATTCGTGTTTCCAGACCATGATAGGTATGATAGGCCATCGTGATGGCCTCCTGAAAACGCTTGGCCTCGTCGTACACACCACGCGGACCAATCGGGTTTACATTACCCCAGTAATCCTCGTTTTGTGGGTGAACCAAAGGATCACCATAGACTTCGGATGTAGAGGCAATGAGAAAACGGGCTTTTTTCGATTTGGCCAGACCAAGAAGATTGTGTGTGCCCAAAGAACCCACTTTCAAGGTCTGGATTGGCAATTTCAGATAATCAATGGGAGAGGCCGGTGATGCAAAATGAAGGATGTAGTCCAACTCACCTGGAACATGAACGAATTTCGAAACATCATGGTGATAAAACTCAAACTCCTTTAAATGGAATAGGTGCTCAATGTTTGCCAGATTTCCGGTGATGAGGTTGTCCATCGCGATCACATGGAAACCTTCTTTCAAAAAGCGGTCACAAAGGTGAGAACCAAGAAATCCTGCCCCACCTGTAATTAGTACTCTCTTCATTGTTTCTTATTTCGCAGATGATAAAACCGGCTGACGGCCAATGGAATAGTAGTCAAATCCCAACTCTTGCATCTGATCCGGCTCGAATACATTGCGTCCGTCAAAGATCACTTTATTTTTCAGCAACGAACTGATTTTATCGAACTCCGGTGTTCGGAATTCCGGCCATTCGGTTACCACCAGCAGGGCATCTGCATCGGTGATGGTATCGTACAAATCGGTTCCAAACGTAATCTGGTCTCCCAGAATCCGCTTTACATTTTCCTGTGCTTCCGGATCATATGCTTTTATAGAAACTCCTTCAGCGAGCAAAGTTTTGATGTTTTCAAGTGCCGGTGCTTCCCGGATATCATCTGTGTATGGTTTGAAAGCGAGTCCCCATATGGCGATTCGCTTGCCCTTCAGGTCTCCGTTAAAATGCGCTTTGATGGCCGGAATCATTTTTGTTTTCTGATTCTGGTTTACTTGCATAACTGATTTCAGAATCCGGAAATCGTAGTCATTATCAGAAGAAGTTTTGGCCAGCGCCTGCACATCTTTAGGGAAGCAGCTACCGCCATAACCTATACCGGCAAACAGAAAACGCTTACCGATCCGGCTGTCAGAACCAATCCCTCTGCGGACTTCATCCACGTTGGCGCCCACTCTTTCGCAGAGATTGGCGATTTCATTCATGAATGTAATCTTGGTGGCGAGAAACGCATTGGCTGCATATTTGGTCAACTCAGCAGAACGCTCATCCATAAACATCACCGGATTGCCCTGACGAACAAGTGGCGAATACAGACGCTCCAAAATTTTCTTTGCTTTTTCAGACCGGGTACCAATCACCACACGATCAGGCTTCATAAAATCTTCAACCGCCACACCTTCGCGAAGGAATTCAGGATTGGACACGACATCGAATTCGAATTTCGCTCCTTCGGCTACACGCTGTGTAACCAGTTCAGCTGTTCCAACAGGTACAGTAGATTTGTCGATTATGACCGTATATTGGTGAAGGAGTGGTCCCAAATCTCTGGCCACTCCCAGAATGTAACTTAAATCGGCAGAGCCATCTTCTCCCGGAGGTGTTGGCAAAGCAAGGAAAATGATCGATGCATCCTGAATTCCTTCTTTCAGGTCGTGGGTAAACTTTAGTCTTCCCTGGGCAATATTCCGGTCGAACAACACATCCAGACCTGGTTCAAAAATTGGAATGACTCCGTTACGGAGGCTGGCTACTTTTTCCAGATTGTTATCCACACAGGTTACCGTGTTTCCCGTTTCTGCGAAACAGGTTCCGGTCACAAGACCTACATATCCGGTTCCAACTACAGCGATCTTCATTGAGTACGATTAAAAAATATCTTTACGAATTCAGGGCCAAAAAAACAAAGGTCTGGGGCCGCATCCAAAATAATGTTGGAGAAAGATGGATAAATGTTGGATAAGTATGTTCTTTGATGTCCCGATGAATGGTTTCAAAAATACCTTTTTATATGCTGTCCGGACATATTCCGGAGCCATTTTGCTTATCTGCTTTTTCTGGTTTCCCCTCCGTGCCCAGGAAAAGAAACCAAAGGAAGAGACTGGGCAACGGTGCCTGATGTTCAACGGCTTTGCATCTTTGGCGATACCCGGCGGTGATCTTGCTGCTGATTATGGAACCTTTGGTGAAATTGGAGGTGGAATTCAGTACCAGACAAAAAAGAAATGGCTCTTCGGACTGGAAGGCGGGTATTTTTTTGGCAACGGTGTTAAAACAGACCCCATCCCAAACCTACGGACTGAAGACGGAAATGTGATTGGAACCAATGGCAGTGATGCGGTTTTCAAAGTATTTCAACGGGCAGTTTCTTTACCTGCCGTACGTTTTGGCCGAACCTTCCGTTTTTCGCAAAAGCCTGGAAAGAATACGCTTGGTGGGTTCACAGCCGTTGCCGGAGCCAGCTGGTTCCGAAGCTGGACCTATATCCAGGATCTGAGCAAAAAAACACCGCAGTTTTCCGACGAAATTAGGAAAGGATATGACCGTCTTAGAAGTGGCCCGGCGGCCAGTATATGGTTGGGATATTTATACTTACCCGACAACGGCAAACTCAATTTTCATTTTGAAGCCGGTTACACACAGGCATTCACAAAAACAAACCGGTACGATTTTACCACCCAGGAACAAGCCGGCCAAAAACGAAACGACGGATTCTTTCAACTCAGAGTACGTCTTTGTTTCGTTGTCAGGTCCCGTTCTGAGGATACCGTTTACTATTATTAAAGAATCATTCATGTCTATGCAATCGCAATCACATACCAATTTCAACCCATGGCACCATGTTCATTTCGGCGACGAAGCTCCGGAAGTGGTGAATGCCATTATCGAGATACCGTCCGGCTCAAAAGGAAAATTTGAACTGGATAAAGCCACCGGTCTATTAAAACTGGATCGTGTGCTTTTCTCCGCTGTTCATTATCCGGCAAACTATGGATTTATTCCCCGGACGTATTGCGAGGACAAAGATCCGCTGGACATCCTGGTGATTACGTCCATTGAATTGCCGCACCTGTGCCAGGTCGATGCCAAAGTGGTGGGTGTGATGCGAATGATTGATCAGGGCGAGGCCGATGATAAAATCATTGCGGTTGCTGCCAACGATATGTCAGTAAACCACATTGACAACATCAACGAGCTTCCAATCCACACCATCAATCAGGTTCAGCGCTTTTTCGAAGACTATAAAAAGCTTGAGCATAAAGATGTGGTGGTAGAAAATTTCCTTCCGAAAGGAGAGGCATTCCGGATTATCCGGGAAAGCATCCAGATGTATAAGGATAAGTTTCTCTGGTAGAGAACTTGTTCTACTTCACTTCTTTCAACCGGTAAAGAAACAGCCGTTCGTCGGCTTCGACGGTTTTGATCGGATCCCGTAAGGCGATTTCCGTCCAGCGATTTCCGGTTTCGATGCGGTGAGGCTGACCATTGATGAATACCGGGGCCGGGTATTGAAAGTCCTTCACATCCGTTTTCCAGCGGAAGCCAATCGTTCCTTCCCCGTCTTTCAATACTCTTCGGAATTCCAGTTCCGGCCATTGGGTCTTATTCAGATATTGTTGAAAAAACGACGCCAGGTCCCTTTTCAGAAAAGAAGACATGTGCTTCTGTAATTCAACCGACGAAACGGGTTTCATCCCGAATTGAGAACGAATCGACTTCAGGCAATCAAACCATAGGACGTCATCGTTGATTACAAACCGTAAACTGTGCAGCATCCAGGATCCTTTGTAATACATGTCAGAATCCTTCCAATCCTGAAAATACACATCCCGTTCTCCCTGAACCGGCGACTTATTTTTGATCTTCTTTTTTTGTAGAACCAGGTAATCCATGGCCTTTTCTTTTCCCTGCAAAGCCTCCACAAACAGCGCTTCTGAGTAGGTACAAAACGATTCATGAATCCACATGTCGGCGTGATCATCGGCGGAGGTATAATTTCCCCACCACTCATGACCCGTTTCGTGCATCACAATGAAATCGAACCCAAAGGCATTGTTGTCAAATTTATCACCATACGCAATGCAGGACTGGTGTTCCATCCCCAGATAGGGTGTCTGCACCAACTTGTAACCATCATTCGGAAACGGATAATCGCCAAACTGACGGCCCAGCACACGGAGAACCGTTTTTGCCTGCGCCCACTGCTTCTTCGCCCGTTCCAGATCTTCGCGTAAAGCATAAAAACTCATGTTCATCACCCTACCCGAAATTGGAAGACGGATGGTATCGATCCAGGTCTGATACGCGGCAGCATTGAACGTGATGTTGTACTGATTGATCGGGTAGGTGACTTTATAGGAATACATATAAGTTGAATCCGAAACAGCTTTTCGTCCGAGAAACTGCCCGTTACCGACGGCCACCAGATTCCGGGGTACTTCGTATTGCAGGAGGACTGAATCAGGTTCATCGGCCGGGTGGTCTTTGGACGGAAACCAGAGACTGGCCCCTTCGCCTTCACAGGAAACACCAATCCAGGGAAGGCCGTCGGCATCGGTTTCCCATACAAAACCGCCGTCCCATGGTGGATTGGCTGCTGTATGCGGATGACCTTTGTACACGACATCCAGCCAGAATTTTTTATTGGGTTGAATCAGAAACGGAAGCTGTAGGACCACCGAGGTACCCATCCGTTTCCATTTTGCCGTTCCTTCTGAGGTTTCAATGGAAAGAATATCGAAAGCCGGGTCAAGGTCGATCTGCAGGCTGCGGGATTCGGACAATCCGGTACAGAAAATCCGGTTGGTGCCAGAAAGATAACGGGTAACCGGATCGACTTTCAGTTTGAGATGATACTGATTGAGGTCGTAGCAACTGCGGTTGGCGTGATAGGATCCGCGAAGGGAATCGAGTGCTGTGTATTTCTGAGCCTGAATGGAATAAACGGTAACCAGCAAAAAATAAAGTAGAGAGAGAATCCTCTTTTTCATTCCAAAGGCGATTGGTAAGTTGTTAATTTGCGGCCCGTTTTACAGAACCGGGAAGGATCCAAAGCGGGAATTCCCCCGAAATAGACGCATTTCTGATGAAAATATCGCATAGCTGGCTACAAAAACTCATTCATCTTCCTGAAAATCAAAACCAGATTTCTGGCCTCCTTACCGGACTGGGACTGGAAGTGGAAGCCATTGAGCACGTAGAAAAGATAAAAGGAAACCTCGCAGGACTGGTGATCGGTGAAGTGCTCACCTGTGCCAAACACCCCGATGCCGACAAACTGAGCAAGACAACTGTCGATGTAGGCGGAGCCGAACCTTTGCACATTGTGTGCGGTGCTCCCAACGTAGCAGCCGGACAGAAAGTGGTGGTGGCAACCGTTGGGGCAACCTTGTATCCGTCTGAAGGCGATGCGTTTACAATAAAAAAATCGAAAATCCGTGGCGAGCTTTCCGAAGGGATGATCTGTGCCGAAGACGAAATTGGTCTGGGTCACAGCCATGCCGGAATCATGATTCTGGATACGCCACTGGCCAATGGAACGCCAGCTGCCAAATATTTCAATCTGGAAGCCGAGATCGTGTACGAAATCGGCCTAACGCCCAACCGTGTAGATGCCGCTTCGCATTTTGGTGTGGCACGGGATCTCAAAGCGATTCTGAACCGGCCGGTCGTATTTCCGGAAATTCTGGATCTGGCATCCT
>ENA-UOWO01004243-UOWO01004243.1-activated-sludge-metagenome-genome-assembly--contig:-NODE-4243-length-15936-cov-5.328821_pt1 | contig 15936 bp, 11 predicted proteins | sample MGYA00238148_ERZ761564 | MGnify/ENA primary metagenome ERZ761564 (study PRJEB28885, sample SAMN05720194) | activated sludge metagenome | isolation source: Anaerobic digester | place: USA...
CATGAGTATTCGTGCGAGCTGGCTCCACGACGTGCAAAAGGCAAAACACCTTGCGGTGATTGATCAGCTTTAACGCGCCAACGACAGGTATACCGTCGTTCCAGACGTTTTTCTACATTTATCGACTTAGTGAAAAATGTAGCTTGAACGGCCGTATAGCTGTCGATTCAGGCAAAAAGCCATAAAACAGCCTTTTGGTGTGCTCCGCACCAACGCGGAGTTACCGACCCGTCGCGCCATAGAACGTACGAAGTAACCCTATGTAATCCTGCAACAGCATCCGCGCGAAAATGCGCGCGCGTGCCCAAGTGTCGCGTTTCGGACAGTTTTTACGGCTCGCCCCTCCTATGCTCGATTTGGTACGACCAAGATCCATAAGGAGGAATTTTCATCATGTCACAGTCAAAACACGTTCAGTTCGCCGCGACCGCATTGGCGCTTGCGATGAGCGCTGCAGCATCTGCACAAACGGCCAACGTCGAACTCGCAGGCCAACTCGGCATTTCAATCACGCACAAGAACAACCAAACCGGCGGCGGCTCTTTGAACGATGTCGGCGACAACACGCTCGCGGCCTCGTGGTTTCGCATATCTGGCTCTGAGAATCTCGGTGGCGGCATGCGTGCGCTGTTTCGCCTTGAGTCGACTGTCGCGCTGGACACAGGCAACGGCGGCGCGTTGGCCGCGGGCAAGCTATTCAATCGTCAAGCGTGGGTCGGACTCGACACCGGCGCGACAGGCGCGATCACCGTTGGCCGCCAGTTCCACGCAGCAACGGATCGCGCGATCCGCTCGTTCGACGTGTTCAATTTGGCAGGTTCCAATTTGCACGTCACGCCGTTGGCGCTCTTTGGTGTGAACCGCTACGGCACCGCACCCGCCAACGACAGCCGCGTCGACAATTCGATCAAGTATCGCGTCGGTGTACCGGGCGTAGTTGACGCCGCCGTGAGCTACGGACTCGGCGAAGTCGCTGGCAACGGCACGCTCGGCAAGAGCTACTCGGGCGAGATTTCGAGCACCACGAAAATGTATAGCGTCGGCGCTTTGGCCTATCGTGTCAATGCCCCCGCGGCGATCGCAACAACCGGTGCAGTTCCACGGCATACGACATGGGGTGTGGGCGGCAACGTGACGTTCGGCACGATTCGTCCGTACCTAGCTTGGTACGACACCAAGCTCGACAACACGACCGCGGGACGCTTGACACAAACGAACAAGATTTTGCATGTGGGCGTTTCTTGGCGGGGTCTCGGCGCCACCACGCTCAGCGGCGGCTACTACCACGACAAGGGCACCTCATTGAACGGCATCGCCGGTCGCAATGGCGTGAAAGACACCATCGTCTTGGGTGCAGATTACGCAATGTCCAAGCGTACATCGCTCACCGCTGCGGCGTTCAAGAACTCGTTCAAAGACGGGTACATGCTGGAAGCCGTCAACATTGCGGGCTTAGGGCGCAACCCGACCGCCTCGTCAGTGACCGGGTTCTCATTGGGCATGCGCCACTCGTTCTAGTCGGAGCACTCCCTCTTCGTGCGCGCCAAACGCCTCCTCAGGTCATGGCGCGCGCGGAGAGCCCTTTTGGGTCAGTAATCGTGATCGCTGAATAGCGCACACTAATGAGGTTGGCGTCGCGCAATTGCTGAACAGCAAAATTCGCGCGCTGACGACTTACTCCCATCCAGTCACCCAAATCTGCTTGGGAGATTCGCATTTCAAGCGAAATACCCTCTGGGACCTTGCGACCATACAGCGCACCCAAGGTTTGCAGTAGCCGCGCGATCCTCGATTCCAACGGTAACGATGGGTCGGACGACAATCGCTCGTAGAGTAATCGGCTGCGAAACGCCAACTGCAACTCAAAAGCCTGACGTAGCGCCGGATCGCGCAACCGCCATTCGCGCACAACCTCTCCCGGCATAACCAACACTGTCGTGACGCCGCCACGTGCATACAGGTCATTGACGTGCCCGAGGCCGTCAAGCATGCTGATCATGCCCACTACGTCACCCGCCTGCAAAAACGACACTAAGTGACGATGGCCATCGTGGCGAAGGTGACTCGCCTCTAGAGATCCTTCGACGATCAACGAGAGCATGTCAAATGGCTCGCCCCGGCGCGTAAGCGCCTCGCCTTTGCCCAATGTGCGCAGATTGCCGCCAGATACGAGCGCGTCAAGCGTGCGCGGTTCGCAGTCTCCGAAACCCAAGGCGGCTTCGAGTAGCTGACGCGCCTTCACTTTCGGGTCGATGCGTTCGCCCTTTGTCTCCAATTTGACAGAACTACCCGATTGCATCTCGTAGCCTCCACTGTTTAGTCCGATTATCCGGCAACTGCACGGCTAACGTCTCTATGGGTAGGAAAAACGTGACTCTTCAAGATTATTCAATTCCCGGCACGGCATGTGTTGCTGCACTGCAGCGAAATCAAGTGGATCATGTGGTGACCGTCCCAGACTGGGTTCAACTTGCGCTGCACTCGCATATGGAGCAAGGCATTGCAGGTATTCGCTTGGTCAATTGTGCTAACGAGAATCAAACGGTAACGGTCGCTGCCGGACTTACCATCGGCGGGAAACGACCGCTGCTCATGATGCAGAACCAAGGGCTCTACAACTGCATCAACACGCTTCGCGCTGTTTGTTTAGACGCTCACATACCAATGGTTTTGATGGTCGGACAGTTCGGGCGTGAGTACGCCAATCTGGGCCGACCGTCGACCGATTCTCGGCGCACGATGGTGCGCATGATGGAGCCGCTCCTCGGCGCCATCGGCGTGCCGTTTCATTGCTTGGACAATGAAGCCGATCTCGTGAAGATGGACAAAGCGTTCGAGCAAGCAGAGGCGCAGCGCACGGCTGTTGTGCTTTTAGTTTCCGCACCCATGGCTTGGCGTTAAGAGGAAAACATCATGATGAATATTGTTCAAGCGTGTGGCGTAGTGGCGAAGGGGCGTGGCGATGCAGTGCTCGTTTCTACGATGCTGTCGATGTTTATTTTTGACCGCATCGAAGGTGCGGATGGCAAAGCCAAGATGGTGCCGCTCATTGGTGGCAAAGCGGGCCTCGTCCTAGGGCTTGGTATCGCAAAATTGAAGTCACTGCTCGGCGCAGACGCCTCCGCAGCACAAGTGGCGACGACGGGGCGAATCAGCTCTGTGCCACTCATGGGCGGTGCGGCAGGACTGGGCTTGGGACTTGCGCTCGCGCAGCCTCAACGCAAGGTCATCGTCATCGACGGCGACTCCAGTTTGCTGATGGAACTCGGTGGCCTCGCAACGGTGGTCGCCGCGAATGTAAAAAATATTCTGCACGTCGTTATTCACAACGGCACGCAGTTCACGGGCCTTGCCAACATGAAAGTCGCAACAACTGACTTTCAGTTTGCGGAAGTGGCTCGTAAGTGCGGCTACGTTCACGCCGAGCGTATTTCAGACGGAGCACAATGGGCCGAGCGCTTTGCCGCCCTGCTAGCAATGGACGGTCCCGTATTTGTGGAGCTGATGGTCGAACCCGTCCCGCAACAAACGAAAGCGGGGTTTGAGCAAGAGGAAATGCCAGATCGCCAATTTGATCGAATGGGTCAAGAAGCTTTGGCGCTACAGGCGATGCTTGCAAACGACGCTGCATGATGCTTACGACCGATACGTTTGACTACATCGTGGTGGGGGCAGGTTCCGCTGGCGCGCCATTGGCTGCCCGCCTGTCTGAAAGCGGTCGGCATTCAGTATTGCTTTTAGAAGCTGGACCGGCCGACACCAATATGTGGACGCGCATACCTGCTGGTGTCGTTCAGGTGCTGCAGCAAGGCAAGGTGATTCGCAACTTTTTCACCGAACCCGATCCGCAGATGAATGATCGCAAGATTTACTGGCCACGCGGCTGGGTGGTCGGCGGATCATCAACGGTCAACGGCATGATCTGGGTACACGGCACGCCGCATGAGTATGACCTCTGGGCGCGAGACGGTTGCCCTGGTTGGAGCTATGCTGATCTTCAGCCGTGGTTTCGCAAAATTGAGAGCTATGCGGACGGCGACGAGACCTCGCGCGGACGTAGCGGCCCCGTCACAGTCACCGAATTCAAACCGGTCGACCCGCTGCCCGACGCTTTTTTGGACTCGCTGCAGGCGGCTGGCGTTGCCCCGCGAGTGAAGGACTACAACGCGCGCGGTTTTGGCGGCAGTTACTTGCAGTTCAACACGCGTAACGGTGTGCGTTGCAACACGCGAATGGCTTACCTCGACGACGCGGTCGGGCGCACTAACCTGACGCTCAAGACTGGCGTTCTAGTTCAACGTGTTTTGCTCGAAGGAAAGCGCGCGGTTGGCGTCAAAGCGCGCATCGACGGGACTGACGCGACCCTGCGCGCGAAGCGTGAAGTCATTCTTTGCGGCGGTGCATTCAACTCACCGCAGCTGCTCGAACTCTCCGGCATTGGCCGCCCTGATGTACTCGACGCAGCGGGCGTTCCGCTCGTTCACGAACTGCCGATGGTCGGAGAAAACCTGAGCGAACACGTCTACAGTCCGATCATGTATCAGGCGCGACCTGGCGTCAGTTGGAACCGCGATTTGAACAGTCCGATTGGGAACGCAAAACTCGCATTGCGCTGGCTAACCAAGCGAGACGGGCCGCTAAGTAGCGTGACCATTACCGCGCAGGCTTTCGCGCCGTCGCAGCCGGGTGGCGAACACGCGGAACTAAAAATTCAAGTGCAACAAGTCACCAGCCCCGGCAACCGTGGAGCCGGGAAAATCGTGCTCGACAACTTCGACGGCTTCACGATTGCGTCGTTTCAAATTCGGCCCCGCTCACGCGGAAGCGCGCATATCAAGAATAGCGACGCAGCGGCCGATCCGCGATTGATTTCGAACCATTTCACGCACCCCGACGACATCAACGCGTGTGTACATGCGCTGAAGCTTTCGCGGCGCGTTGCTGCCACCGGACCGTTGTCGAATTTGGTTGAGCGCGAAATTCGTCCTGGACCAGACACCGCCAGCGACGAAGCGCTAGTAGCCTACCTTCGCGCTACCGGCGCAACCGCCTACCATCCCGTAGGCACATGCCGCATCGGGACCGACGCGGCGGATTCGGTGGTTGATCCACACCTACGTGTACACGGTATCGAACGCCTTCGCGTTGCAGACGCGTCAGTCATGCCAACGATTGCCTCCACGAACACCAACGCGATTTCAATCGTTATCGGCGAACGCGCCGCGGACTTCATTCTGCGAACCGAGAACTAGTCGTACGCCAACTCATACACATAACTACAAACCGTAGCTCCAAGGAGATTTACCATGCTGCAAAGCCCGTTTCGTCGTCGTCTCGTCGGCGCAATCATGTCTGTACCGGTACTTGCACCGCTTGCGGCCGCTCAGAGCGCGTGGCCGAATCGGGTAGTGAAGCTCGTGGTTTCGTCTCCCGCCGGCGGTGGTGTCGACTTGTTTGCGCGCGGCCTCGCAGAGCGATTGTCGGCCGCCCTCGGTCAAACCATGATCGTGGATAACAAACCCGGTGCTGGCAGCCTTTTGGGCACGAAAGCGGTCGCGCAATCGGCCCCTGACGGCTACACGTTGGGTTATCTTCACTCGGGTTTGGTGACGCAACAGGCCATGAACGCAAAAATCGATTTGCTAAAAGAATTTCGTCTCGTCGCGAAGCTTTCGTCAACGCCTTTCATGCTGGTGGTGCGTGCTGATTCTCCTTACCAGTCGACGAAAGACCTGATTGCCGCCGTCCGCGCTAGTCCCGGAAAGCTGAGCTATGGCTCTGGCGGCGTTGGCTCGCCCGCACACCTTGCGGTAGAGCAACTAGCCGACAAAGTTGGAAATTTCAACGCGCTGCATGTGCCGTTCAAAGGTGCCGTGGAAGCGGCACAGGCCATGATGGGCGGACAGATTGACTTCATTATCGGGTTGCTTGGTGCTGTGGTGCCGCTGGTTCAAGGAGGGAAACTGCGGGCGCTGGCTATTACTAGCAAGTCGCGTCTGCCACTATTCGCGAACGTGCCGACAATGGCAGAAGCGGGAATTGCTGACTTCGTATTTGAACCTTGGGGAGGGCTCGTTGTACCCGCGGGCACGCCGGACAACGTCGTTGCTCGATTAAACGAAGTCCTTCCTGACGCCCTCGCTTCCCAACCGGTGAAGGAGTTGATCGCTAAACAAGGCGGTCTCGTGACCTTTGCTGGGCCACAGGCGTTTTCCGCACAGATTGCACGTGAGCTCGAGCTTGAACGCGCGCTCGTGAAGCGCCTTGGCCTACTAGAGAAACAGTAGGCAACAAAGCATGACTCAGCGCAATGGCAATCCTGCAGACGCATTCAAGGGAAAGATTGATCGTCTAATCAAGGATTCGACGCCCTGGTGGCCCGAAAAAAGTGCTGAACGCGCGCATGGAAAACCAAACGTCGTCATTATTTACCTCGACGATCTCGGCTTTTCTGACCTTGGATGCTTCGGTGGAGAGATTGAAACGCCGAACATCGACGCGCTCGCTGGTGAAGGGCTTCGCTTTGTCAATTACACCACCGTGCCGATGTGTTCGCCGGCACGCGCAGCGCTTCTAACCGGCAAGAATCCGCACAGCGTGGGATGCGGTTGGATTGCGCACGCCAATCCGGGCTATCCGGGTTACAGCAGCGAAATCGCCTTAGACGCGCCGACGTTGCCAGAAATTTTGGGGGCCGAGGGCTATACGACCATGATGGTCGGCAAGTGGCACAACACATGGAGCCACAACGTCTACGACGCCGGTGACCGCCGGTCCTGGCCGCTGCAACGCGGATTCCAAAAGTTCTACGGCTTCCTCGATGCCGAGACGAATTACTTCCATCCCGATCGCCTTTACGAAGGCAATCAAATGATGGAAATCGACGCGTATCCCGAAGGCCACTTCGCAACTGACGATTGGACCAACCGGGCCATCGCGTGGATGAAAGAGCATCACGCGAGCGATCCAACGCATCCTTTCTTCTTATATGCGGCCTTTAATGCGCCGCACATGCCGATTCAAGCAAAACCAATCGACAGCGCGAAGTATCGCGGTCGATATGCAGCAGGCTGGGACGCGTTTCGCAAAGCACGTCACGCAAAGCAGCAAGCGATGGGGTTACTCGACGAACGACACCATCTCGCTTCCATGCCACAAGGCGTTGTTGCATGGGAGAGTTTGCCTCCTGACAAGCAAGAGCTCTTTCAGCGCTACATGGAGCTTTACGCGGGTCTTGTGGACAACATCGACCAGAACGTCGGACGGATCGTCGCCTTCCTCAAACAAGCCGACATCTTCGAAAACACAATCATTGTTCTCAGTTCCGACAACGGTGCGAGCGCCGTCGGCGGTCTCGACGGTACGCCCAACTTCACAGACCAACGAGAAGGCCTTCCGGTCAATAACGAGCAAGCGTTACAACTCGCACGCGACAATTTGCTCGGCCTCGACGAGACGATGGCCGCCTACCCGACCGGGTGGGCGCAGGTATCAAACACACCGTTCTATTACTTCAAGCGCACACCGCTGAACGGAGGCATCCGCGTGCCGTTTGTCATTCGTTGTCCGCAACGTATAGCCGACACGGGGTCGATTCGCCGCGAATGGATTCACGTCACCGATGTCACGCCCACACTTCTGGAGCTGCTCGACATCATGCATCCGAATCAAAGCAACGGTTTTGACGCGCGTAAGCCCGACGGCATGAGTTTCGCAAGAATGTTGGCTGATCCAGCGGCCACGACACTGCGCACGCATCAACACTATGAACTAGAGGCCAATCGCGCGTACATCGCGAACGGTTGGAAGATTGCTTCGTTGCAACCCCGCGGTGGCAAGATTGAAACGCTCGACAACTGGATGCTGTTCGACCTTAAGACCGATCCGTGTGAAACGCGTGATTTGGCTGCGTCGCACCCCGATAAAGTCGCGGAACTAGCCAAAGCGTTTGACGACGATGCGTGGGCCAACTCCGTCTATCCATTGGACAACCGTGCGTTGGAGCGCGCGGTCACGATACCGCCGTTTCTCGCCGAAACTGTGAACCGAACACGCACATTTTTCCCCGGTGCACAAAGCGTGAGCCGCGTCGTTGTCGGCCCCTTGATTGCTGATCGTAGTTTCAACATTCGCAGTCAATTTAATTGGAAACCGGGGCAACAAGGTGTGATTTTTGCGATAGGTGAAGCCTTCGTCGGCTTGGTGTTGTTCGTGATGGAAGGCAAAGCACACTTTGTGTTTCATCGTTGGATGTCACCGGTCGAGCTACCTGCCGTGACGCTGCAACCTGGCGCGCAGATTGTTGAGTTTGAATTTTCAGCACTCGGAAAACGCCAAGGTCAGGGCCGATTGGTTCTTAATGGCGTTGAGGCTGTCCCAGTTACTAAGATGTCACCGACACCCATGGGCGTTCATTTCGAGGGAATCGACATCGGTCTTGACCGCCGCCAACGCATCTCGCCTCGATATGCCGCTCACGGCACGTTTGCCTACGACGGACACATTGACCATGTCGTCATCGAACCAGGCGCGCAAGCGCCAGGCTCCATGCTGAACATGCTTGAAGCCCGCGCGCATCTAGTACGCGACTAAACAACCAACTTAGCTTTCTCGGAAAACATCATGCTTGACGTTCTAATTCGCGGCGGTACGGTCGTTGACGGCACGGGGGCCGACCCCTTTGTTGCTGATGTAGCTATTCGCGACGGAAAAATTGTTGCGATGGGTGATGTTGATGAACCCGCCAAACGCACCATCAACGCCACCGGTTTGCACGTGATGCCGGGCTTCGTTGACATTCACACGCACTACGACGGTCAAGCGTCGTGGGACGAAACGTTTACGCCGAGCATTTATCACGGCGTCACAACTGTCGTAATGGGCAACTGCGGCGTCGGTTTCGCACCGGTTCGACCGGGTGATCGCGAAGTCTTGATTGACCTGATGGAAGGTGTTGAAGAGATTCCGGGCACAGCGCTAAGCGAGGGGATGACTTGGAATTGGGAGTCGTTCACGGACTACGGGCGCGTGCTGGACGCGATGCCTCATTCGCTGGATTTCATGACCTTGGTGCCGCACGATTGCCTCCGGCTCTACGTCATGGGTGAGCGCGCCGCGCGCGGCGAGCCCGCAAACGATGTGGATATCGCAATGATGCAAGCTCTGTTGCGCCAAGCGTTGGTTGACGGTGCTGCAGGGCTTGCGATGGGTAGCACTGAGACCCACCGCACCGCTGGCGGCAACATGACGCCATCGTTCGAGGTGAGCCCGGTGGAACTCAATGCACTGGCTTCAGTGCTTCGCGATCTACCGTACCGCGTGATCCAAGGCATCAGCGATTTTGCGAGCCCGCGCGGGACGCCGGAAGAAGAGCAGCAGCGATTTGATCGCGAGTACGCGAAGCTGGAGGATATGGCACGCGTGGCCAATCGGCCGATCTCAATCACGTGGATGGATCGCGTCATTGCGCCGCGGCAATCGCAGTGGCTAGGAGATGCGTCGCTCGCGAGCGCCGAAAAGGGGATTACGGTGCGCCTCCAGGCGTCACCGCGCGGAATTGGCGTTTTGAACGGTCTCGACACGACACTCAATCTTCTAGCGGCGTTTCCGACCTATCAAGCCATCAGTCATCTGCCGGCGAAAGAGCGCGCGCAAAAGCTGCGCGAACCTGAAACGCGGGCGAAGATCCTCTCCGAAAAACCTGTGCGCCTCTCGGTCGAGGGTTCGTCAATTCCCCCGCTCGCCGATTATGTAGTCGCTAACTTTGAACAGATCGCTTTCACGCTTTTTCCGCTTATCGCCGACGCAGGCGGCAGCATGGATTACGAACCACTACCTTCCTCTTCATTTGGTGCGCAAGCCAAGGCGCGTGGCGTTTCCGCGCGAGAACTCATGTACGACCATCTCGCCGGCGGCGATGGTAGCAACCTAGTCTACTTCCCAATTCACAACTACCTCAAAGGCTCTTTGGATCGTGTGCGCGAGATGATGCTGCATCCAAACGTGCTCTGCGCACTCGGCGATGGCGGGGCGCACGTTGGCACGATCTGCGACGCTAGCACCACGACCACCATGCTTGCGCATTGGGGGGTGCAACGCACTCGCGGGCCAAAAATCCCACTCCCGCACGTCGTCAACATGCTCACGCAGCGCAACGCCACGCATATGGGACTGACGGATCGAGGCGTGATTGCGGCTGGAATGAAAGCAGACATCAACATTGTCGACCTAGATCGTCTGGCGCTACCAATGCCAGAAATTGTTCGTGATCTGCCGCAGGGCGGGCGGCGTATGGTGCAAAAGTCGCACGGATATGTGGCAACGTTGGTCAGCGGTATTCCTGTGATTGAACAAGGCGAGATTACGCCAGCCCGCCCTGGCCGCTGGACGCATGGCCCACGCGCCAACTGAATCACGACTCGGACACTCAAATACCCAAAGCGATCAGCAGTAGGAAGGCATCCATGAACCATTCTTTCACTATACGTCGGCTTTTGGGCGTCTGCGCGTTAACACTGACAGCGCTTTGCTCGCATGGCACACACGCGCAATCGGACTACCCGAATCGACCCCTAAAAGTCATCATCCCGCTGCCCGCTGGCGGGGCAGCGGACGTGGCGACACGGACGATGGCGCTGGAACTTGAAAAACAACTCAAGCACTCCGTCGTAGTCGACAACAAACCCGGTGGCCTGTTCCAAGTCGGTTTGCAAGCGTTGCTCGCGGCGCCTGCGGACGGCTATACGCTATTGCACTTGAACGCGGGTATGGTCGGCGTACAAGTCGTGCAAAAGCGCTACGACATCAGCAAGCAAACCCAACCCATCACGATTGCGGGCGAGACACCGATGGTGTTGATGGTCGGCCCCAACACGCCATTCAAATCAATCAAAGACCTGGTCGACTACGGCCGCGCGAACCCGGACAAACTTAACTACTCCACCCCTGGACCTGGCTCAATCGAGCATCTGAAAGTGGCGCAAATCGAAAAAGTTGCCGGTTTCAAAGCCATCAACGTCGCGTACAAAGGCGGCCCCGATATGGTCAAAGCGGTGGTCGCTGGCGAAGTGCATTTCACAATTGCGCCTGCGATTTTTGCGGCGCAATTCGCGCCCAAAGGCCAAGTGCGCGTGCTCGCTGCTATCGATTCGGTTCGCCTAAAGGAGTTTCCGGACGTCCCCACCATCGGGGAAGCCGGCATCAACGTTTCACCACTGCGCATTTGGGGTGGCTTCGCCGTACACCCTGACACCCCGCCAGCGATTGTGCAACGACTGCACAAGGAGCTGACCGCAGCGATCGCTGCGCCTGCCGTCGTGAACAAGCTCACGCCGTTCGGCATGATTTTGCAGTCCAGCAAAACGCCAGAGGACTTTCGTCGTCAGATCGCCTCGGATGCGGCTTGGATGACCGATGTAGCCAAGGAACTCAAGCTCGAAGCGAACTAGACGTCCGCGCTTACTGCGCGGCAGCGCTCGCCGCCGCGCGCATTCTTGCCTGCACCGCCGCTTCGTCCTGCACAAGTGGCGTGTTGGGCGCTGGCAAGCCCGGCTCGATTCGAACCACGTCAATGACACCGCTGTAGCAAAAGCCGTTGCGGCCTGCAATTCTTTCGCTAATCGGTTGCCTGCGATTGATGCCGACGTCGAGCCCACCCGACGGCAAGCGAACGGGCGTTGGCATTAGTTCAGCGGCTTCAATCACCACCTCATCGTTCAGAACAAAGGTGCCCACACCTTTGCGTTCGCCTAGCGCGCGATAGTCGAGCACGAAGCGCTGCGGGCCAGTACTCAACGCGATTGGGGCAAGCTCCACGGGGCGCATCCAGCGCTGCCACACGAAATGCAGCGCACCGCTCTCCACAAACGCAAGAAGCCCCGTGAAGCGATCGCCGAGTGCGTAGACAACGCCTTCGTCGCCATCGGAATACTCAAATTGCGCGCTGAGTACGAAGTTACGATCCGCGATCAGCGGGGACACTACGATGTTTGAGATCGACTGCCCGCCGGGATAAAAATCGCGCGGCGTATTGACGTCGGCGAGCTCGTACGGTGGTACTGTGATCGCCCGCCCTGAGTCCCGGTTGTCCAAGGGATAGACGAAATTTGCTTGCGCATCATCCTCAAACAACGAGATCAACTGCTTGAGGCGCTCGGGTTCTTTCGACGCGAGATCATGTATTTCAGTTGGGTCATTCGTGAGGTCAAAGAGCGTCCAATTCTGCAGATTGATCGATGTGCCCGGAGGCTGCAGCGAAACAATTTTCCAACCTTCGCTGATGTAGCCGCGATTCCCTTCGAGTTCGTAGTGCTGGCTGTGCCGCTGCGTCGCGGCTTCGCCACTGCCAAAGGTAGCTGCGAAGCTTGTGCCATTCATCCCACGCGTGCGATAGCCGTTAAAAGTTTGCGGATACGGGACGCCCGCGAGCTCAAGCACCGTAGGCAATAGATCCGTGACATGCACCCACTGCCGACGCAATGCTCCGCTGTCGGCAATGCCCTTCGGCCAGTGCGCGATGAGCGGCACACGAATACCGCCGGCCATCGGCGTACGTTTGTAGTAACGATACGGCGTGTTAGAGACCTGCGTCCAGCCGGTAGGGTAGGCAAGGTAGGTTTCCTCGCTGCCGATGCGTCCCTCCGCGAGAAGTCGCTGCACCACTTCTGCGTCCTCGCCGATGCCTTGGCGTCGATCGTTCAAGTTGGCGACGCCGGTTGGCCCACCGATTGAGTTCGCCCCGTTGTCGGAAGAAATGAAAATCAACGTGTTGTCGAGTTGACCGGACTGCTCCAGAAACTTGATGAGGCGCCCGACGTTTTGGTCAACGTTATCGACCAGCGCGGCATACACCTCCATGTACTTCGCGAACAACGCTTGATGGGCTGATGTCAGCTCGTCCCACGCGGGTACGCCGGGGTTGCGCGGCGGCAGTTGCGCGTTACTCTCAATAAGACCCATCGCGCGTTGGCGCTCGTAACGGGCTTCACGTGTGGCGTCCCATCCGGCCCGGTAGCGCCCTTCGTAGCGCGCAAGATCAACTGGTTTGGCCTGCAACGGCGTGTGCGGTGCCTGAAACGCAAGATACGAGAAGAATGGCTTATCGGGCGCGCTAGCGTGGTGCTCCTTTAGCCAACCGATCATGCGTCCTGTGTAGTCGTCGGTGACGAAATAGTCGTCCGGGTAACTATCAATTTGGGCGAGTTGGTTGCCTTCCATCAGCCGTTCTGGCTGAAAGTAACTCGTCTCGGCGGCAAGAAATCCGTAGAAGCGATCAAAGCCACGTTGCAACGGCCAAGAGCTGCGATTGCCTGCCGCGTGAGCGTTGCGGTCGTACGTGTTGTGCCATTTGCCAACGGCCATCGTCGAGTAGCCTTGCGAGCGCAGCAGCTCCGCCATCGTGGGTGCATCAAGCGACATCTCGCCGCCCTTGTAGCCGGGGAAGCCGGGGTTGTTGTGCGTGAGCCAACCACAGCCCACGGAGTGCGGATTTTTCCCGGTCAACATCGCGGCGCGTGCCGGCGTACACATTGGAACCGTCGTGTACTGCGTGTAGCGCAGGCCACCTTGCGCCAGTCGATCAATATTTGGCGTCTCGATTTCACCGCCGAAGCAACCAAAGTCCGAGTAGCCAAGATCGTCCAGAAGAATTACAACGACGTTGGGACTTCCTGGTGCTGGCTTGACGGGCGCCACCCAGTGTGGGTACGACTGGCCAAGCGTACGGCCAATTTTTCCAGGGAACGGCGGCGTGCCGGAAGTGACATCAGTTTCAACAGTGGGACTTTGAGACATGAAAACTCGCTAATTATTCGACGCAAATTATCGACGACGCAGGCAAGGCGCGAGCGTAGGGACTGCGCTAGCGTAAGGCGATTGGCGAGCATGAAATGTCAAAGAGTCGACACTTGCAGAGCCGAATACGCGACAGACACGCGACTGACGCACTCGCAAAATTAGCGCAAATCTATTTTTCGCTTGATAGGAGGAAGACTGTGTTGATCGCCAATTACTCGGTATGCAAGTTCAGTTTGGCACTGTCGTTGTCAACAGCCATCCCATTGAGCACATCGCAGGCGCGGATCATCGCGGCAGACAAGCTGCAAACAGATGCACAAAGAGCAGTCGCCGCCGGCAAGGATCCCATTCCCGGCCCACGCAGCTGCTTCCGGTCGCGCGGTCCGCGGCTTCGCCAACACAAGCGTGAACGAATGCGTGTATGACGAGAATGTGCCCATCGAACCGGACGGCTATTAGACAATTGTCGTGAGTCGAGCAGCAGATCGCCGGCGCAACGCGATTCGGCAATGCGGCATCGCTTGGCTGCCGATGGCGGACGACGGCGACGGTGCGGTGGACGCCGATGTGACCGTACTTCAACTGCGACACATGCTCGGCGCCGGCGAGTTCAAACACGCCGTTCAAAACATCGGCAAAGTTGGCGACGAGCCCAAAAATGTGGGTGAGTATTTCCCGCGTGGTCGCTACATCAGCACCACTGCGTTTGAAATCGCTGCACCGTGCCAACTCGAGCGCCGCTAAAGCGCCTGATTTGCTTCCTTTGAGCGCACATCGGCCGCCGACTGCGGTGCCGATGGGCGACTATCGCTCTCCACCGACGACGGGGCGCGCGTTATAGTGACGCCTTAAGTTTGCCAACGCTACTGCGAGACTCGTTCATGACTGACACCACTCCCCCCACCGCGTTCGACACGATCGGTCACGCACTTTCAGACTGCCTCGCCAAGCAGCGCGCGGCCTACTTCGCCAATCCCGTACCAACTGTCGCGGAGCGCAAAGCGGACCTGCGCACGTTGCAACGCTTCATCCGCGAAAACAAAGACGCGCTCTGCGCGGCGATAAGTGCGGACTATGGCAATCGCTCGAAACACGAAACGTTGCTCGCGGAAATATTTCCGGCGACCGATGGCATTGATCACGTGATCAGTCACCTGCGACGTTGGATGAAGCCGCAGCGCCGTTCGGTGGATTTACGAAACTTCCTCGGTGCGAGCAATCGTGTGATCCCGCAGCCGCTTGGCGTCGTCGGCGTGATCGTGCCGTGGAATTTCCCAGTAAATCTGAGCTTCGTCCCGCTCTCATACATCTTCGCCGCGGGCAACCGCGCAATGGTGAAGATGAGCGAGAACTCGCGTCACCTTGCGAAGCTTTTGATTGAGAAAATGCCCGCGTACTTTCCGCCGGAGAAGCTGCAATTTTTCGATGAAACGGGCGGCGTCGGCGTGGAGTTTTCGAAACTCCACTTTGATCACTTGCTGTTCACCGGCTCAGGCACGACGGGCCGTTCGGTGATGGCGGCGGCCGCGAAAAATTTGTGTCCAGTCACGCTTGAGCTCGGCGGCAAAGCGCCGGCGATTGTGTGTGACGACTTTCCGCTGCGCGTCGCAGCGGAACGCATTCTGTTCGTGAAGTGCATGAACGCGGGGCAGATTTGCACGACAGTCGATCATGCGTGGTTGCCCGAGAAGAGCATCGACGCGTTCGTAAAGCTCGCGCAAGAGATTGTGCCGGCGCGGCACCCGCAGCTCTCGACAGTCGATTACACCTCGATCATCGACGAACGTGCGTTTGATCGGCTCGTCGCCGCGCTTGACGACGCGCGTGAACGTGGCGCAACGCTCGTGCAGTTGATCCCCGGCCCAGCGTATGACCGTGCGACGCGAAAGATCGCGCCGCACATCGTGTTGAACGCGCCGGAGGATTGCGTGTTGTTGCAGCGCGAAATTTTCGGCCCGATCTTGCCGCTTCGTGGCTACACATCGCTGCAACACGTAATCGACACGATCAATGCTGGGCCACGTCCGCTCGCGATATATCCGTTCAGCCATAACGGCACAACCGTGCAGATGCTCTTAGATCGCGTGATGTCCGGCGGGGTATCCGTCAACGACGCGCTGTTTCATGTGGGTCAACACGACC
>ENA-UOWO01004244-UOWO01004244.1-activated-sludge-metagenome-genome-assembly--contig:-NODE-4244-length-15933-cov-6.062224_pt1 | contig 15933 bp, 14 predicted proteins | sample MGYA00238148_ERZ761564 | MGnify/ENA primary metagenome ERZ761564 (study PRJEB28885, sample SAMN05720194) | activated sludge metagenome | isolation source: Anaerobic digester | place: USA...
CACGAATGCGAAGATGTTGTATACCGCTGCCACACGAGCACGTTTTTGTTCTTCGTCCATCGAATTACGAAGGATGATGTAGGCGAAATAGATTAGTAATGAAATGGCAGCTCCATTGAGTTTCGGATCGTTTACCCACCAAGCGCCCCAGGTAAAATGTGCCCAAACGCTTCCAGTTGTTATTCCTAACATGCCAAGAAGAATTCCAACATGCGAGTAATGTTCGGCTTTGATATCATCTTCGAAACGACCGTTCGACAAATAACGAATGCTAAAAACTAATGATGCCCCAAGGATGAAAATCATCGAGAACCACATAGTTACGTGGAAATAGAGATTTCGAATGGTTTCGTGCAAGATGGGTAGGCGAGGTACAGTGCCTAAGAATCCCATAATGATGGAATAGAAAACCAAACAAACACCCAGCATTTTCCACCAGTTTCGTGATAGGAATGATGCTGAGTCGGGTGATTTTGACATAGAAGTTGATTCGATTGACGCGGCAAAATTAGTCATTATTGCAATCGGTTGCTTGGTGGAAAAGGATCTAATAAATCCACAATCTTACCAGAGCCTAACAATCAATTTTTTTACATATTGTAGAAAAACTATCTAATCAATATGCAATACGATTCTCCACTCGACTCCAATCAACGAAATCAGACTACTTCTATCGATGAATTAGCATTATCATATCTATTAAAAACCTCTAAATGGTCGAAGTTTTTAGCGATACTTGGTTTTGTCCTAATAGGCTTAATTGTCTTATTAGCTATCATTATGGGAACTGTGTTAGGAAACACCATTCCCAATGTTCCGGGTTTCGTAATCACAATCGTTTATTTAGTAATCGCTGGAATTCTTGTTCCTCCGATGCTTTCTCTCATGCGATTTTCTAATTTTATTCAGCAGGCAGTTTCGCAAAGAGATAATTCAATGCTGACTGAAGCTTTTGGACAACTTCATTCGCATTACCGTTTTATTGGGATAATGAATATTGTAGTTATTGGTTTATACATCCTAGCTTTTCTTGGAGGAATGGCTTCAGCAGCGTTTATGCGTTAATCCTATGGCTGAAAATCTTCGGACTAAAGTCCGAGGTTGCGTGAGCTAGATTAATCCGCGAGCTTTTAATTCGAGGTATTTATTGACGGTGTTGACCGATAAATCCGCCGGACGTGTATAAATGGTTTGAATACCATGTTGGCGTAGCAACTGAACCAATCCAAGTTTCATAGTTACATGCTTACGGGCTGTGGTTTGGATGTAGATTTCTTCTAAGTTTTTACCTGCTTGTTGAGCTAAGTCGGAGATATCGGTGTTTTCGAAAAATATCACGACCAACAAATGCAGCTTATTGATTTTACGAAGCAATGGTAATGCGCGTTCCAGCGCGTGCTGACTTTCGAAATTGGTATACAAAAACAGCAAACTACGCGAAGAAATTCGTCCACGAACTGCTGTATATAATAACTCGTAATTAGGTTCTAAATCCTTTTCCGCCAGTTGATACAAGGCTTCCAACATACGTTTCATGTGCGAACGTGAGCGCTCTGCTGGCACAACCGTAACGGCGTGACTCGAAAAGTGAATCAGTCCGGCTTTGTCTTGCTTTCTTAGGGCAATATTGGAAATCACCAAACTGGTATTAATCGAATAATCGAGCAAACTCAAGCCATCAAAAGGCAATTCCATCGACCGACTTTGATCGATCACGCTGAAAATCTGCTGCGATTTTTCATCCTCGTATTGATTCACCATGAGTTTTCCCCGGCGACTGGTAGCTTTCCAGTTAACACTTCGGTACTCATCACCACTTACATACTCCTTGATTTGCTCAAACTCGTAACTATGTCCGATGCGTCGTATTTTTCGGATTCCTCGGGTAGAATTCAAATCGGCAAAGGTGCGAAGCTCGAATTGCTTCATTTCTGCAACCGATGGCATCACTGCTAGTTCTTTGCTCAATTCAATTTCGAAGCGACGTTTGAGAAGACCGATGCGGGTTTGAACAAACAAAATCACATTCCCAAAACGATACAAACCACGTTTAAGCGGTCGTATAGAATAGCTAAGTCGAACGATAGATCCGCCGGATAAATTAGCCTTCATGCTAAAATCACGCATCTGCAATTGCTCCGGTAATTCGTCGATTATTTCGGCATGTAGAATTTGGGATGAAAGGTTGGCAATCGACAATTGAACTTCTTGCTTAGCACCTAAGGATAAAATCCTTGGAACAACCCGTGAAGCTTGAAAACGAATTCCTGTCACATACAACATCACCCCTTCACCAATCGTAAATGCCAATAAAAGGGCAAGTGCAATTTGTGCAATCGGAAAAACAATTTCCCAGGCAAACGACAGAGCAAAAAGTCCTGCTATTATTCCCAAGGAGTAGTTAAACCGAGCGGTTGGCTGTATGGAGCGAAGTAATTTCATTAACGAGGAACTTCGGTCTGCTGTAGGATGCGTTTGATTACTTGAATGGTATCTAAACCTTCCATTTCACGATCGGGACTTAACTGAATGCGGTGATTGAGTACCGGAATTGCCACCTGGCGGATATCATCTGGAATGACAAAAGAACGTCCGTTTATAGCTGCAAAAGCTTTCGAAGCGCGCAAAATAGCTAGCGATGCACGAGGTGAGGCTCCTAGGAATAAATCGCTGTCGTTACGTGTTTGATGCACGATTTGAGCGATGTATTGCAATAACTCATCTTTGATGTAAACCTGCTCTACCAGCTGACGAATTTTAGCAATATCATCAGGATTTAGAATCGATTTCAAGTTGTTGAGGTACGACTTGTTGAAATCGTCGCGGAAGCGGGAAAGGATGGCTATTTCTTGATTTAGATTTGGATACTCGATGCGGATGCGGAAAAGAAAACGATCGAGTTGAGCTTCTGGAAGTCGGTATGTACCTTCTTGTTCGATTGGATTTTGGGTAGCCAACACGATAAACGGACTCGCTAAATCGTAGGTTGTACCATCGACGGTGATTTGTTGTTCTTCCATCACCTCAAACAAGGCAGCTTGAGTTTTAGCTGGGGCACGATTTATCTCGTCGATGAGTACCACATTGGCGAAAACGGGACCTCGGTTAAAGGTGAATTCGGATGTTTTAAGATTAAACACACTCGTACCCGTTACATCCGAAGGCATCAAATCGGGCGTGAATTGAATACGTGAATAGTCGAGCTGAAGCGTCTTTGCCAGCAATTTGGCACTTAGCGTTTTAGCAATTCCGGGCACGCCTTCGAGCAGTAAATGTCCGCCGGCAAATAATCCGGTTAGGAGCTGTGTTACGAGTTCGTCCTGACCAATCAACACTTTACCAATCTCGTCACGAATCGCATCAGCGGCTTGCATAACGGGTAAAACGGCGAGTTCGGGACCTTCTGCCAGAGGATTGGCTGCTTCATTCTGTTCAGGTGAATTAGTCTCGGGAAGTCCGGTAGATTCGGGTGTTTCGTTTTCTGTGCTCATCGGGCAAGGGAATAAAACTGGGATAGAATTTTATAAAATGCGAGGATTTCTTTGTCGCTTAATTCCACATAAGGTTGTAAGCGGGTTGATTCATCGCGAATGGATTGTAAAAGGGTAATTGGAACACCCGAACGTTGCGAAATGAGGCGGATGTTTTCTTCGTTAAGTTCTTGAATTGGAATGCGGTACTTTTCGCGAATGAAGCTATAAAAATAGCGCATTTGGTGGCGAAGTAGGGTAGGGTGACTTCGTTGATGAAAGTACAAACGACCAATGGCTTGTACAAATTCGAGTGAGCTATTTCGGGGTGATTCAATAACGGCAATAACACGTTGTTTTCGTCTTGTATTGAAAAGTAGATACATCAAAGCAAGCAGTAGAATCACATATAAACTCCAACGAAGCGACTTATTTGCCAGAATAAAACTAAGAGGCGTTTCATTTGGAGCCTCCATTTTTTCCATGCCTTGCTCATCGTGCTCTACGCGGTGATATTCATCCCAATAAATACTTGCTTGAGGTAAATAGCTGAGCACTTTTGCTGCATAATTAGCTCGACTCGCTTGAATGAGGTGATAATTGGTGAATTGAATCGGACTTGTATGCAGATAAAACATACCAGAACCATGTTTTACCCGTATGAAATTCACGTAGTTAGGCTCAAAATAACCAAGTGGTTCAAACTTGCTCTGTTCGCAAAATTGAGTTGAATCGAAACAGCCAAAATCGTAGGAAACACGTTTGTCGTTTTCTTGAAAATGGAATGGAATACCTGTTTCTTCTCGTAATTCTGGATGATAGAAATTGGCTTTTACTAATGTGTCGTAAAAATAAAATGTGTTGGAATTATTCGCATTGATACATAAGCTGTCGTATAGTTCCGACATAATTAAATTAGGAAATGCTTTCGCAGAAATAAAAGCTGTATTTCCTTGAGCAACCCAGTTTAAAAGTTGATGCTGTTCTTCTTCGAATAAATAATCCTCTTTACCAACAAAGAAATAGATTCCTTTATCGCTCGATTTTAGCGAATCTTCTTTCCAAGATTTTGTTAATTCCTTGAATTTGAAATTCGGGTTATAAGATTCGAGAATTTCACGAATCACATAGGTTCCATAAGGCTGTTTATCTTCGGGCTTGTATGTTTCGTACCAATTGAAATAAGGCGAGGAACGGTTGCTTGCATAGATAAAAATACCAACCAACACCAATGCTAGAAACCCGATTAGTAATCCGTTAGGAGATTTTTTCATTCGCGCCTCCCTTCCTGATTACGCCCGATTTCCTGCCTGAATTGCATGAATCGAGGTTCTAATTTGCGATAGGTTTTTTCGTCGGGTGGCGTGTGGCTGTACCAACTTTTCTCGAACCAACGAGTTAAATCGCGGAATGGTCGAAACAACGGTGTGTTTCGTAATTCAGCTACATAATCGGCATTGGTTTTATCTTTTTTCCAGCGGATGAATTTTTCGCGATGTAGATCGGCAAGCGTTTGCAGATAAAGCAATCTTACTGCAAATGCATAATTCCCATTTCGCAAACATTCGTCGAGTTTTTGTTGCAGAATTTGTTCGGGTGATGCTTCTTTTTCAATATCTACTTGCAACCAATCGGGATCTTCTTTTAAGCGTGGATTGGTTTGTTTGGCTTGATTGATAATGAGCATAATCAACACAACCAACACAATCAGAATGACAATAATTAGAACTACTTGACCAATTCCTAGAAAAGAAGATTTTCCACTAGTCTCAATTTCTTGTTTAGGTAATTTCTTTTCCTCCTTTTTTGGTTGAGGTGGTTCTTTATAATCGAGTCCTTGAATCGCCCTTTGGTAAAGCCTTTCATCGAATTGCTTTTTGCCCGTTTTTTCGTTTTTGTATTGACGGCTTAAACTATCGATTGAAAATCCAGCTGGTCTTCCATCAAAAATTCCTTCCTCATCATTTATACTTATTGTTTCATCCTCATCATCATAATCAGCGGTACTATCATCATAAGTGATAACCGAATCAGCTACTACAGTATCTGATTGTTGAGCAGTTAACAACTGACAAAACAGCAAACACAATCCCACCAAAATGCTGTGAATCTGTTTCATTCGTTTACTAATCCAGCTTTACGTAAACGTTCGAACAAACCTGGGGCTTCACTTATTTCCCGACAGGAATAAAACGAAAATGACATGCCCGACAGAAATAAAGGAATCACCAAAAACAAAGCAGTAGTCTGAAGAAAGACAATGGTTCCAACCTTAATCCAGTAATAGGTAAAGTCGCCAACTTTGAAATTCCATGTTAGAACTGAAGTGTCCATTAAAGGTAAAATCAGGTCGGCCAAGAGGAAAAAGAAAATGGCAATTAATCCTAAACTTAAGAAAGTCCCATAATGACGCATGAGGTTTTCGAAAGCATTTTTAAATATTAATGAGGTAGCTGCACCAAATGATAGTTCAGAAACTTGCCATCCAGCAAGCCAAAGCAGCATAAAGGGGAGAATCAGATAAAATAGCAAATAGAAAAATCCTATATCAGGAATAAGAGGTAATACTAGAATTGATAGAATTAAAACGCTTCCACCAAATTTGGATAATTGGAATTTAAAACCTGTTTTACTGCGCGTTTCACCCGGAGCTAAAAGCAAGGATTCGCTTCTCCAGTAATTTCCGAAAATTGTTGCAGCTAATGCTCCACCAATAATAAATAGTTCAGCGAAACTGTACTTGAAATTAAATGGTAATATCTCGGGTATTTTATTGATAAACCAAGTGTTGTAACTGATATTCAATATCTTATCCTCGGGCAATAAAAGCAATAAGCTAATGGTATATAAGAGTGATATTCCTAACAGGTATTTCCAATTTTTAGAAAGGATGCGAATGAACAAACTAAAACTATCACCGAAAATAATGCTGCTACTTTTCACCTGATCCATTTCGGGAGCAAACTTGGGTGTTTGAGGAATTTTCTGTTCATCGAGTCGGAATGGTACACCAGATCGGGATTTCCGGAATGGAAAGATGACAAAATAGGCAACAATAAAACCTGCTTGTAACAAGATAAAACCGAGTCGTATGAAATTGTCGAGTTCGGTATAGCGGGTGATGAATCCTTCGATTAGTGCGGCAACCAGGATAATGGGAGTAATTCCCGCCATGATTTTTATTCCACTACGTGCCGAAATACGTAATGCTTGCAAACGCGTAAAAGTCCCCGGAAAAACCAAGCCTTTTCCCATCACCAAACCAGCGCCACCAGCAATGATGATAGCCGAAATCTCCATCGTACCATGCATCCAAATGGTTAGCGCCGAATCAACCAATAAACCACGACTGATGAAATAATACTGGAAAACGCCCACCATGATACCATTCGAGACGGTTGATCCAATCGTTCCAATAGCGAATAGAAGTCCGAAGAGGAATGTCCGAAAAGCTACAATCAAGTTGTTTTGTGCGATGTACAAAAACATGTTGAGCGCATCCTTATCCTTATAAACCGCCATGGGATCGCCCGAGCTGATGTTCGAATTGGTCATGCTCACATAATCGGCTCCGAGAATCGTTTGGGCAAAATTGGTGTCGTAATGACTCGATAACGCGCCAATCAACATACAAAACACAAATAGCACGAACGAAAAAATGAGTTCTTTCCTGCTATGGTAGATAACGGCAGGTAAATCATCCGTCCAGAAATAACTGAATCGATTTTTGTGATTTACTGTGTTTCGAAGGAGTGTTCCAAATACTTTTTGAGTGAGTTGGTTGAGGTAAACTCGAACTACACGATTGCCGTAATACGTTCTGGCATAGGATAAATCGTCGCTCACCTGAACAAATAACTCACTCGCTTTATCCGGATCACGTTTCGATTCAGAAAGCATGCGCTCGAGCTCAATCCACTTATCTTTATTTTGCTCTATAAAGCGCGTTTCTTTCATGCAGGGAAAATCCAGTATCTTGGAAGCGGAAAAATAGGAATTATACTCTTACCAGAATGCGTCGTATCGAAATCATTACGCCTCAAAACGTACCTATACTTTATCAGTTAGCATCGGTGCGCGAACGTATGTTAGCTTTTTTGCTGGATATATTGATTTTACTGATCACGCTCTATATCATCTACCTAATTTGCGCTTCTTCTTTTGATGAAGATACGTTAATGACCATCACTTTCCTTTTTCTGCTTCCCATTTTTATGTTCTATTCGTTGGGGATGGAAGTGTTTAATAACGGTCAAACTATCGGTAAAAAAGCCATGCGCATAAAAGTGGTGAAACTTACCGGTTTAGAGCTTTCCCTGTCGGATTACCTCTTGCGTTGGGCTTTTCGTTGGATTGATATCTGGGGCTCTTTAGGTTCTATTGCAGCTTTAAAAGTAAGCTCCTCCACCCGTGGACAACGAATCGGCGATCTACTAGCCGACACCACCGTTGTTCGTACAAATGCCGATTTTACTGTATCACTTCAGGAATTATTGGCCATAAAAAGTACAACCGATCACGAAATAGCTTATCCGGGCATTAAGCGTATGAAGGAAGAGGAAATGCTACTGGTGAAAATGGTGTTGGATCAATACAAACGATTTCCGAATCCGGCACATCATCGCGTAATTGAACAAACGGCAAAAGGAATAGCAGAACGTATCGACTTAGACCACGTACCTAAAGACAAACAAGGATTCCTCATTCGGGCTTTAACCGATTATGTGACCTTGACGCGTTCGGCTTAGTGAGATTTAGAATCTCAAATTCACCCCAACACTTGGTAAAATCGGCAACTGATTAATTCGTTGGAATTTCACCCGGTTGAAGTAAAATATGTTGTCGCGATTGTAGGTATTCGTTACGCCAGCAGTAAGTTCTAGGGTAGTATTTTCTCCCAAAACAACTGTACGTTTTAAGTTCACATCTAAGCGGTGATATGCAGGTAAACGACCTTGATTTAACGCTCCGTAAGTTGATCCTAACGTACCATTAGCGGAAGTATAATCGCCATTGATGTTGCTGCTTAAGTTGATGTTTTCGTAGAAACCTTGTGTTTGCGTGAAAGGGAAACCTGATCCATAATTCCAACGTGCGCTGAAAGTCCAGTTAAGTCCTTTCCCAAATTCATAGGAAGCCAATAAGTTCACATTGTGGCGACGATCCCAAACCGGACTATAATCGATCAATTCATCCTCACGAGTAACTTTCATTAAGGAATAAACAGCCCAAATATAGAAGCGTTTGTAATCGTATTTCAAGGTCATATCAATCCCTTTGGAAATACCTTTTTCGAGAATGAAATCTTTCTTCTGTACATCTGGTTTATCCTCGTTTTCGGCGTTATCGTCGTAGAGTTTATTTCGGTTGATATTCGTTAACTGATTAAAATTGAAGTAATAAGCTTCCACATTCCACTTAATGTGTTTGGTAAGGTTGCTTTCAAATCCGAAAATAACATGTTGTGCTTTTTGCAGTTTGCTCGTACGTGTTTCCCCTTTGAACTCAGTTGGTGTATTGTCGGGTGCAGTTAAGAATCCGTAAAATAAATTCACCACATCACGATCGGAAACTCCTGCAATTAAATTCTGACTGTATAATCCGCTTGCAAACTTCAATCGGAAATTGTCGGTAACATTGTATTTCAAGCCCAAACGTGGCTCGGGAGAAGCTTCTCCTAAAGATGCGTAATAATGAAGTCGGAAACTTGGTTCAGCAACTAGTTTTCCTACCGTAAAGTGATACTTCGCGTAAAGTGCTAATTCGGTATTGTTTACGTCTTGTTCAATCTTGCGGTTTAGTTCGTTAAAGAAGGTGTAATTCGTATTTAAACCAATCGCCTCAACGCCCCATAATAAATCGTTTTTACCAAAGAAATATTTGAAGTTCAAGGCTAAATTAAAGCCCTTGATTTCGCTGCTTCGCGAAGGCAAAGTTTGCTGATCTAGGTTGATTTTATAATCGCTGTAGCTAAATACTCCGTCCATCACAAAATTCGAATTCCCCGGAACCAAAACGAAGTTTGCTCCTGCACCAAACGTATTCCAATGTAAGTCCTGCAAACTTTGGTATTTCACGCGGTCGCTGAAATTAAAACCAGTTAGGTTTAGCTTACTACCATTATCACCATTGAACGACAATTTACCATACAAATCGGTGAAGTTGAACGGCAATCCCGCTGTATCTACATACGGATAAAACACTTTAGAACTCTGTTTCAAATAGGAAGATCGTCCGCTAAGGATGAGGAAGACGAACTAGCCTTTCCATCTTTTTGGCGACTTAATGGACCTTCGAGTTGAAGCTTAGAAACGAAAGGACTTGCCGACACTTTTCCACCGAAACGTTTTTTATCACCGTCTTTGGTGGTGATTTTCATGATAGAAGAAACACGTCCGCCATTTTCGGCACTAAAACCTCCTGTGTACACATCAGCATTCCGAATAACGTCAGTATCAAACACAGAGAAAAGTCCGATTGAGTGGAATGGATTGTAAATTATCATTCCATCCAGAAGAACTTTATTTTGGATAGGCGAACCTCCGCGAATATAGAGTTGTCCACCTTGATCTCCTGTAAACGTAACACCAGGAAGAACTTGCAGGTATTGAGCAATGTCGGGTTCAGCTCCAATGGTTGGAAGCTTATTCATTTCTTTTGGTGTGATGGTAGTTAAACCCACGCCAATGCGGTTTTGCTCTTCTTCTTTTTCACCTCTTACTTCAAACTCCTTAATGTCGACAGCTTTCGACTGAACATAGAGGTTCTGAGTAAGAATTTGTCCCGCCTTAACATTAACATTTACGGATGTTTTCTCAAATCCAATGGAAGAAAAAACGAGTGTGTAACTTCCTGCTGGCACTTTCGTGATGGTATAGAAACCATTTACGTCCGTTTGAGCCACAAATTGAGTTCCGTCGAGGTGGACATTGGTGAAAATAACCGGTTCCCCGTTTTTCTTATTGTAAACAACTCCTCGGATTGTTGCTGTTTGGGCAAGTAGCAAAGTCCCGACAATACTGAAAAAGAAGGCAAGAAAGTAACGATTCAACATACGTGTATTCTGGTGATGGGCGGCCAAAGATAGAACGATTCCTCGCATCCCAACAGAAACAGTTAAGGGCTTTTATCGGACGATTTTAAAAATTAATAGAGAATGGATGTGGGATAGGAGCAAAGCTTCCGATATAAACTAAACGTCATAATGTAATTTACACTGAATGATAGAGCATTTCTGGTTTATTCCTTTGGTTCCTGTGATTTGATAAACCAATCGGTGTTCTCCAGATATTCTCCTTGACCAAAATCCCTTCAATCCAAATTTTAAGGGTTCTAGTTTGCCTATTCCTTTGAATGGATCTTTACGTATAGCCTGAATTAGTTCTTTAATCTTATTTACTATAACCGGATCATGTTCGACCCAAAACGAAAATTCTTCCCATGCCAATTCGGTAAATTCAATTGTCATAATCGAAACGAATTAATCGATTTTATAAGGAATCGTCTTGGACTTTTCTAACTGCTTAATCGACTTCTGTAATCGGTTTTGATTTGCTTGGGTTGATAATAAATGCTCTGTTTCTTTTAAGGAGTTATATTCTTGAATAGACATTATTACAATAGCTTCTTCTTCTTTCGCTCTAGGAACAATAATTACATCCATCGATTTGGTTACGTAATCGAAGTACTCCTTCATTCCTTTTCTCAACAAAGAGATCGATATCGCTTTCATAGTTCAGCATTTATTCTTGCAAATGTACAGAATGTTGTACACAATAGCGTACAAAATTAATGCACTTCATCGATTGATTTTAGATTAAAAAATTGAATGGTAATTAGTTGGAACTATTCATCCCCATAAACCGGCATTCCCTTCACCGGAAAGATTTTCCCCTTCTTCAAATCAATCCTTGCTGCAAGTAAACGCATTCCATTGGTAACCACTAAAAAGGGGACTTTCATACTCAAATTATACCGCGCTGCTTGGTCAAACACCGATTGATTCACTTCTACCTCAGCTGCCTTGCACTCAATCAACATCCAGGGATTCATCTCCGAATCATACACCACAATATCGGCACGCTTCGATAAGCCATTCACCTTCAACGAAACCTCTACAGCTATCTTATTTTTGGGATACTTCAACTCATCCAACAGGTAGTGTAAAACATGCTGCCTTACCCATTCTTCGGGTGTTAGTGCTACATATTTGTTTCGAAAAGCGTCGAAAATTTGCGTTCTTTGTCCTGCTACCTCCCGTGTGAGGGGCGTGATAGCTGGCAACAGAAGTACCCGTAAACCTAAATTAGTAGGACCCATGAAAAGCAAAGAAGAAATCGTCAATAATTGGTTGCCCCGATATACTGGGATGCAGCTCGAAGACTTTGGCAAATATATCCTGCTCACCAACTTTTCCAACTATGTGGAGAAATTTGCAGCCATTACCGGAGCCAAAGTAGTAGGTCTCGACCGTCCCATGCCTTGTGCTACAGCAAATGGAATAACCATCATTAACTTTAGCATGGGTAGTCCCAATGCTGCCATTATCATGGATTTGCTATCAGCCATCAAACCTAAAGCATGCTTGTTTTTGGGGAAATGTGGCGGATTGAAAAAGAAAAATAAAGTGGGAGACCTGATCCTTCCTATCGCTGCTATTCGAGGTGAAGGAACATCTAACGACTACTTTCCTGCCGAAGTGCCTGCCTTACCAGCATTTAACTTGCAAAAAGCAGTATCAACCACCATTCGTAACCACAACAAAGATTATTGGACAGGAACCGTTTTTACTACCAATCGTCGCGTTTGGGAACACGATAATGACTTCAAAAAATACCTACAGAAAATTCGTGCTATGGCCATCGATATGGAAACGGCGACCATTTTTTCTGTCGGATTTTACAATAAAATTCCAACTGGAGCACTACTTTTAGTGAGCGATCAACCCATGGTAGCTGGAGGAGTGAAAACCGAAAAAAGCGACTCCGCGGTTACGACCAATTATGTTGATTCACATATTCAAATTGGAATCGATTCACTCAATGAGTTGATCAATAACGGAAATACAGTAAAACATTTAAGATTCGAATAATTGCATCAAGCCTAATTTCTCAGGCATTTTCTCATGGCTAAATCAAGTACCTCATCCGTATCGGTAGAATCGGTTTTTAAAGAGTTGCAGGCACGTAAATTCGCTCCTGTTTATATGCTCTGTGGAGAGGAATCGTATTACATCGATCAACTTTCCAATTACATCGAAAACAATGTGCTTACCGAGGATGAACGCGAGTTTAATCAAACGGTTTTGTATGGTATTGATGTAACAGCCGATGATGTAATGGCAACTGCCAAACGATATCCGATGATGAGCGAATATCAGGTGGTGATTATCAAGGAAGCACAGCAATTAAGAGATATTGAGAAATTAGTTCCTTACCTGAATAATCCGCAATCGAGTACTGTTTTAGTTATTTGCTACAAAGGAAAAGAGCCGGATAAACGCAAGGAATTTTATAAATCTTTGTTGAAGAACGATGCTGTTTATTTTGTTTCAGAGCGACCGAGGCAAGAGAAAATGCCTGAATGGGTTAACCGTTATTTTACTAAAAAGGGTTATCGCATTACTCCCAATGCCGCTATTTTATTGTCGGAATTTGTGGGGAATGAATTAGAAAAAGTCTGCAACGAAGCCGATAAATTATTTCTGAATTCACCTGCTGGTTCCGAAATTAATGAGAAAGACATCGAGCGTCAAGTGGGCATTTCACGTGAATTCAATGTATTTGAATTTCAAAAAGCATTAGGCACTCGAAATGTGTTTAAGGCAAATCAAATTGCACTCAATTTAGCCGGACAAAAAGCCACGCCATTGCCAATGGTGATGGGAAGTTTGTTTAGTTTTTTCAGCAAGTTATTACATTACCAATGGCTTAAAAGTAAGGGCGAAACAAACATGGCTTCTGAAATGGGAATTTCACCTTATGTGATGAAAGATTACGAAATGGCTGCACGGAATTATCCGCCATTTAAACTGCTTCGTATCATGAGTCATTTGCGCAATTATGACCTCAAAAGCAAAGGCCTCAATAACGAAAGTGCCAACGAAACCGAATTGTTAAAAGAACTCACCTTTAAGATTGTACACTGATGAATTATTGGCTGGTGAAATCGGAACCGGTAAAATACGCCTGGTCTAAATTTGTAAAGGACAAAAATACAGTCTGGGACGGCGTTAGAAACTACCAAGCACGAAACAATCTTCAAGCGATGAAACTAGGCGATCTCGTCCTGTTTTATCATAGCAACGAGGGAATGAACGTGGTTGGAATTGCCAAAGTGGTGAAAGAAGCCTATAACGATCCTACAACCGATGATTTACGTTGGTTCGTCGTAGAATTAGCTCCGGTAGAAGCCTTGAAAAAACCAGTTAGCCTTGAGCAAATGAAATCGGATGAGAAATTGGCAAACATTGGATTAATTCGTCAGTCGCGTTTAAGTGTGATGCCATTAACCAACATCGAATTCGACCGAATTTTAGAATTGGGAAGCTAATCATACCGCTAATTTTATTTAGAATTATAAAAAATTAACCAATCTGGTTAAGCTATATGGGTGTAACCATAAATCATCCTACTTTAGGCTTGCTCAACCTTTAGCAATATGTTCATTTATAAATACTTTTCTAAAAGAAACATTAATCCGTTCTTTTATCTAGTTCCACTTGTATTTCTAGTCGTTTCTTGTTCAAATTCATCTAATGAATCCAAACAAAATGCGACACATGTTGCAGAGGTAGATTCCTATTCTGTTCCTCAAAAAACGATTTTAGCCACATTACCTGATTCGGCTCAGGTAAAAACGATTCTTTTAGCAGATCAAGAAAAACTCATCCACACAAACATTCCTCGCAATGGTGCTTCAGCAAGAGCAGCTGTGAACATGGATGGAAAAGCGCAGCAAATTTTAGTTGAAAGTCCAATCACAAAACCACTGAGCTATACCAAAAATGGACAGGGACAAATCAACCTCGATCGAAATGGAAAGCCATTTATTTTAGGAAATGGTGGTAGAGCATCCTTTAAGCAATTCACTTCAGAGACTGGATTGGCTATGGATGTTGTAGTATGTGCTTTTACTGATGCCAGTGGAAATATTTGGTTTGGAACTTTGGGCGGTGGTATTTCGAAATACGATGGTAAATCATTTACTAATTATTCCACTGCACATGGTTTACCCAATAACCAGATTTATGGGATTACTCAAGATAAATCGGGACGTATGTGGATTGCTACTTTAGGTGGCGGAATATCATGCTTCAATGGGAAAAATTTCACCACTTACAAAACCGAACAAGGTTTAGCTAGCGATTTTGTAAACTGTATTTTGGTCGACAAAAATGGCTTAATCTGGAGTGGAACTCGTGATGGAAAAGTATCCAGTTTTAATGGGAAGAAATTCACGAATTATAACCTTGCTAAACTTCCCGGTGATGATGTTATAAATAGTATTTACGAAGATTTAAATGGAAATCTATGGTTTGGAGCAGAGATTTCTGGGCTACATCGCTTCGATGGTAAGCAATTCAAGAATTATACAACCACTCAAGGTTTAGCTGGAAATGTTGTTCGTTGCATTAAAGGTGATTCAAAAGGAAATATCTGGATTGGAACTTTCGATAATGGAATTTCTTGCATTCCTGCTCAACAAAATAATCAAGCTGGAAAAGCAATTATATTTAAAAATTATTCCTCTCAAGACGGACTTTCCGAAAATGATGTTTTCTCCATGCACGTCGATCATCTCGATCGAGTCTGGTTTGGTACCGATGGAGGAGGAGTAAATTGTTTAAATCCTGAATCGATAGCTGATTCGAGTAAAGGACGATTATTTACTTGTTATAATTCCGAATTAGGATTGGCTAATAATTCTGTATTTGGAATTACAGAAGATTTAAACGGACATATTTGGTTATGTACATATGGTGGTGGAGTTGTTCGATTTGATGGCGAAGCATTTACTGTTTTCTCCGAAAAACAGGGCTTAGCGGCCAATAACATCATTTGTATTAATCAAGATAAAAGCGGGAATTTATGGTTGGGTTCCATAGGGAAAGGTGCTTCCTGTTTCGATGGAAAATCATTTACGAATTACTCTCCTATTCAAGGTTTGGCAGGTAGTGTAGTCACCTGTATGATGAATGACCGCAACGGCAATATGTGGCTTGGTACCGATAATGGTGGTGCTGTATTGTATGATGGAAAATCATTCACCAGCTACACAGTTGCTCATGGATTAAGTTCTAATTACATCATAAGTCTTTATCAAGATCGTTCGGGTGCTATTTGGATTGGTACAGTGGGTGGCGGAGTGTGTCGCTTTGATGGAAATTCATTTACGAGCTATTCCACACCACAAGGTTTAGCGGGTGATATGGTGATGAGCATACTCGAAGATAAATCGGGTA
>ENA-UOWO01004245-UOWO01004245.1-activated-sludge-metagenome-genome-assembly--contig:-NODE-4245-length-15931-cov-5.863568_pt1 | contig 15931 bp, 22 predicted proteins | sample MGYA00238148_ERZ761564 | MGnify/ENA primary metagenome ERZ761564 (study PRJEB28885, sample SAMN05720194) | activated sludge metagenome | isolation source: Anaerobic digester | place: USA...
CGGCTTTATCAGGAATCTCGCAAGAAAAGTGTCTAATGAAATGGGTACCTTCCAGGAGGCGTTTATACATGTACAGCATCCTATAGTGGAAGATGCCCAGGAGTGAATACTTCTACTATAACTATCAATCCGGATCCAGCTGTATCTATCACCGGACCGGATATAACCTACAATAATGACATTGCTCAATATTCGGTTTCGTCTCTAACTGGTGGTAGTGGAAATTGGAGTTACGCTTGGTATTTTAAGCCAAGCACTTCTCCAACTTTTTCAGCTATTGCTAATGGGGTCGCTAATGTTCCTTATTACTCTGATGCCGTTGGAGCCAACACTACTGATCTAACATTAACACTCTATTCGCTTTCCGAAGGATATGATTATGAAGTATATTGTCTGGTTTCAAACGACGGAACAGCCTGTAATCAAGCTTCATCTAACGCAGTCTTCACTAGTATTGAGCATAATCTACCTATTGAATTAGGAGAATTTAAAGCTGAATGTTTTGGAGACTACATTATCGTTGAATGGACCACTTGGTCAGAAATAAATAACGAATGGTTCATTCTGGAAAAAAGTTTTGATGGAAAAAATTGGGGAAGAATAACAAAAATACCTGGAGCCGGAAACAGCAACCAAGCACTTGTCTATTCTTATATCGATAAAAATAATATTGGTTCAAATCAGTATTATCGATTGACTCAAATAGATTATGACAATACGTCTAAAACTTTTGAAATAATTTCTGCCAACTGTTCTCCTATTAATAAACCAATCGAAATTTATCCTAATCCAACTAAATCAATTTTGAACATCAATGATAATAATAATGTCATTGAAAAGATTGAAATCGTCAATGATTTAGGACAAGTTCTAGTATGGTTTACCTCTAATGAAAGAATCTTGGATATTTCCGATCTAAAACCGGGAATCTATATTCTCAAGATAAACGAACAAAATTATAAAATTATAAAACAATAATTTTATAAACTTTAAAGCCCTGAGCAAATCGGGGCTTTTTTATTTTAATCAAAACCCTCTTTAATTATTTGATCATTTTTGCTATAATAAAAAAATCGCGCCACTAAAAGTGCGCTCTTATTTTTTAAATAATAAATCTAAATATGTTCAGAGATATTTTTAAAAGAAAAAAAGAAGAAAATATTATTAAAGCTATCCTAAAACTAGCTTGGCCGATAATTATTGCCAATGTCTTCCAGGCGGCCTACCAATTAACCGACTCTTTTTGGGTAGGAAGATTGGGCGAAAAAGCGGTAGCCTCAGTTACAATCAGCTCTCCAATTATATTTTTATTAGTTTCCCTGGGAATTGGCTTTGGTGTTTCAGGTGCTATTTTAACTGCTCAATATTTTGGAGCCGAAAATCAAAAAATGGTAGACTTCAGTGCAGCCCAAACCATCTTAATGATTGTAGTAGTTTCTATAATCCTAAGCATAACTGGATTCCTCTTGGCACCAAATATTTTGAATCTTATGAATGCGCCAACAGAAATTTATGATTACGCTTTAAAGTTTTTAAGAATCGCTTTCTTAGCCCTATTACCAAATTTTAGCTTTTTTATGTTTCAATCAATTATGCGAAGCATTGGAAAGCCAACAATTCCGGTTTTTATTGTTATTGGAACAGTTCTTTTAAATTTCATCCTTGACCCTCTTTTAATGTTTGGCTGGAAATTTATTCCTGGGATGGAGGTAGTCGGAGTAGCTCTGGCCACAATCATTACTCAGACCATAGCTGCTACTATTGGATTAATAATCCTATTTTCTGGAAAACGAGGAATACATTTAAAACTAAAAAATTTAAAGCCAGATTTTAAATTTATAAAAAAATCTTTTTTCTTAGGATTGCCAGCTTCTATTGAACAATCAGCTCGAAGTTTGGGGATGACCGTGATGACCTCTTTGATTATTGGTTTTGGAACATTATCAGTCGCCTCCTACGGAGCTGGATCAAATATAATCCAAATAATCATAATACTTTCAATTGGTTTATCGGCGGCCACTTCTGCTTTAACTGGACAAAGTATAGGTGCTAAAAATATTAAAAGAGCCGAAAAAATAACTATCACCAGTACCATCATATCTTTTATATTATTAACAATTTTTGGAATTATAGTTTATTTTTCGGCCCCAAAACTTATTGCCTTCTTCGTGCCCAACGATTTAAGCATTATCGAAAATGGTGCTCACTTCCTTAGAATTGTCTGCTTGAGCTTTGGCTTTATTGGGATACAAATGTCTGTCGCAGCCATTTTGCAATCATCCGGAAATACTATGACTGCAATGTTATTGACCTTAACATCGCAATGGGTTATACAAATAACTCTGGCTTTCGTCTTATCAAAATTTACATCTCTAGGAATAAATGGATTTTGGTATTCCCTACCAATCACTAATGTGATTATTTCTCTGGTTTATATAATAGTATTTAAAGCCGGACGCTGGAAGAAAAAGAAAATAACCGAAGATGATAGGTTGTCATCAGAAATAATGGAAAACATTCAAAGCGAGGAGATTATTTCTTACGACGCCTAAAAATATAAAAAACTTGCTATTGACATATAAAAGACAAAATGTTATTGTCTAATGTTGTCTTTTGATAATAAGAACTTTAAAAATATAGAGTATTAACTAAAACCGATATATAATGAAAAATCTGATCGTAGCCTTTTTAGCAATTTTTATTTCTTCAATGGCTTTTAGCCAAGTTCAAATTTACACCAAGTATTCTGAAGATGGGACTTTCGAACCGGACATTAATGTTTTTGGTTATGGACCAAAATTTGGCGAGAAAAAAAATTTTAAAATAACCTATTTTGTTTTGGCTGAAAGGGCCTGGGCCGAAGGTTTAATGGGTATAAATTACGCCCCCAAAGACTGGATAGAATTCGGAATAAGCTTTGGGGTAGAACAAAATCCTAAATTATTTCGCCTGGCTAGTAATATCTGGATGGGAAATGAAAAATGGAGTTTTTTTACCTGGGTTGAAAAGGGCTTCGGAGCTGATAATTACTGGTATAATTCAAGCTTGAGCTACTCCATAAATAAAAACTTGGAAGTAGGGATAGTCGCTTGGAGATTCAATGGAGTCGGAACTAAAATAAAAACCAAATTTGATAAAATATCAATTTGGATCTTTCCGGCCTATGACCTGGAATTTCAGAAAAAAAATATTACAGTTGGAGTAGATATAAAAATCTAAACAAAAAAACTCCAACAAAAAACCTTTCTAAATAGAAAGGTTTTTTTATTTATAGAAAAATATTATTTTTTCTTCTTTTTTTCAGCTTTAGCTTCTAACATTAAACGTTTAACTTCTAAACGTTTGGCAGTTTTATGAGAGCTAGTTTTTCTTCTCTTTCCAACGCCAGTGTCTCTTTTGGCCATATTTATAAAGATTAATTATAATTAATAAATGATAACTATATACTATATTATATTTTTAAATTTGTAAAATCCGATTTATTTCTGAAAATAAGCTATCCAATAATCTCTTTTATAAATACGCCCATCAAATTTAGTGTAATTGGTCTTTTTCTCTAATTTTAGAATCTTAAAAAACTTAGAATATAGAGATATAAAATCATCTCGACTAAAAACTCTTTCAACTAAACCAATTTCTTTTATGATATAGGTATCTTTTTCTTTTCCCGGAGATTTAGCCAAAAGATTTTTAACATTTTTATTGCCATCTTTAGACAGGGCCCGAACAAAAAAATAACCCCCTGGCTTTAAAACACGATAAACTTCTTGCAAGTAAATCTCTCTGCCCTTTTCATCCAAGGAATTAGATGAGGTGATATCTAAAACCACATCAATAGAGGCATCTTTAATGTCATAGGGCTCCCCCATATCACCTAGCCGATAATCAACTAATAAATCATTTTCTTTAGCTCGAGAAATAGCCAAATCCAAAGCTGTCCTAGAAAATTCAATTCCAATAACAGAATTACCTCGACTGGCTAAATAATTAGAATTTCTTCCGGTTCCGCAACCCAAATCTAAAATATTTTTATCCTCTAATCTAAAATCCTTTTCTTTTTTAAGAAATTTAAAAAATCTCAGAGTATCGGCTTGAGGCTCTTCTTTCTTAGTGACTAATTTTGGATTTTTATATTCATTATCCCAAGCCCAATTTTGTTTATTCATGAAAAAATTGTTTAAATTATTCTAAACGAAAAGAAGCTTTAACGGTGACCATGATATCTTTATCAATATTAGAAGTGTCATAAGATCCATAATCAGATATGTCAACTGAATTAGATGATAATACTTGAACTACTCCGCTTGAAGCTGACTGGACATTACCAATTCCCCGCCCAGTTCCGGATGCAATTTTTTCAGCTCGAGCTTTAGCATCTTTGACAGCATCGGCCAATAACGAAACTCTCAATTCGGCTAAATTAGAATAATAATATTCCAGGGATTGAAACGAAATAATAGCTCCTTGAGCAGCCAAAGAAGGAATATCCTTGGAAATAGCAGTGATTTTTTCAACATCATTATCCTGAATAGTGATGGATTGGCTTAATTGATAACGAATTTCAGCACCACTATAGGAATCGTACATTTGATACATGCTAACTGGACTAATGATAATTTTATCATTACTGACGCCTTTTTGTTTCAATAAATTTTGAGCTAATCTAAGGTCACTAGCAATCCCCTCATACCCCTCGGCCAAGCTACTAATTGGAGCAATGCGAGAAATGTTAATAATTAATTTAGCTTGATCAGAAACCACTGACATCTTAGCCGAGCCAGTGACTGATAAGACGTCGTTGGCTGAAGCTTTTAATTGAGCCTCTTGATAAAGATAGCCAAAGGTAGCTAAACCAATTATTAAAGATATTCCTAGTACTAAAGCGGCTAGAACTTTGTTTTCTTTCATATTTTTTAAAATTAATTTTAAAGACTAACTAATATTATTTTAGCAAATTTTTTGTTTAAATTAAATCCCCTCTCCAAACAATATCCAAGCGATCTAGACCGTTATCAGCAAATTCATCTTGCCATTTTTGATAAAAATCGTTTATCCGTTCTGGAAGCCAATCATTCTTACTTATATATTCTATTTCTTCAGGTTTTATATCTCTCATAAAATCTCTCTTTCCTAAAGAAGTTTCTAGTTCGCTCCAAAAATTTTCATCATCATATTCATCTAAGTCGTTGGAAATTTTATCCGACCATTCATCGTTCAAAATTAATCTATTTTCATATCTCTCTACCATCCCCAAACAATTAAAATTAGGGGCAAAACTTAAAAGTTTTTCTTGTAGAGCTTCTACCTCCAGGCTAGTTTTTTTATATTTTTTCTCATCAACTAAGTCTCCCAAAATACCATAAACAGAGTTTCCGATCTCTACTGCCCTAATTAAATTTCTATATTCTTTTTGATTTAATTCTATTTTCATGCTTTTACATTCTTATTAAATAAAAAATTAATTTAATTTATTTTTTATAAAACTCTTAAAATCTTGGACTCTCCTAATTTGCTCTGGTTGGATTAAAAAGGGTTCAACGTCCCTAGACAGATCCTTAAAGTTTAAATCTCGACAAATATCCAATATTTTTTTAGAGAATTCATCTTTCTGAAGAGAATAATTTTTTAGAATATAAGAAAAATTCGGCTCTGTTTTACTATAAAGATAGCTAATATCATAAAAATCTCTACCCTTTTTTCGTGGGCGACCAATTATTGTCATTAATTTCTGAGATAAAGCAATATCTATTGGATTAACTAAAATATTTCTATAGACATTAAATTTATTTAAAACAAAAACCTCCGTGGGAAATATTTTTTTTCTTTTAACTGTATCAATCCTAACCAAAATTTTTTCGCTTTCTAAGCTACTCAGATTATTATTAAGCAATATCTTGGGAAATTTAATATAACAATAAAAAGCGCCCTTTTCAACAAATCTAAATTCTATATTAAATCCTTTTAGCTCCATATCCCTGACAACTTCTTGCATTAATTTAGAAAAATCAGAAAAAGATAAACCATGATTATCAAAGTCTAAATCCTCCGAAAAACGATTGCCATTATGGACGATGCGAATGGCCGTGCCTCCAATAAAAATCAAACTAGAAGACTTCTTTTGCTTATAAATAGAATCCAACAATTCATATTGCAAATATTCAACCAAAATATTTTTAGGATAAGCCAATTCTACTCCCGAATATTCTTTCTTTAATTGTTCAAAAGTTAACATAGGGATAATATGAGATTAATTATTTTATCCAATTTTTTTATATTAAATTCTTTCAAATATTTATTTAATTTAGCTTTATCCATCTTTTTAATTTCTAAAAAATTAAACCTTAGACCTTCTATATCTAGTAAATCATTTATTTGTCCTAAATTAAGATAGAGATAGTCTAACAAGGCCTTCTCTGGCTCAGCTATTAAATATTTTCCATTTTTTGTATTCACAGAATCATAACCAAAAAACAATCGAGGATGAATATGACGATAAGAAAAATTTCCGAAAGAATTAATAATTTTACGATTAGCTTTGGTGGTTACAGCGGTGTTAGAATAGACCATTTCTGGAATTATTCCATAAACACTTAGAGCTGACTCTAAACTAATATAGCTAGGTTGATAAATAAAAAAAGATATTTCCTTGGCGTTAATATTTTTAGCCTGATCATTGAAATAATAAAAACCCTTTTTTAGCTTACCAATATAACCATTCTTTTGCCAATAAGAAATTTGATAACTATAAACTTTTAGCTCTTGAACATAAATATCTAAAACACTAAAATAGGGTTTATTAATAATATTTTTAAAATCTTGATATTTCATTTGATTATTAAATTTAATAATTTAATGAAATTATAGCATAAATAAAAAATATAGTCAAACTGGAAAAATATTGCTATTTTAAGCCCAAATAAGCCACCATCGTTTTTAATCCTTGAAGTCTATCACGTCGATAAGAAAAATATTTATTCTCTAGACAATGGGTACACTCATCACTAATATTTATATTATTTTTATTAACCCCCAATTCAATTAATTGATTTTTGACCACCTTAGACAAGTCAACTAATATTTTATTATTCTTTCGTAAAAGAGCTGACTCATTAAATTTATCTAAAATATCTTTTTGAATTTCAAAGTGACAATTTCTAATATGAGGCCCAACAAAAATATCTATATCATCTGGGCTGGATTTGTAATTATTTACAAATACCTCAATAACCCTTGAAGCAATATTTGAGATTACTCCACGCCAGCCAGCATGAGCCAGGGCTATTATTTTTTTATTTTTATCATAAAAATAGATCGGCAAACAATCAGCTATTGTAATAGTCAACAGAGTATCGTCTCGGCTAGTAATTAAAGCATCGTAGCCCTCAACTGATTGATTGCTATAAAAATCATCGACCACAAGAACCTTATTACCATGAACTAGCCCTGCTGAAATAATAATTTTATCATCTAATCCTATCTTTTTAAAAAATGACAAACGGTTTTCTAAAGAATCTTTCATAGAACCATCTTCCTTCTCTGAAATTCCTAGATATAGATTTTTATGATTAATCAAATCCATTATTATTTATTTTATTTATTTAAGATAAACAAAACTAATAGGGTTAAAAGAATGAGAACAAAAATACTTAATCCAGTATAAATTAATAATTTAATTCCATCCTTTTTTTGCCCATCAACATAAAGCATAACAGGCTTAACTAAGACTAGTCCTCCAGTAATTAGGGCTGAAAAAACGAATATTAATAAGAATATTATGGGAGCAACCACTCCTTGATCATTTTGGCCAAACCAATCACTAGCTCTGTTCATAAAAGTAGCTAAAAGAATGATATAAACAAATAATCCTAAAGAGTAAGCGATTGCTCTTAAAATTAATTTTGATTTTTTCATAATTTTTTATTTAAAGTATTAATTATTAATATTATAGCATAACGATTTAAGAAAAGAAAAAAGCCACACTTTTACATGTGGCCGTCTTTAAATCTATTCCAAAATCCCAAGTAAATAATCCTGAGGACCCCAGACATAATTAAAATACAGTAAGTCTAGACGACGAAATTTTGTAAGAACATCTAGAGAAAGCACCCTAGGATAAACTTTGTTGATACAAATAGGTTCCCCAAGGCCAATAATTGTTATCTCCTTTTGAAGTTCTGGATAAATTGCTCCCAAGGCTAACAATTCCAAGGGAATCGCCGGTCTATAACCAACTTTTTTCATTTCTTTTATTGCTGGCCGACTATTAATATTGTTTTTAAAATTAAACAAACTAGCGACCACCTCTATCTTTCCATTTCCGGATGTTTCCGTGGCCCTAATCGGAAAATCTTCAACATTGATTTCCCTGTTTATCAAACGATATTCACCTTCAGCGATTGCTCGCTTTATCCCTTTGTCATAATTGACAATCAAAGGGATTCTAGAAAATCTTTCCGCTATTATAGTCATTATATATAGGTTTTGGTTAATATTCTATTAATTTCTCAAAGAACTATACAACAAGTAATTATACCAAAATTTGCTTATTTTGTCAAATAAAATTCTATTACTTGATTAAATATGCTACCAAAAGAAAGATTCAAAAATAATTTTATTTTTGGAAACACCCAATGATTTTATAATTTGCATTGCCGAATCTTTCAAAGGTTCAGGGCCACAAATGTAAAAATACGGGTTTTTTAAATCTTTAATGGCTTCAACTAAAATTTCTTTGGACAAATAACCATGCAAATAATTATTTATATTATTTTTATCCTCGCTCAAAATACAAATAGTTTTTAAATCAATATTTGGTAAATCTATTATCTCTTTATAAAAAACTAAGTCTTTCTCTTTTTTAGCACAATAAATTAAAATATTCTTTCCTGGACGATGTTGATTAGAAAAATCTTTTATCAAACTTCTAAAAGGAGTAATACCGATTCCTCCAGCAATAAAGACTACATCTTGTAATCTTCTTTTAGCAGTAAAAACTCCAAAAGGTCCATCTAAATTTATTTTGTCCCCGGCCTTTAATTTTGAAATAGCCGAAGTAAATCTGCCGGTATTTTTAATAGCAAAAGATAAATTTTCCTCTTTGGGATCACTAGAAATGGAAAAAGGATGACGAGCATAAAGTCTGGGTTTATCTAAACGCAGAAAACAAAATTGTCCAGCTTTAAAATTCATTTTTTTGTTCGTCTTTAAGACCAAAGTAAAAATATCATCGCTCTCCCATTTTATAGAGACCACCGAAGCTGGCCCACGACGTTTTTCTTTGATTTTGTAGATTGACCTATAAATCGCTCCAACTATAATAATGAATAATAGAAAAATATAGGTAATTATAAAAAATAATTTGTCGCTATCTGATCCCCAGAAAAAAGCATGATACAAAGATGATAAAAATAATAGATAAGTTAAAACATGAATATATTGCCAAGCTTGATACGATATTTTTTTATAAAAATAAGAAAAAAGCATCACTGCTACAAAAACATAAAAGGCTAGGGTTCCTAGAGCTAGAGGTAAAATATAAAAAGCAGGAATGAAATAATTAACAAAGGATTGTCCAGCTAAAATAAAAAAAATGGGGTGTAAAAATAGAAAGACGAAAGATAAAATAGAAAATTTTCTTTGGAATTTTATAATTTTATCTAAACCAAAAAAACGATCACTATATCGAGCTGTATCTCCAGAAAAAATTAAAAGAGCCAAGGACACTAAAGCTAGAAAACCTGACCACTGACCAATTGAATACAAAATTTCTGCTAGAGGCATATTTAAAAAATTAATTTTGTTATTGGGCTAAATTACCAATTATCATGCTAAAAAGTAAATTCTGAGATTTTTCGTTAGCATGCTTGGAAACATTATTAAACATATCAGTTGAATCAATTCCACAACCATCAACAATTTTAGGATTATGTTGTCCGGAAGCTATATAGGCGCTTAAATCATAAACCTGACCGTCAATAATAGTCCAGCAATCTGATCGAGAAGAATGTTGTTTGACATCAGCAAGGGTATAGGACTCTTCGGCAATGATATCCGAATTAGAGGAAGTTGAATTTAAATTAGTATTAATTGGTTGATCGTTTTTATTAGAGCAAGCCGACAAGCTAAGTACGAAAAAACCCGAAATTAAAAGTGTTATTAACGTTTTGTTCTTCATATTATTGATATTAATCGTTTTTATTAAAAATATCTATATATTTTTTATATATATACGACTGCCCATATTTAATATCTTTATCTTTTTTGGCAAGAATTTCAATCTGAATAAAGCGATCTATAACCCTTTGAGCTCCGGCCCTAGTATAACCAGTCCAATCTTGTACATTAGAAACATTCACAATAGGCTGTCCATAAAGCTTTGGTAAAATAATAGTAGCACTTTCCGATGCTCTAGTTCCTAATTTTTGTATCTTCTTTATATCTTCGTCTCTTAATTTAGTAATTTTTTCTACAGTCACAATTGCCTCTTGAGCTATCTCTATAACTCCATCCAAAAAGAAATCTACCCAATCAAAAACATCCCCATTATGATACGCAAATAACTTCTCATAATATAATTTCTGATGGCGCTTAAAATAAGAAGATAAAAATAAAACGGGTTTATCTAAGAATTTTTCTTTCCATAAATAAAAAGTAATAAGCATCCTCCCTGTTCTACCGTTACCATCTAAAAAAGGATGAATAGTTTCAAATTGAGCATGAATTATTCCAGCCTTTATCAAAGTTAAAATCTCTTCATCGGAATATAAAAATTTTTCCAAATCGGCTAAAGCTGTCTTCATTTCTTCAAATGGTGGCGGAACAAAACGAGCATTATCGGGACGAGTACCACCAATCCAATTTTGAGTTTTTCTAAATTCACCTGGATCAGAAAACTGTGTAGCACGAGCCTTGTCCATTAATTTTGAGTGTAACTCTCTAATAAAGCGAAGGGAAATCGGAAAATTATCATCTTTAACTCTTTTCATACCATAATTAAGAGCCTTGATATAATGCAAAATATCGTCAACATCTTTTGGAATATCAGTATTTATTTTTGCTTCAGCCTCAATAGCGTCAACCATAGTAGCTTTAGTTCCCTCAATTTGACTAGAAGAAGCAGCATCTTTTCGTATATACATCCAAAGAAAAAAATCTATATCAGGTAAAAGTTTGGTAATACCGTCTAATTTTCCTAATAATCTTGTTGCGTGTTCATTTTTTTTAAGTATTGATGAACTAAAAGAAAACCCCTCTCTTGGAGGAAATTTATTAGGAATAAAGGCCTTATGGCCATTTATTTGTTGAATGTTTTTACCTATTTCTATTTTTTTCATAGTTTGTATCTATTCAATCTATAATATATACAAAGTATAGCAGTTTGTATACATTAAGTCAATACACTTTAAGTTACTTTTTTAATTGGAGACAAGCCATTTAATCTTTTATGGAAGGTACCCATTTTATTAGACACTATTCTTGCAAGATTCCTGATAAAGCCGGCTGTAAATAACAGGCGGCATTTTTAATTTTTAATGTATTCTTAAATTATTATAACGATAAATAGTTCTGTAAATATTATATATCAATTCTCCTAAACTACCAAACCTATCGGGATCACCTAAATCTATTTTAAACTGACAATAAAATGATTCTTGATGGCCATTTTCAGGGACATCCTGGTCTACTCATAGATTGCTTTATTCCCAAATTCTTGCCCAATAATATTATCGTCTTCATCGACTATGTCTAAATAATCTTTTTTCATGTTTTTAAATTATTTTTTATAAATACCTCTGCAAACCATTAAAATTACCTATAATCAAATTATCTAATATTTTAAAAAGGCTTGGCAATTTTTATATTATCTACCTCAACTTTATGCAAAATAACCAAAGATAACAAATGTTCCCGAAATTTTTTCATTGACATAAGGCCACTACGAGCATCATTAAGGGGTTGAAACGATTCAGACTTATCTAAATTTAAACCAAGATCCATTGCTCCCAAATTAAAACCAAGCTGAACTTTACGTTCTTCGGATAAATCATCCCACTTATCTACCTGAGTGAAGCGTAAAACTTGCTCACAAGCATGAGTAATAAAATCTTTTGTTTCCATAGATTCATTATTATATATTATATATTTAATTATTATCTAGATATCTCTGAATATATTCAATATCAATTAACTGATGTTCCCCTCCCAATTCTTTCTTATATCTTAACAAATCACGTGGATCCATGATGGAGGCTTTAATTCCATTAATATCAGTTATAATACCATCAAATAAACGAATATCTTTAACATTAATCCACTCGGTTTTTTCTAAATTAGTCATTTTTAAAGTATCAACATCAGTCATGTCAATATCTTGGCCTTCATAATTAACTGATAAAGTATTACAATCCCACTTTTCGTTTAAATAATGTTTTGGACCAGCCGTTATATAATCTTTTACTTCCGAAACTATAATATCAAAATGTTTGCCAGATAGAGATATGTCTATATCATTAACTTCTCGTGGAGAGCCATAAATTTTAGCTGCAAATCCACCACCTATTTTATATGGAATATTATTTCTGCTCAAAATTTCTGTTATCCATTTAAGACCATTAAGTACCTTATTATTTAAATTGTATTTCATAAGTTTACATATTTTTATTAATATACTTTATATTAAAAGTATTTTTAAGCTTACCAATTTTGAAATAATCAGATATGTCTTTATTTTCGAGGCCAGTTGATGTTAGAAATAATTTCATATTTTTTTATAATTTTATAATATAAATATTTGAGTACAAAATTGTTATTGTAAAAATTTAATCATTTTTTTTAATCCAATTATTTAAAATATCATAAACCTCATCCAAGTGATCTTTATCTCTAAAAGTATGAGGAGCGTTTTTAATAATATGTAACTCTTTTTTCCCCGGAAGAGCGTCGAATAAAATTTGTTGACTTTCAGGTGTCGTAGTGTCATCTAATTCCCCAACCATCAATAAAACTGGCATGGTTAAATTATATGCTTTTTTTAATAAATCATATTTTTCCTTTTCTTGCATGTATGACCATTTTATCTTAACCTTAAAGTCTCCCCAATCTTCAATTAAGAATCCCTTTTTCTCCCAATCAGTGAGTTCTTGTATGCTATAATTTTTTCTACTCAATTCGACATTAACAACAGTTGAAAACGGAGCTAGAGCTTTAATATCTTCTGGATGATTCTCGGCATAAAAAGCTGAGCAAATAGCCCCTAAGCTATGCCCACAAAGAATAAATGGTTTTTGATAAAAATCTTGGTCTTTTGACCAAGCTAAAACATCTTCTAAATCTTCATAATAAGTAGTAATATTGGCATCTTCAAATTTGCCATCACTTTCGCCAAAGGTGTTAGTTGTATCAAATCTAATTATATTATAATTATTATCTAAAAAACATTTAGAAAATAATTTTATATGATCGGAATCCTTAGAATCTCCCAGGCCATGCGTAATAAAGGCTAAACCTTTCGGATTTTCTACTTTCTCTATAATAACTGAAATATTTTGGTTTTTGCGATTTTTAATAAATTGTTTCATATAATTAAAAATAATTATTAGATTTTTTGCAACATCATAAAAAAATATAGCCAACTTAAAATAATTTTATATAATTATACCAAAAAACTAGCCAAAAAACAAAAAAGTTCGAATCCCTCAAAGGTTCGAACTTTTAACGATTTTAGCACTTCAGAAACCTTAATGAAATCAAGGCACTCGGGTCTTCCGATACTAAATATTCTTGGCAAAGATGGTAGAATATAGTTAAAGCAATTACTCTCCTAAAATAAAACGATAATCATCAAGAGATACTATTTTGTTATTGATTAACTCAGCATTTTTATCGCAATATTTAATTATTTCTTTTCTAACTTTTTTATTTAAAACCATTAATAAAAAATCATCAATATTTCCTTTTTTTAATAAATTTAAAGCTTTATTTCTATCTCCGCCAAATTTTTTAAATAATATTTCTGGTAATCGATTTGATTCTGATAAAAAATCTCCAAATGGTTCATGATGTTTTTTAAAATAATCATTGAAATCGTCAACAATTTGTCTTATTATGCCTGAAGATACAGCAGCAGTACTTATTATAGGATCAGGCTCCTTATTTGCTAATAATTGACCTATTTCCATAGAATATTTGATATGGCCACCCGTAAATAAAGTTATCATTTTGAAATAATTTTTTAATAAAGACTCACTGAATACCGCCTTATTTGTTATAAGTTGCCCTGTTTCTTGACCTAAATAAATATCTCGAAGAAAATCATCAAATTTATTTATTATTTTTATTTTAAACTCTTCTTTTGTTTTTAAAAGTGATGCCAGATCTAAAAGATTTTTTCTCGCCTCTATCTCTAATAGTTTTGACTTTAAAATTGCTCGTTCCTCTCCAATCTGTAAATAAAGGCAGGGCTTACCATTTCTTATTTTAGATCCATCTAAAATATCGTCAATAATTAGAATAGAGTCGTCAATACAAGAAATATTATTTAAAAGTTTTTTTTCGGTAATGTTTAAGTTTTTTTTAGAGACAAATTTAAAACCAATATAAATATAATATTCAAAAGATTTAGATTTTGGTTGCAATTTTTTCATAAATAAATTTTATATATTTTGCTTTTCAATTTTTGAAACAAAAAACTAATTTTAATTTTATTTTTAAATTAGTGCAGACACTTGAACTACATACCGCCACATAGCAATATTATAAGAGGTTTTTGAGGATGTTACAATATTGAATTAGACAATCAAATCGCTATAATATTTTTTTAAAAAATGAAACAAATAGGACACTAAATGTCTTTTATGATTACAATTCCAACAACAAGCTAAAATTCAAGCAATACCGCTCTTAAACTATTAGTATTGATGACTCTTTGTTTTAGAAAATTCAAAACCTAATTCGTTTAAATATTCCTCAACCTCTTTATTTTTAACAAACACTCCACCTTCTACATCTACAATATCAGCATCATTTTTTTCGGTATCATAAATAGCAAAAGATATCTGACTATTTTTGTGTCCAGACACCTCCCCTGGATTAACAACCAAACAATTACCGACTCTATCTTTATTTTTAATATGGTTATGTCCATAGAAAACAGCGTCAAATTCACCTGATTTAGCCATGGGTTTGGCTAGATCAGGATAGTGAGTAATAAATATTTTTCTATTTTCAATTTCTAAAAAATCATAAACATTATCAGCGATGGTCATATTACTCTAAGAACTTAAAGATGTTTTAGTGAGAATACTTTTGTCTCCATCATTATTCCCCCAGATAGCATGTACAGCGATATCTGAGCCAGCTAATATTTTAGCTATGCCATTATTTATAAAATCACCTAAAAAAATAATTCTTTTTATATCCTGGTCTTCCCTAATCTTTTTTAATACTAAAATCAAATTGTGAAAATTATCGTGAATATCTGATATTATTGCTACTTTCATATTTTAAAATTAATTATTATTTACTGTTTACAAGTAATTTGCTCTTAAAATAATCTCTTAAATCTTTATCAACCACATAAATATAAGTTCCATATATACCTCTAGTCAAAAGAGTTTTATATATATTAATAATATATCTCTCGAGCTCTTTTTGATCTTCAACCCCCCTCTTTCCATTCATATCAAAATATTTTTCTGGATGAATTTTTATTTTATTATCTTTTAAGTCATAATATATTTCTGGACCGACAATAACCCCTGCATAATTTAAATCATATCCCTGAATTGTGTGTATGCAACCAACCTCATTAATAGCATTAGTCGAATAAACCCAATTATGTATTGTACTATTCCATTTTAATTTAACGTTATCTATTTCAATGGAAGGTACCCCAAAAATTTGACACTTTCTCCATGCATTCCTACAATGGAAA
>ENA-UOWO01004246-UOWO01004246.1-activated-sludge-metagenome-genome-assembly--contig:-NODE-4246-length-15925-cov-11.799055_pt1 | contig 15925 bp, 6 predicted proteins | sample MGYA00238148_ERZ761564 | MGnify/ENA primary metagenome ERZ761564 (study PRJEB28885, sample SAMN05720194) | activated sludge metagenome | isolation source: Anaerobic digester | place: USA...
AAACACACCCGACCATGTACCGCAACTATTTAAAAATCGCCCTGCGCAATCTGCGCAAAAATAAAATTTCTTCCCTCATCAACATCGGCGGCCTGGCTGTAGGTATGGCGGTGGCCATGATTATTGGTTTGTGGATTTGGGATGAAGTAACCTACGACCGTTACCATGCCAACTACGAGCGCATCGCTCAGGTGATGCAGCACCAAACCTTCAATGGGGAAGTGGGCACACAGGTAGCCAATCCTGCGCTCATGGGGGGCGAAATTCGCGACAAATACGGGAGTGATTTCAAATTCGTCCTACAATCTTCCTGGAACGGCGACCATACCCTGGCTTATCAGGATAAAAAGCTCCTCAAACCAGGGAATTACTTTGAACCAGAAGTAGCGGAGATGCTTTCCCTCAACATGCTCCAAGGTACCCGCGATGGTTTAAAAGAACCTTACAGCATCTTGTTGTCAGCAAGTGTGGCCAAAGCCTTTTTTGGCGATGCTGACCCGATGGGCAAAATATTCAAAGTAGACAATCAGGCGGACGTAAAAGTAACCGGGGTATACGAAGACCTGCCACTCAACTCCACCTTCCGCGACATGACCTTTATCCTGCCCTGGAAATTGTACCTGATCAGCAATCCCTGGGTGGAAGAAATGGAAGGCCCCTGGGGCAGCAATTTTACCCAAACCTTTGCGCAGATCGCCGATCATGCGGAGATGGCGGCAGTATCGGCCAAAATCAAAAACGTCAAACTGAATAAAGTCGATAAAGAAGAGGCGAGGTACAAACCCGTAGTATTCCTGCACCCCATGTCGCAATGGCATTTGTACGAAGAGTTCAAGGACGGCAAAAACATTGGCGGGCGCATTCAGACGGTTTGGCTTTTTGGCATCATTGGGCTCTTTGTATTGCTTTTGGCCTGCATCAATTTTATGAACCTGAGCACTGCCCGTTCCGAAAAACGCGCCAAAGAAGTGGGCATTCGCAAGTCTATTGGCTCGCTGCGTACCCAATTGATTACTCAATTTTTCAGTGAATCCCTACTCGTAGCGATGGTTGCCTTTGTTTTTTCGATTGTCCTGGTTTTGCTGATGCTGCCCTTTTTTAATGCGGTGGCAGATAAAAAAATGTCCATTTTGTGGAGTAATCCATTTTTTTGGACCATTGGCATTGTGTTCAGTCTTCTGACTGGTTTGATTGCAGGTACTTACCCGGCCTTTTACCTGTCTTCCTTCCAGCCGCTCAAGGTGTTAAAAGGCACCTTTCGGGTAGGGCCTTGGGCTGCTGTTCCGCGTAAAGTGCTGGTCGTCGTGCAATTTACGGTATCCATCACCCTGATTATCGGCACCGTCATTGTTTTTCGCCAAATTGAATTTGCCAAAAATCGACCCATTGGCTACGAGCGTGATGGTCTGGTCTACACGAGCATTACCGAACCCATCCATACTCATTTTGATGCCATCAGCCATGAATTAAAAAGCAGTGGGGCCATTGTGGCCATGACTGGATCTGGCAGTCCTACTACCGAGGTTTGGAATACCAACGGCGGCTTCAATTGGGAAGGAAAAGACCCCAGTCTGGGTGTGGATTTCCCCAATAATGCCGTCACCCACGACTATGGCAAAACGGTGGGTTGGAAAATCAAAGCCGGGCGTGACTTCTCCCGGGAATTTGCTTCTGATACTTCGGCCTTCATCCTGAACGAAGCTGCGGTTAAATTCATCGGGTTTAAAGAGCCCATCGGCAGTATCCTGGAGTGGAACGATGAGCCTTATCGGGTAATCGGAGTGGTCGAAGACTTGCTGGTGCAATCTCCATACCAACCTGTGCGGCCTTCCTTGTTTCACATTGAAACAGGTCAAGCCAATCTGGCCATTTTAAAAATCAATCCTGAACGCAGTCCTAAAGACGCTTTGGGTAAAATAGCAGCTGTTTTTGCCAAAAATGACCCAGCTTCGGTGTTCAATTTCCAGTTTGTAGATGAGGAATACGCCCAAAAATTCGGTGACGAAGTACGTACAGGCAAGCTGGCTACTTTTTTTGCCATCCTGGCGGTCTTTATTTCTTGCCTGGGTTTGTTTGGCCTGGCTTCTTTTGTGGCTGAGCAACGCACCAAGGAAATTGGGGTGCGCAAAGTGCTAGGTGCCACCATTTTAAACGTATGGGGTCTGTTGTCGCGTGAGTTTATTGCTTTGGTGCTCATTTCTTGTTTGCTAGCCATTCCGCTTAGTTATTACTACCTACACGCCTGGTTACAAAAATACGAATACCGTACCGAGATTTCCTGGTGGATTTTCGCCGTGTCGGTGCTGGGGGCTTTGGCCATTACCGTTTTAACGGTGAGCTATCAAAGCATCCGGGCTGGGATGATCAATCCGGTGAAGTCATTGCGAAGCGAATAAAATACCATCACCTGATCTATTTTTTAATTGTCAACCCAACAAGTATGTTTAAAAATAATTTCCTGATTGCACTGCGCAGTCTTTCCAAGAACAAGATCTCATCTTTCATCAACATTGCTGGTCTGGCCGTAGGCATGGCCGTGGCGATGCTGATTGGATTGTGGATTTGGGATGAACTGTCCTACGATCAATACCACCCCAACTACGCACGCATCGCCCAGGTGATGCAGCACCAAACCTTCAATGGCCATCAGGGTACCGAATCCTCCATTCCGATTCCGCTGGAGTCAGAATTGCGCAGCAAATACGGCCACAACTTCAAATACCTGGCCATGGCCAGTTGGCAGGGGGAACATATTTTGAGCCATGGGGAAAAAATGATCACCCAGGAAGGCAATTATATGGACAAGGACATCACCAAAATTTTGTCTCTACCCATGTTGAAAGGCACCCATGAAGGCTTGAATGAACTCAACTCGGTGCTGATTTCTCAATCGACGGCACAAGTGCTTTTTGGCGCTGCCGAGCCGATGGGGAAAATGATCAAAATAGACAATAGCCAGGAAGTGAAAGTGACCGGAGTGTACGCAGATTTACCGTTCAACACCACTTTTCACGACTTACATTTCATTGCACCCTGGGCTTTGTACGTGGCTACCCAAGACTGGGTCCGGGAAGCGCGTGATGAAAATCAATGGGGCAACAACTCCTTCCAATTGTTCGCCCAGATTGACGATCAGGCTGATATGGCCCAGCTCAGCGCCAAAATCAAAAATGTCAAATACGATAAAGTCGACAAGGACGAGAAAAAATTCAAAGCAGAAATTTTCCTGCACCCCATGAAAGACTGGCACCTGAATTCCAACTGGGAAGAGGGCGTACAAACGGGTGGATTTATGCAGTACGTAAGGCTGTTTGCCATCGTGGGGATTTTTGTTTTGCTCCTGGCCTGTATCAACTTTATGAACCTGAGTACGGCGCGCAGCGAAAAACGCGCCAAGGAGGTCGGTATTCGCAAAACCATCGGTTCGCTGCGTGGGCAACTCATCCGGCAATTCTTCAGTGAATCTTTCCTGGTGGTTTGTTTTGCTTTTGCCCTGGCGGTGGTGTTTATCCTGCTGGTTTTGCCCTGGTTCAACGAGGTGGCCGACAAAAAAATGCATTTCCCTTGGGCAGAACCCGTGTTTTGGTTCTCCAGTCTGGGTTTTATGCTCTTTACCGGTCTGGTAGCGGGCAGTTATCCTGCCTTTTATCTTTCCTCTTTTCAGCCCATCAAGGTCTTGAAGGGCACTTTTAAAGCGGGGCGTTTTGCTTCAATCCCGCGCAAAGCCCTGGTGGTGATGCAATTCACCATTTCGGTTACCTTCATCATTGGTACGATCATCGTGTACCAACAAATTCAACACACCAAAAACCGTCCACTCGGCTACGACAACAAGGGCATCCTCATGATCCAGATGACCTCGCCGGATTTTTCTGGCAAGTTCGACTTACTGCGCAATGAGCTAAAAACCAATGGTACCATTGTGGAAATGGCCGAATCTTCCAGTCCACTGACTGGGGTATGGTCCAACAATGGCGGCTTCAATTGGGAAGGAAAAGACCCCAGCCTGGATGCTGAATTTGCGACCATTTGGGTTACGCACGATTTTGGCAAAACGGTGAATTGGCAATTTGAGCAGGGTCGGGATTTTTCCAGGGATTTCACAACAGATTCTTCTTCACTGGTCATCAATGAGGCGGCGGTGAAATTTATGAACCTGAAAGAGCCAATCGGTAAAAAAATCAATTGGAATGACGAAGATTTTACCATCGTGGGGGTCATCAAAGACATGGTGATGCAATCGCCTTACGATCCGGTCAAACAAACCGTTTACCTGCTGAGTTATGAAAATGTGAATTGGATGAATTTGAAGCTGAATCCCGCCAAAAGTGCTGCTGCATCCCTGGCCAGCGTGAGGGAGGCTTTTAAAAAATACATTCCAGCGGTACCCTTTGATTACAAATTTGCCGATGAAACGTTTAATGAAAAATTTGAGGCCGAGGAACGAGTAGGCACGCTGGCTGCCGCTTTTGCTGGCCTTGCGGTGTTCATCTCTTGCCTGGGCTTGTTTGGCCTGGCCTCTTTTGCAGCGGAGCAGCGCACCAAAGAAATTGGCATTCGTAAGGTGTTGGGCGCTTCGGTCAACAACCTCTGGGGGTTGTTGTCGCGTGATTTTGTGGTACTGGTGTTGATCTCCTGTGTATTGGCTGTGCCGATCGCTTATTACTATTTGCACGGCTGGCTGCAACAGTACCAATACCGGACGGAGATTTCCTGGTGGGTATTTGGGTTTGCGGCGCTGGGCGCAGTGGCGATTACTTTGCTGACGGTGAGTTTTCAGGCGATTAGGGCAGCTACGATCAATCCGGTGAAGTCATTGCGGAGTGAGTAGCTTTCTATAAGGTGCCCAACTGCTAAGGTGCCTCTTTGGTGCCTGAGGTTTCTTAGGTGATGAAATAATATTCTTCTTTTCACCACCTAAGAAACCTCAGGCACCAAAGAGACACCTTAGTTTTAAAACTTCCAGGTCAAACTCACCGAAAAGTTGCGCGGAGCAATCGGGTTGACGCTGTTGTCGTCGTGAACATTGTATGACAAGACGTTGAATAAATTGGCCAATTTAGCCCTTAAGGCAAATTTGGAAAAGTTGTACCCGGCCGTCGCGTCAAACTGGAAATAATCGGCTACCTCTGTAATGCGGTAGGCATCATTGGCTACCTGTACCCGGGTAGATCTGCCCGCATACCGTGTACCGATGTACGCGGATACAAAACCGAGATTCAACCCTTTTAATTTGCCCTCGCTAATTTCGTATTGTACACTTGCATTGGCGGTATGGTTGGGGTTGTAGCGCAGCAGGCTACCTACCACATAGGTGTTGCTTTTTACATATTTGGTTTCATTAAAACTATACCCCGCGATGATGATCAGGTTCGAAGTTGCCCGGGCTGAAAAGTCTACTTCAATGCCCTGACTACGTACCGCACCTGCCAACTCCTTGATGTAGGTATACGTGTTCCCATTGACCAGTGAATTCTGAGCCAATTTATCGTTGTCAATGCGATAAAGCGTGATGTTGGCAGAGGCTCTTCCTTTAAACAGTTCATTTTTTACCCCGACCTCATACTGATCAATGATGGAAGGCGGTAGTGCTTTTCCTTCAATGTCAACCCCGGTGTTGAAGCTGAAAGAATTGGAATAACTGACAAAGGCGGATTGATTGGAATTGGGTTGAAACACAATACCCAACTTTGGCGAAAATGCATCTTCTCTGGGCGAAGGAGTAGTGGTCAATTGCCCTTCGGCAGTAGTTACATTACTTTCCAATTTTTGACTGGAATACCTGATGCCTGCCAGCACTTTAAATTTTGTATTCAGGGCAATCAAATCCTGGATAAAAACGCCATAACGGCTGGTAGGGTTATCTGAGAAATTCCCTTTCTTCAAGGTAGGGACATCGTTTCGGCTGTCTGAAGGCAAATCTTCAAAAATGTTGACTACATCGTAGCCATTCAACTGATTATACTGCTGGGTTTGTTGAACAAAATGATCGGTATCAAAACCCACCAGGAGTAGGTGGCTGATCTGGCCAGTATTAAAGGTACCATTAACATCTCCTTGAACAATGAAATAGTTATCGGTGGAGGCATTGCGCTGGATGTTTCGTGTCCAGAGCCCGTCCGCTTTGATCAGGGTTCCCTGGTTTGGGCGAGTAGTGCCAAAAACTTCCTGCTCGGTATCACGGTAGGACGAAGACAGGTTGAATTTCCACTTGTCATTGAATCGGTGGCTTAAGGTAGCTGCACCAGACCATTGTTTGCTGTCGACATAGCCCCATTTTACGCCCAGGAAACGGTCGCGAGGGTAATCGGGGATCACTTCGTAATTGACGATCCCTGCACCAAAATCGGGAGTCCGGCGATCGTCCAGGTAATCACCTTCCAGCAATAATTCGGTCTTTTTGCTCAATTTAAAGAGCAGGGAAGGGTTGATGTACACCCTTTCGGAATTGACATATTGCCGGAAACTGTTGGCACTTTGATAAGTCCCATTCAGGCGGAAAGCTACTTTTTCCCCTTTGCCGATGCCGCCATAGACGTCGAAACTGGGCTTAAGTAGCCCGAAGCTACCTACGCGCAAACCCACTTCGCCGCCAAAACCAAACTTGGGCTTTTTGGTCACCAGGTTCAGCACGCCCCCGGGGGCTACGTTGCCAAACAGCAAGGCCGCGCTACCTTTTAAAATTTCCACCCGTTCCAAACTGCTCAATTCCGGCAGCATGGAGTTGACAAAGCGGGTGCCATTTTTAAAGGTATTGTTGCTGCCATAAGCAAAGCCGCGGCCAGCGATTTCTTCCTGGTAGCCTCCGGTTGCGCCCATCACGTATACCCCGTTGGTGTTCATCAACAGATCCTGCATGGTCAGGGACTGCTGGCTTTCCAGGGTTTGGCGATCCAGGGTTTGAAAACTCATGGGCAGGTCCATCTGCCGGGCGGCCATTTTGCCAATCGAGGTGATTCTTTCGTTTTGCGTCACATACCCCTTGATGACAATTTCCTTGAGGGTTTCGGCATTTTCAAAAAGTTCCAAAGACAAATTAAGTGCTTTATCTGCCTCTACTTCCACTTTTTGGGTCAAGGTTTTGTACCCAATGTAGGAAGCAATCAAGGTGTAAGTGCCCGCTTTAACGTCGGGAAAAACAAAACTGCCGTTCAAATCCGAGGATGCCCCTTGCTGGATTTCGCTGAGCTGGATGTTGACAAAAGCGGAGGCTTTGCCTTCACTGTCGGTAACCGTGCCACGGATTTCCCCGCTTTGAGCCCTCAGAAAAGACGGAAAGATGGCTATGGCAAGTACAAGTATTGGTCTCATGTGGAGTCTTTATTTATTTAGACTAATGATAAATAATGACGCAAATGTAAATCCATGAGACAAGCTGTACAATACCGAAGTTGCTAGATGGGGCTGTAAATGTTAGGTAGACTTTACCTAGGATTAGGTAGGTGCTTATAACCAAATGTATTATGCTAAGGTGAATCCTTCAGTGTCTTGAGTTGCTTAGGTAGTGAAGATTATCTTTTTTCTTTTTCACCACCTAAGCAACCGAAGGCACCCAAGGATTCAACTAAGTAGGGAGATTACAAGCGAACGGAAAACTCAAACTCCCGCGTCGTACCATCCGTATACTGCACCTTGTACTTGTAGGCCATTCTACGGAGATCCTTGTTTTTTAGCTTTTTCTGAAAAGCGGCAAAACCCTCATCGTCATACATTTTTCGGCCATCTGAGGACATTGGGTAAAATTCCGCCGCCGTATAGATTTTTTCGTGTTTCAGATAAACGGGCTCGGCTTTGCGGCCAGCCACTGTGGCTACTCTGGATAAAGTCAACTGTTGCAGGGTTTTGCTGGAATCTATGCCGACCCCTACGAAGGCCGTCTGTGGCAAGGCCTGTACTTCCAGGCGTTCGGGGTATTGGTGGTAATAAGCTTCCACCTTCGTGGTCCAGGCTTCGTCTTTGTCACCGGGCCCGGGAATGGCAATTCCCACCTCAGGCGTGTGCAGGAGGATGTAGGTGTTCAGGATGTCGTGTCGCTTCAGCGCCAGGCTTTTGTCGGGTGTGGCTTCGAGCATGTGACTGTGGACTTCCACCTCGGTCAAATGTTGACCCATGGCTACCTTCGCCAAATCGAGCACAAGTTCCTGGCCGTCCATCTCATTTCTGACCAAGGGCCCTGTACCCGTAAGTCGAAAAATTGCAGAGTCGATGGCAGCAGGATGTAGGTTCTGCAATTGTACGCGCAATTCACCCTCCTGAGCATTGAGGTAGATCGATTCGTACTGTTCAGCGCAGAACATAAGCATAAGGGACAATGTCATGGACATTGCCAAAGTTGTAGGTTTTATCATGGCAGCGTTAAAAAAAGACTAATGTTTTTAAAAAAGGACTACTAATTAAACCTCTCCAAATTTAATTCTGTTTGCGAGAAATGCAATTGATTTTTGTCAAAATTTGCATCATGGTAAAAAAATCTGTTACTGGGCAATCTTACCTACTTGCCCCTATCCCCATTCTCGTCCAAATCCGTACAAACAATGTCCATTATCGAACGGCTTTATTAAGTTTGAAAATTTCAAAATACTAAAAATCAGGCGCTTATTTTTTTGGCACGTCTTATGCGCAAGCTATTTGAACCAACGCACAATGGCCATGCTGCGCAGTTACCTCAAAATTGCCTGGAGAAACCTCCTCAAGAACAAAACCTTTAGCCTGATCAATATTTTTGGATTGGCGGTCGGGCTAGCTTGTTTCATCCTGATCGCGTTGTACGTGGTAGATGAGCTGAGCTATGAAAGTTTTTACCCCGATGCCAAGCGCACTTACCGGGTACATTCCGACATTCGCTTTGGAGGAACGGATTTGGACCTCGCCACCTGCTCCGACCCTTTTGGCGCTACGCTGAAAAAAGACTACCCGGAAGTAGAACAATTCGTGCGCTTTTACACCAATGATGGCCGCAAGTTCATCAAACGGGGTACCGAAACCATCATCGAAAACCGCGTGGCTCACGTGGATTCCACTTATTTTGACGTGTTCCCACGCACCATTTTGACCGGCAATCCCGAAACAGCCTTGAACGAGCCGAACACCGTGGCCATCAGCGAATCGGCGGCACAAAAATACTTCCGCAGCAATGACGCCCTGGGCAAAACCCTGGAAGTAGGCATCAACGAAAAAATCCAGTACAAAGTAACCGCAGTGTATGCCGACATGCCCGTCAACTCCCATTTCCATTTCGACTTTTTGTTCTCGATGGACAATGTCACGGATTACAACTTCGGTAACTTCTTAAGCCACAATTTTCAGACCTACGTGCGCCTGCGCGAGGGGGCTGACCCAAGGGCGCTGGAAGCCAAGTTTCCTGAGCTCATCAACCGCTATGTGCTGCCGCAGGCTTCGCACATGATGGAGATCAAAACTATTGCCGATTTTGAAAAATCGGGCAACAAACTCGCCTATACCCTGATGCCAGTCACCGACATCCACCTGCATTCGGATCGTATGGCCGAATTGAATGTGAATGGCAATGTGCAATACGTATATGTATTCGGGATTGTGGCGCTCTTTTTGCTGACAATCGCCTGCATCAATTTTATGAACCTGAGCACGGCCCGCTCGGCCAATCGTGCCAAAGAAGTGGGCATTCGCAAAGTGATGGGCACCGAGCGCAGCACTTTGATGGGGCAGTTTATGGCCGAGTCCACCCTTACCAGTGGTTTGGCTTTTGTGTTTGCGCTGCTCCTGGCCGCGCTGGCTTTGCCGTACTTTAACGAGTTGGCCGCCAAGGAATTTAAACTGGCTACTTTTTTCCAATCCCGGTATTTGCCTTTTTTATTGTCCTTGCCCTTGATTGTGGGCGTTCTGGCGGGGTATTATCCGGCGTTTTTTCTGTCATCCTTTCGCCCGATTGAAGTGCTCAAAGGGAAGTTCAATGCGGGTAGTGCCAAAAGCAGTTTCCGCAATGCCCTCGTGACGGTGCAGTTTTCCATCTCACTTTTGTTGATCATTGCCACGGTGATCGTGTACAAGCAGTTGAATTACATCCAAAGCAAAAACCTCGGGTTCAACAAGGATCAGGTCTTGGTCATCAATGCCACTTCGGGCTTGCAGGACAACAAGGACGCCTTCAAAAATGAGGTCAAACAAATGGCAGGGGTAAAAGCCGCCTGTTATGCCGGGTACTTGCCGGTGTCCAACTCTTCTCGCTCCGACAATACCTTTTCCAAAGAAACCGTCATGGGGGCCGAAACGGGCTTCAACATGCAAATTTGGAACATCGACTACGATTATATCCCCACTCTGGGTATGGAAATGGCCAAAGGGCGCAATTTTGCCAGCAATTTTGGTGGGGATTCCACAGGTATCATTCTCAATGAAACAGCGGCGAATATGTTGGGGTATCCCGACCCCATTGGCCAAAAGCTCTACACCTCGGATGGCAATTCGAGTGTGCAAAATATTGCCTATACGATTGTGGGGGTGGTCAAAAACTTCCATTACGAATCGATGCGGGAAAATGTAGGCCCGCTGGCCATGCGCCTGGGTTTCAACCGTTGGGAAACAGCCTTTCGGGTCAACATGAGTGAGGCACCCAATTTGATCGCCCAAATTGAGTCCAAATGGAAGGAACTGGCGCCTGCCATGCCTTTCCGCTACCAGTTCCTCGATGAGGCGTTCGATGAGATGTACCGCGCCGAACAACGCATTGGCAAGGTGGCGCTCTGCTTTGCCTTTTTGACCATTCTGATTGCTTGCCTGGGGCTGTTTGGTCTGGTGACTTACATGACGGAGCAACGCACCAAAGAAATTGGCATCCGCAAGGTATTGGGTGCTTCCGTGGCGGGCATCACTACTTTATTGGCCAAAGATTTTCTGCGCCTGGTGCTGCTGGCCATCCTGATTGCTTCGCCACTGGCCTGGTACGTGATGAAACAATGGTTGGCCAATTTTGCCTTCCGCATCAACATCGAATGGTGGATGTTTGTGGGTGCCGGGGTACTGGCGGTATTGATCGCCTTTTTGACGATTGGTTGGCAGAGTATGCGGGCCGCATTGGCGAACCCGATTAAGTCTTTGCGGAGTGAGTAAGCAAATAGATTAATACTTTTTACTCATACATTATTAGTGATTTTGCCTGCGGCCCCTGGTGGGTTGCAGGATTTTTTACAACTGCTCTAAATCAAAAAAAATGCTCCGCAGCTACCTCAAAATTGCTTTGCGCAATCTTTTGAAAAGTAAAATTTCTTCGTTCATCAACATTACCGGACTCGCCGTGGGTATGGCCGTGGCGATGCTCATTGGCTTATGGGTGTGGAGCGAGCTAACTTTTGATACTCACTTCGCCAATTATGCGCGCATCGCTCAGGTGTTGCAAAACGGGACTTACAGTAACGAAGTGGGCACGCAGTCCGAAATCCCGCCACCACTGGGCCCTGAACTCCGCAATACCTACGGAGCAGACTTTAAATACGTGGTCATGGCGACCGACATACGCCCGCAGGCGTTGACTTTTGAAGACAAAAAATTCACCCAAAATGGGGCTTCATTCGGCGCGGAGATCACCGAAATGTTGTCGCTGGACATGCTGCAAGGCAGCCGAAAGGGTTTGAAAGAACCCAATTCTATCCTGCTGTCGGAAACGCTGGCCAAGACCTACTTTGGTGATGCGGACCCGCTGGGGAAAATCATGCAGATCAGCGAACAAAACTACAAAGTGACGGGTGTGTATGCCGATTTGCCGCGCAACTCAAGTTTTAACGACCTGGCTTTTATCACGCCCTGGAATGAAAACGAACCCTACATCAAAAATTACCTCGACAATTGGGGCTATAACTCCTTCAATGCTTATGTACAATTGGCGGAAGGCGCCGACATGGCGCAGGTATCGGCCAAAATCAAAGACATCAAGTACAAAAAAGTAAACAAAGAGGGCCAAAAATACAAACCCGAAATGTTCCTGCACCCCATGTCGCAATGGCATTTGTACTCCGAGTTTGAAGGGGGCAAAAGTGTGGGTGGGCACATCACGGCAGTGTGGTTGTTTGGTATCATCGGCGCTTTTGTGCTGCTGCTGGCTTGCATCAACTTTATGAACCTGAGCACTGCCCGCAGTGAAAAAAGAGCCAAAGAAGTGGGCGTGCGCAAAGCGATTGGTTCCCGCAAAAATCAATTGATCGGGCAGTTTCTGAGCGAATCGTTGGTGGTGGCCTGCTTTGCGTTTGTACTGGCCTTGTTGCTGGCGCAGCTCAGTTTGCCATTTTTTAATGCGGTGGCGGATAAAAAGATGAGTTTGTTGTGGAGCAATCCGGTGTTTTGGCTTTTGGGCCTTGGTTTTGCGCTGGGTACGGGTTTATTGGCGGGGACTTATCCGGCCTTTTACCTGTCTTCTTTCCAGCCGATCCGTGTGCTGAAAGGTACGTTTAAAGCGGGGCGTTTGGCCAGTATTCCCCGCAAGGTTTTGGTGGTGATCCAGTTTACCGTATCGATTGCCTTGATCGTCGGGGTGCTCATCGTTTTTCAACAAATCCAATTTGCCAAAAACCGCCCGATTGGTTACGATACAAGTGGTTTGATTGTACTGCCGACCCCTACAACGGTCGTTCACGAACACTTTGATGCCATACGAAATGATCTCAAAAACAGTGGCGTAATCCTGGAAATGGCGGAATCATATAGCCCCATGACCGAGTTGAATTTGGCGCTGGATGGCTTCGATTGGAAGGGCAAAGATCCAAACATGCAGGTCAGCATCGGTACGGAGTTGGTTTCACATGATTTTGGCAAAACCGTTGATTGGGAAATTAGTGCCGGGCGCGATTTTTCGCGGGACTTCGCTTCAGATTCCACTGGGATCATTTTGAGTGAAACGGCGGTCAAATACATGGGGTTAAAAAACCCGCTTGGGGAGGTGATCAAATCCCAAAACTTTTCACCTGAACCCATTTTCTTCCGGGTAATCGGAGTAGTCAAAGATGTGCTGATGGAGTCGCCTTATGAGGATGTTCGGCCTATGTTCTATACATTGAACAGGTGGAGGGGCAACTTCGCGGTGTTGAAATTGAATCCTGCGCTGAGTGCCCAAGTGGCGCTGGCCAAAATTGCTCCGGTGTTCCAAAAACACAATCCGAGTGCACCTTTTGATTACCAGTTTGTGGATGCGGAATACGGCAAAAAATTTGCTGCGGAATTGCGCATTGGCCGCTTGGCGGGCTTTTTTGCCATCCTGGCGGTGTTTATTTCTTGCCTGGGTTTGTTTGGCCTGGCTTCTTTTATGGCGGAACAGCGCACCAAAGAAATTGGCATCCGCAAGGTGTTGGGGGCTTCCTTGGGCAATTTGTGGGGTTTGTTGTCGCGGGAGTTTGTGGGGCTGGTGCTCTTGTCCTGCGTGTTGGCGGCACCGATTGCGTATTATTACTTGCATGGCTGGTTGCAGCAATACGAGTACCGGACGGAGATTTCGGGGTGGGTGTTTGCGGCGGCGGCGATAGGGGCGCTGGGGATTACGCTGTTGACGGTGAGTTATCAGGCGCTGAAGGCGGCACTGGTGAATCCGGTGAGGTCGTTGAAGTCGGAATGAAATGGAGTGTGCAAATTCATCACAGGCATAACGCAGGGCAACACCTCGGGCAACCTATGCTGAAGGTTTAACTTGAAGCCAAAAACAACCAAAGTCTGGGACAGCATGAACCCATACTGTCCCAGTACTTGTGTTTAATACCAGCCTCCCCCCAAAGCCCGGTATACATTCACTCTGGCACTCAATTGTTTCATCCTGATTTCGATCAATTCCATTTTGGATTCCAGCGCTTCGCGTTGGGTCAGCAAAACTTCCATGTAGTCGGCCCGTGCAGACCTGTACAAGCTATTCGAAATATTGATGGACTGCGTAAGGATATCCACCTCTTTGGCTTTGGTGCTGTAGCTATCCGCAAAATTGCGCATGCCAGAAAGCTGATTCACTACCTCAATATAGCCATTCAGGATTGAACGCTCGTAATTGTATACGGCCTGGACTTGGGTGGCATTGGCATTGAAATAGGTCGCTTTGATGGCATTTTTGTTGACCAAAGGCGCCATCATGTCGCCAACCAAATTTACCAGAATGGATTCTGGATTGATCAAATAAACCGGATTAAATGCCTGTAAACCTAGGCCTGCCTTGATCCCAAATGAAGGATAAAAATTGGCCTTGGCTACACTGATGTCAATTTTAGCCGCTTCCAATTCCAGCTCAGCCTGCCGGATATCCGGTCGGTTTGCCAACAACTGGGAAGGAAGCCCGGCCAATACCGAATCCACTGCTGCAGAGTTATAAGTAGCGGAGCTTCGGATAACTGGTTGAGGGAAACGACCGATTAAAAAATTGATCCGGTTTTCCGTTTCCACAATCCGTTGGCGAATCTCGTATTGCCGATTCTGGGTGTTCAACACCTGGGCTTCAAATCGATTGACGGCCAATTGGGTAACCTTAGCCGCTTCTTTCTCCTGCTTGATGATACCGAGGATATTCTGCTGCAGGCCAATGTTGGTGTTGATGATGTCCAGCTGGTTGTCCAGGGCCATCAGTTCGTAATAAGAATTGGCAATCTCGGCAATCAGGTTGGTCACCAGGAAATTTTTCCCTTCAATCGAGGCAAAATAGCGACTGACTGCGGCTTTTTTTGCATTGCGGAGTTTGTGCCAAACGTCCAGTTCCCAGGAGGCATAAACACCCCCCATCAAGTCGGTCAATGGCTCTGGAAACTCCTTGCCAGGTTTGATTTCAATGTTTTTTTCCACTGCGCCATCACGCGTGTAACGGCCCACTTTCTCGGCACCCAAACCTGCACCAATATTGACAAAAGGGCGGTATTCCCCGGCTCTGGCCAGTACTTCGTTGTTCCTGATGTCAATTTCCTTTTTGACAATATTCAGTTCCTGGTTTTTGGCCAGCGCTGTATCAATCAGCGCGATCAAATTAGGATCGGAAAAATATTGTCGCCAATTGGGCCGGTTTGCCGCAAGGCTGTCCACGGCATGGTTAAAACGTGCAGGAGTAGCTTTGTTCTCCGTTTTTAGTACGCCGGCATCTGGCACTTTGCATCCCCACAAAGTGGTCAGCAGGAGTGCAAAGGCGATCCATTTATAACTCCTCATCTGACTTTTCATCTTTGGTACGGATTTTCTTGATGAATTCTTTGATTGTCGAAGCTTCGTCCCAGTGTTCGACCAGGTCTTCGCTTAGTGGGTTTTCATCCTCGTCTTTAATGAGTTTTCTACCTTCAGCCATTTTGCCAAAAATGTAGTACAGCCCAGGTACGATGATGACCCCAAAAATGGTACCAATGAGCATACCTCCCAATGCAGAAGCACCAATGGTACGGTTGCCAATAGCCCCTGGCCCGGTAGCCCTGACCAAAGGAATCAAGCCTGCAATAAAGGCAAAGGAGGTCATTAAGATGGGGCGAAAACGGGCTTTGGAACCTTCAATCGCAGCTTCCAGTACCGATAAACCTTGCATGTGTTTTTGTACCGCAAATTCCACAATCAACACCGCATTTTTACCCAACAAACCCATGAGCATGATGATGCCAATTTGAGCATAAATGTCATTGGACAAGCCCATGAATTTGAGCAGCAAGAAGGAACCAAAAATGCCCACAGGCAGTGAAAAAATAACGGCAAGTGGAATGATAAAACTCTCGTACTGCGCCGCCAACACGAGGTAAACAAAAACCACCACGATGATGAAAATATAGAGTGCTTCGTTGCCCCGTTTGGCTTCATCGTAAGAAAGTCCTTCCCAGGCAATGTCATAACCTTGGGGAAGGGTTTCTTTGGCCACTTCCTGAATGGTTGTAATGGCATCACCACTGGTAAACCCTGCTGCGGGAACACCCCGAATGGAAGAAGACGTATAGAGGTTAAAGCGGGTAATTTCATTGGG
>ENA-UOWO01004247-UOWO01004247.1-activated-sludge-metagenome-genome-assembly--contig:-NODE-4247-length-15921-cov-10.788163_pt1 | contig 15921 bp, 20 predicted proteins | sample MGYA00238148_ERZ761564 | MGnify/ENA primary metagenome ERZ761564 (study PRJEB28885, sample SAMN05720194) | activated sludge metagenome | isolation source: Anaerobic digester | place: USA...
TTAGAGGATTAAAAAAGAGATAAAAAAATTGCCTACATTTACTTGACACATACTACAATAAGTAGGGCAAGTAATTAAGTTGAAAATTACTTGTCCTTTGTGATATAATCTAAACACAAGATAGTAATTTATTACTATGATGAAAAGATAAAAACACATTCTGGTTGGTAGTCCAGAAGCAATATGAAATTTATTGCCAGTAACCTGCCCCTCTGGGTTGTCCGTTCTTTTTGTAAAATTAAAGGAGGGGGGATATTATGGACAGATTATCAGTAAAACTTACAGTATATTTTGAAAATCCATTTTGGGTAGGAATATTTGAAAGAAATATTGATGAAAAATTATCAGTTTGCAAAGTAATATTTGGAGCAGAACCAAAGGACAATGAAATTTTGAATTTTGTTTTGAACAAATATAGTAAATTGAAATATAGTCCAGAAATATTTTATGAAAGAGCATTTAAAGAAAAAGTAAATCCTAAAAGAGTTCAAAGAGATGTAAAAAAACAGCTTAATAATAAAGGTGTTGGTACTAAATCTCAACAAGCATTAAAGCTACAACAAAAACAAAATAAAACAATAAGAAAAATTAAAACCAAAGAACAAAAAGAATTTGAAAAGGAAAAAATGTATTCTTTAAGGCAACAGAAAAAAAGAGAGAAACACAAAGGTAGATAGCTCTACCTTTACTCTCAAATTACAATTTTTAAGGCAAATTTCAATTATTCAACCATTAGTTGATAAAAAAATACCCCACTCAACCAATGGTATGTAGATTTTTAGATAAATAATTATTACACTTAAAGTAAAGGAGGTGGTGAACCTATGAATCAAGTAAAAATAGGAAAATTTATAGCTGAATGTAGAAAAAAGAATAATTTAACCCAAATGCAATTAGCAGAAAAATTAAATATTACTGATAGAGCTATTTCAAAATGGGAAAATGGAAAAGCTATGCCTGATTCATCAATAATGCTTGATTTGTGTGCAGAATTAAAAATAAGTGTAAATGAATTATTAAGTGGGGAGGTATTAGAAATGAATAGTTATAATGAAAAAATGGAACAAAATTTAATTGATATGGTAAGACAAAAAGAGGCATCAGATAAAAGATTATTAAAAATGGAAATTGTAATAGGAGTATTAATAAGTATAGTGTTTTTTACATTAATATTTATTGCTTCATTTGTAGAAATGGGAGATTGGTTAAGAATAACACTTATTATAACTGGTTTTATACCATTTATAATTATGATACCATTTGCAATACGAATTGAACAAACAGCAGGATATTATGAGTGTCAAAAATGTCATCATAAATATATTCCAACATTTTCAAGTGTATTATGGGCTATGCACATAAACAGAACAAGATATATGAAATGTCCTAAATGCAATCAAAGAAGTTGGCAAAAAAAAGTAATAACTAAAGAATAGGAGGAGTTTATGATGAAATATATTAAAGAAAATTGGAAGTTTTTTGCATTTATGATTTTAATATGTATTATAGGAGGATATTTTACCACAATATATACATTACAATCATTTGATCAAAGTATGTTTGAAGAAACTATAAAACAGGTAGGTTCAAAAGAATTATTTATTGGTATTTCGGTAGCACAAATATCTCTATATGCAGTTATATTTGCAGGTATAGGAATAATATTATCTAATAAGATAGGTTTGTGGAAAAAGTTTGAAGTTAATAAAAAAGCAATAATAGGAGTTATTATTATTTCAATTCTTGGAGGATTATGTTTAAGCATAGTTGATAGATATGTATTTGGAAGTTTTATTAATCCAGTATTGCATAGTTACGATAATAAACCGACTATTGAATATATTATTTCAGCATTCACTTATGGTGGTGTATTTGAAGAAATATTAATGAGATTATTTTTAATGTCATTATTCTCATGGATTATAGCTAAAATATTTTATAGAAAAGAAAAAGAAATACCTACAAAGGTATTTGTAATATCTAATATAGTAGCTGCTTTATTATTTGCAGCAGGACATCTACCTACAACTATTCAAACATTTGGATATGTTGATTCGCTGATACTATTTAGATGTTTCTTTATGAATGGAGCATTTGGTATAGCTTTTGGATGGTTATATAGAAAATATGGAATCCAGTATTCAATGCTTGCACATTTTGGATGCCATTTTGTTTCAAAATTAATATGGCTATTATTTATATAAACAAAATAAGCGAACAATAAATTACAATTTGTCGATTAGTTAAAAGCATTGAAATATCTGTACCTTATGGATATGTTAAAACGCATTGCTTGTAGCAACGGGGTATTTGTCATACAATTTAATTAACGAAAGGAGGAATTTTAAATGTTAAAAGATAACTTAAAAACATTAAGAAAAAATAAAGGACTTTCTCAAGAAGAATTAAGCGTTAAATTAAATGTTGTAAGACAAACGGTATCAAAGTGGGAACAAGGGTTATCAGTACCAGATGCAGAAATGTTAATATCTATATCAGAGGTATTTGATACACCTGTTAGTATAATTCTTGGTGAGAATATTGAGGAAAAAGAAAAGAATGATTTAAAAGTAATATCAGAGAAGTTAGAGGTTATTAACGAACAACTATCCAGAAAACAAAAACAAAAAAGAAAATTAATAACCAACTCTTTAATAATTGCAGATGTGTGCGTCATATTGCTTTTTGTATTATTAGCGGTATTAGGTAGTCCATATCAAACTTGGGATTATAGCGATCCTGAATGGTCTGTTATTGGAACATTGTGGCATTCATTTGAGTGGGTATTTTTTAAAGTTGCACCAATCGCTGTTATAGCAATTACATCAATATTAGGAATAATATTTGTTAAAAGAAATAAATAGAATAAGCAAGTGAGAGCCGAAAGGCTCTTATTTTTATGCCTTTAAATCCTATTCACTTACAAATCTTTTCTTATTATATAAGATAAATCGTGTTCACTCTAAAAGGTTTGTTGTATTAAGAATGGTGTCGTAATAGATGGATTAATTACTGCAATAGTTGACTCAATACCGCTAATAATACAAGCAGGTATTGATTTGTTAATTGCACTTATACAGGCACTTCCTCAAATAATAACAACAATTGTAACAGCAATGCCAAAAATAATATCAAGCATAGTAAATGCTTTAATTGGAAACATAGATAAAATAATAATGGCAGGGGTTCAATTATTTGTTGCATTGATTAAAAACTTACCAACAATAATTGTTGAAATATTAAAAGCAGTACCACAAATTATATCTGGATTGGTTGAAGGATTTAAAAGTGGAATAGAATCAATGGCAGATGTAGGTAAAAATCTTATTCAAGGATTATGGAATGGTATCAATAATGCGAAGGATTGGGTACTTAATAAAATCAAAGGATTTGGTAAAGCGATAACAGACGGAATTAAATCATTCTTTGGTATTCACTCTCCATCAAGACTATTTAGAGATGAAATAGGTTCTAATTTAGCACTTGGTTTAGGAGAAGGATTTACACAAGAAATGAACAATGTATCAGATATGATGGAGGATTCAATTCCAACAGACTTTAATGTAGGAATGAATGCTGATTATGATGGATTAGGAATGAATAACAATTCATATTCAAAAGATGTATTAGTTAGTGCATTTCAACAAGCATTAAGTGGTATGACAATTAGAATATCAGATGATGTTTTTGGAGAACTAATAGTAGATAAAGTAGAAAGGGTGGTGTATGGATAATGGCAGAGATTATATGGAAAAATAAATCCAACAAAGAATTTGAAGGTCTTATTATCACTGATACTCCACCGATTATCAAACCTAAAATGAAAGTTAATAAAGTTGAAATTGAGGGAAGAGATGGCGATATAATAGAAAAACTAGGATATGAAAGCTATACAAAAAATGTAGGTATTGGGTTAACAAGAAACTTTGATATTGATGAAATAATAAAATATTTCACAGGGGACGGAGAACTTATTTTGAGTGATGAACCAAATAAAGTGTATATAGCTAGTATATATGATGATGTAGATTATGAAAGATTATTAATGATGAGAAAGGCAATAGTAAAATTCCATGTTCAACCTTTTAAATATTTAAAAGATGAAACTAAAGTTATTTTAAATGTTACTACACAAAAATCTGTTAGTGTTACAAATCAAGGACTAGAAAAGGCAAAACCAATAATAAAATTGTATGGAACTGGTAAAGTTGAAATAGCCGTAAATGGAGTAAATACATTTCAATATGAGTTCCCAAGCGAAGAAGAATATGTGGTTATTAATTCATTAGAAGAAGAGTCATACTACAATGAATCATATCGTAATAGAAAGATGGTAGGAGATTTTCCAAAATTAGATGTTGGAACAAATACAATATCTTGGACTGGAACTTTAACCAAAATAGAAATTGAACCGAAGTCGAGGTGGTTATAATGATAAAAATTTATAACCAGAATGAAAGGTTATTTAATAATAATGGGCTTAAAATTCTACATCCAAAGAAGGCTCAAATTTATTTAGAAGACAACGGTGATTATTACATTGATATTGAAACTAATGTTGATGATTTGGACTATATTCAAGAAGGAATGATAATAAGAGCAAATACTAGATGGGGAGAGCAAGGTTTTAGATTAACTAATCCTGAAAGAAAAAATAATACAATAACAGTTAGAGGATATCATTTATGGAAAGACTCATCAAAATATGTAATTGTTAATTCATATGTAGATAATAAAAATTGTAATGATGCCTTAGACCATTTTAATATGGCTTGTGATACAGAAACACCATTTACAACAATATCTGATATAGAAGGAAACAATTCAGCAAAGATTGTTAGAAAAAGTTTTGAAGAGGCAATATCAATTGTTGTAGAAAAATGGGGAGGACATTTATATCGAGATAATTGGATAATAGGTATTAAACAAAATATAGGAAAAGATAGAGGAGTTGTTATTAAGTATGGAAAGAACTCATCTAATATTCAAGCAACAGAAGATTGGGATAATGTAGTAACAAAAATACTACCTGTTGGATACGATGGAATAACACTTCCAGAGGTATATTTGGAATCAGATATACAATATGCAACTCCTTATACAAAAGTAATAAGTTTCAATCAAGATATAGATCAAGCTGACTATAAAGATGAAAAAGGAAATGTTAAAGAAGATGAATATAAAGCAGCACTCATAGAGGACTTGAGAAATCAAACCTCTATTTATTTGACTGAAAATAAGTATATGAAATGCAACTACAAAGTAAAAGCAATAATAGATGAGGTCGTCGACTTAGGAGATGCAATTGTAGTAGAGCATGAAAAATTAGGTCTATATTTGAATACAAATGTAATTTCATTAAAGTATGATTGCATTCTTGATAAATACATAGAGATAGAGTTTGGAAATTATAAAACAGGACTTAAAGATTTAATAAATAAAATCAATTCAGATACTCAAGAAAATATAAACATTGCAAATGATACAGTTAAAGCTAAATTAGAAACAGAACTAACTGAGGCTACATCAAAGATATGGGGAACTCTTGGAAACAGCTATGTTATTTATGAAGGAGATAAAATCTTGGTAGTAGATGCATTACCAAAAGAAGATGCAACAAATGTAATGATGATAAATGCAGGAGGAATTGGATTCTCTAATACAGGGATAAATGGTCAATTTACATCTGCATGGCTTATAGATGGAACTCTTGATATGCAGGCTATAAATTGTATAAACATGACTGCAACAATGGTTAAAGGTGGTACTTTCAAAGTCGGAGCAAAAATCAATGAGGCAGGTCGTATAGAAATATATGATGAGTCTAATAAATTAATTGGAGTATTTGATGAAAATGGAATAATCATATATGGAGCTGATGGAAGTCAAGTTGTTATAAGTCCTAATGAATTTACTGGTTACGATAGTAATGGAAATAAAATATTTTGGATGAATGGTGATGAATTCCATATGAAGAAATCAGTAATTGAAGAAGAAATAACTCTTTGTGGTTTAGTGAGGTGGCTTGGAATACAAACTACCGACAATACAGGAGTTGGAATAGTTCCATTAGTATAGGAGGTGAGGAATAATGGCAAGTAGTGGTTCTTTTGACACAAATGCATATAGTGTTAGATATTTAACTTTCAATTGGTGGGTTAATAGTCAAGACATAGGTGGAAATTATACAGACATTGGATGGAATTTAGTAGGTAATGGTGGATCAACAACATCATGGTATACAGCAGGAAATTTCAAAGTTGTTATAGACGGAGAGCAAGTTTATTATTCTTCAGATAGAATAAGTTTATACAATGGTACAATTGTTGCAAGTGGTACAAAAAGAATTTATCATAATTCTGATGGAGCAAGAAGTTTTGGTGCATCAGCAGAGGCAGGTATTTACTATGTTGCAGTCAATGTATCTGGAAGTGGTTCGTGGGAGTTACCTAGAATAGCAAGATATTCAAATATTTCTTCAGCCGATAATTTTAATGATGAACAAAATCCATCAATGTCCTTCACTAATCCAAGTGGAGGATATTTTAGTTTAAGAGCAAAAATGGAGGCAGGAGGAAATCCTCAGCTAATAACAAGAGATATAAGTAGTACAACAACAAGTTGTACATTTAATTTAAGTGAACCAGAAAGAAATAGATTAAGAGCATTATGTACAACAAGTAACACTTTATCAGTAAGATTTACTATTTGTTGCATGAGTGGGTCAACCGAATTATCAGCATCATATTTAGATAGAACTATGACGATAGTAAATGGAAATCCAACATTTAGCTCTTCTAATGTAACTTATAAAGATAATAACTCTACAACAACTGCAGTAACAGGAAACAATCAACAATTGGTTCAAAATCTTTCTGAATTACTTGTAACTATAACAAGTGCAACAGCAAAGAAAAGTGCAAGTATTAGTAAATATGAGGCAACAATTAATGGAGTTACTAAATTAATAACATCTGCTGGAAACATAGATTATGGAGTAATAAATTCTAGCGAGAATTTAACATTAAGTGTTAAGGTTACTGATAGCAGAGGAAACTCTACAATAGTTTCAAAAACTGTAATGTTCCTATCTTGGACATTACCTTCTGGAATAATAACATTAAAAAGAAAAAATAATTATGAAAATGAAACTTATTTAACAGTCGCAGGAATTTATTCGAGTGTAAATGGTAAGAACACAATAACAATAACTTATGCATATAAAAAGACTACAGAAAGCTCATATAGCAGTGCAACGACAATAGCAAATAATACTAAAATAACAATGACGAAAGATAAACAATATGCATGGAATTTTCAAATAATAATAAAAGATAAATTTGGAACTATAACTTACAATGTAATACTAGCTAAAGGTCAATTTATATTTTTTGTTGATAGCAAAAAGTTATCAGTGGGAATAAATTGCTTTCCTGTTAATGAGGAATCATTAGAAATTAACGGATGCCAAGTATTAGAATATGATGTGATTTCAAGTTGGTAGGTGGTACTATGAGTAAAGGTATTCAATTTAGAAATAAAAAAGGAGAAAAAATATATCCTTGTCCATATTATCCAATTGGGAGTATTTATTTGTCAGTTAATAACACAAATCCAGAAACTATATTTGGAGGAAAATGGGAACAAATAAAAGATAAATTTTATTGGCTTGTGGAAGTACATATTCAAATGGAAGTACAGGTGGAGAGGCAACTCATAAACTAACAACTAATGAAATACCAGCCCATAGTCATAGAGTTCGTAGAGAATATGGAACATCTTCTAATTTAAGCGATGGACCACCAGATGGAAATTATACACAATGGGCAGGACCGAGTGCAGGCACACAAAATTGGTCATCAAATGGTGTAGAAAATACAGGTGGAAATGGTGCTCATAATAATATGCCACCGTACCTTGCAGTTTATATGTGGAAGAGGGTGAGCTAAATGAGCAAAGGTATTAAATTTAAAAATAGAAATAACGAATTTATTTATCCATGTTCTTTTTATCCAATAGATAGTATTTATTTATCTTTAAGTGATGTGAACCCATCAACATATTTTGGTGGAACATGGGAAATGATAAAAGATAAATTTATGTTAGGCGCAGGCGGGAAATATACAACTGGAAGTACAGGTGGAAATGAAATTCACAATCATAGTCTTTCTTCTAAAGGTGGTGCTAACATGAGAAAATATGCGGATACATTTTATCAAGGAGATACTACAACAGCTGGTACTATGCCTAAAGAAACATCAGGCTATTGGTGGCTTACTACAGCAAATTCAGATTATAGTTCTACAACTAATCCAGGAACAAAAGGTGTAGGCGTTGGCTTATATGGTGCTACAGATGATAAAAGCAGTATGCCACCATATTTTGCAGTTTATATTTGGAGGAGGATAGCATGAGTAAATCAATTAAATTTAAAAACAATACATACTTGGATAGTAGTTCAGTAGTACATAATAAGACAACACTGCAATCAGTATTAAATACATATGGATCAAGAAAGTTTTTAGAATGGAAATCAACAAGTTCGTCTGATTTTAATAATAATGACTTTATTACTCCAGGATTATATTCAATAGGACATTCATATTCAAATGCTCCATACTCTGGAGAAATATATGGAGTATTAATGGTATTAACTAATGATGGTGGAATATGGCGAAAGACTGATAGTAGCAGTTGGCTATGGCAATTTTTATTTACAACAGGAGGTTCAATTTATCAAAGGAAAGGTGTTAATTCTTCTACACCAGAAGGATGGACACAACTACATTAGAAGGGAGAAAAAGAAAAATGAAAAATATATTTAATTTTATTACAGGTACATTACTGACTACAGTAGTGTACTTTTTGGGAGGTTTAGATGTGGCATTAAAAACATTATTGATATTCATATTACTTGATTATGTAACAGGAGTATGTGAAGCAATATCAAATAAGAAATTAAACAGCATAATAGGAGCTAAAGGAATAATTAAAAAAATAGGTTACTTGATAATAGTTGCCCTAGCCGTACAGTTAGACACGATAACAGGTGATACAGGTGCAATTAGAACCCTTGTAATCTATTTTTTTGTAGCAAACGAAGGGATATCTATATTAGAAAATTGGGGCTCAATGGGATTACCATTGCCTAAAAAAGTAATAGATGTTTTAGAACAATTAAAAAAAGATAATGGAGGTAATGAATAATGGAAAGAAAAGGATTAGATATATCATCATATCAAAAAGGGATCAACTTTGATGAAATAAAAGCAAAAGTTGATTTTTTAATTTTAAGAGCAGGATTTACTGGTTGGGGTGGAGATGGCACAAATAAAAATAAGGATAATTGCTTTGAAGATTTTTATAACAAAGCTAAATCAAGAGGAATACCTGTAGGAGCTTATTGGTATAGCTGTGCTAACACTTATGAAAAAGGAAAATCAGAGGCTGAATATGTGTATAACAATTGTTTAAAAGGAAAACAATTTGAATATCCAATTTGCATGGATGTAGAAGAAGATAGACATCAGCAAATTGGCAAAGAAAAAATAGCAAATGCAATAAAAGGATTCTGTGAATTTTTAGAGTCAAAAGGCTATTATGTAAGTATCTATGCAAATAGTAATTATTTTAATAATTATATTGATACCGCAGAACTATCTATGTATGACAAGTGGCTCGCAGTATGGAATAGCAATAAACCATCATTTAAATATGGTGATTTTGGATTATGGCAAAACTCATCAAATGGAATTATTGGTGGAATGAGAGTTGATACAGATTATGCATATAAAGATTATCCAAGCATAATTAAAAATGCAGGATTAAATGGTTATGCTAAAGGTACATCAGAAACAACAGCCCCTGAAACAAGTAAAAAGTCAAATGAGGAAATAACTAATGAGGTAATTGCAGGAAATTGGGGTAATGGCGAAGATAGAAAAAATGCATTAACAAATGCAGGATATGATTATTCAACTATTCAATCAATAGTAAATTCTAAATTAGGAGTTGCATCAAAGCCATCTGCTAAATATCATACAGTGGTAAAAGGTGATACTCTATGGGCTATAGCAAAGAAATATTATGGTGATGGAAACAGATACTCAGAAATTGCAAAAGCCAATAACATAGCAAATGCTAATATTATAAGCATAGGTCAAAAACTATTAATACCATAAATAAAAGGGCAACTTAATTGTTGTCCCTATTTTTTTTGCCTAATTTTTTAAGGTATTCTCCGTATTCAGTATAATCTTCAAATAATTTTTTGTCTAAATCGTCAATATCTTTTTGAGTACATTGAACTTTATTTTCCCAATCACGATGTAAAGATTTAAAAAGTTTAGGAGGTTCACTTTGTTCTAACTCTGCTAAAAAATTATGTCTTGATTTAATTTGTTCTTCTAATGCTTTGATGGAAATTTCGGTAAATTTATTATTTTGTATTTCCATTAAATCTAAAAGTTTTTTGTTTAAATCTTGTGATTCTTTTAGTGCTTCGATTAGTTCTTCCTTAGACATTTTATCATAGTTCATGTTATCCCTCCTTCTCAGTTATAAAATTCTTTCATATTATATCATAAAAATTACGATTTTTTTCTTAATAGGGTAAAATTCGTATACTTTTTTTTGACTGTTATTTAGGAGGTAACAGTCATGGATGAAATACAAAGACAAAAAATTAGAAAATTAAGAAATCAAGGATATGGCTATTTAAGAATATCAGAACAATTAGGAATTTCTCCTAATACTATAAGATCATTTTGTAAAAGAGAAAATATAGCAGGATGCATTAAAAGTGGAGAACAATTAAAAGGACAAGATAACCTTACAATTTGTAAGCAATGCAACAAGAAGTTCTTTCAAATTGCAGGAAGAAAAAAGAAAAAGTTTTGTTCTGATAGTTGTTGCAAAGTTTACTGGACTCTTCATAAAGATAATCAAAGAAGATTAGTACCTCAAAAGTATAATTGCACTATTTGTAATAAAGAATACTTTGAATATCCATCAAGGAATAGAAAGTATTGTTCTAGAGAATGTTACTACATTAGCAAACGTAAGGAGGTATGCTCTGATGAAAATTAAGGATGAAATAGCATATCAAATTACAATGAATTATTTGAAAGAAATGTTAGATAAACGAATAATATCACAAGAAGAATACAACAAAATTAGTGCTGAATTAAAAGAAAAATATACAGCAAAAATAAGCCCATTATTCCTTGAAAATCGCCCATAAAACTTGATATATACATCATTTAGAGTGATATATAGTAATGAAGAAAATGGAGGTACAAAATGCGAAAAATCACAAAGATTGAAACAACAAAAGTAGAGTTACCAACAAAGAAAAGAGTAGCTGCTTACGCAAGAGTATCTGTTGAAAGGGATAGAAGTGTGCATTCTTTTTCTGCACAGATAAGTTTTTATAATAACCTAATTCAAAAAAATCCTGAATGGGAGTTTGCTGGTGTTTATGCAGATTTAGGAATAAGTGGTACAGGTACAAAAAAGAGAAATGACTTTAATCGTTTAATTGAAGATTGCGAGAATGGAAAAATAGACATTATTTTGACAAAGTCAATATCTAGGTTTGCTAGAAATACTGTAGACCTTTTGGAAACAGTAAGACATTTAAAAGAACTAGGAATTGAGGTCAGATTTGAAAAAGAGAACATTAACTCATTATCAGGTGACGGAGAACTTATGCTTTCAATACTTGCTTCATTTGCACAGGAAGAATCAATGTCAATAAGTAAGAATGTTAAGTGGGGCATAAGAAAGAAGTTTGAAAAAGGGAAACCAAATGGTGGTCTTAATATTTATGGATATAGATGGATAAATAAACAATTGGTAATAGAACCTGATGAGGCAAAAGTAGTAAAGCTCATCTATGATAATTATCAAAAAGGAATATCCCCAGAAACAACAGGTAAGTATTTAACTGAAAAAGGAATAAAAGCATATAATGGTGGAAACTTTGCACCTTCATCATTAAGAGCAATATTAACAAACATTACTTATACTGGAGATTTATTACTTCAAAAAGATTATTGTCCAGATCCAATTAAAAAAGGAAGAAAACGAAATAGAGGAGAGTTACCACAATATTATGTTGAAAACGACCACGAGGCAATTATTCCAATGAAACAATTTGTTGAAATTCAAGAAGAAATTAAAAGAAGAAGAGAACTAGGGATAAGAGCAAATGCAGCAGTTAATACTACTTGTTTTACTAGCAAAGTTAAATGCCCATTATGTGGTAAGAGTTATAGAAGAAGTGGTAAGAGACAATCAAAAAAGAAAGATGAAATTTGTTATTCCTGGATTTGTCAAACTAAATCAAAGTTGAGTTCAAAGGTATGTGATGCTAAAACAATACCAGAATATGAATTGAAGTTTGCATCAAAAGAAGTATTAGGATTAGATGAATTTGATTCAGATACTTTTGATAAGGAAATAGAAAAAGTAATAGTAATTGGAAACGATATGCTCGAATATCATTTTTACGATGGAAAGGTAGTATTAAAAGAATGGCACTCTCATGCACGAACTAGATGTTGGGATAGTAAAAGACGTGAAGAATGGGGAGAAGAAATAAAAAGAAGATGGAAGGATGGAGAATATGACAAAGAACGTAAGAACAATACCTGCAACAGTTAATCTTTTCAATAACAATCCTATAAATGGAGTTAAGAAAAGAAAAGTTGCAGCATATGCGAGAGTATCTACTGACTCTGAAGAACAGCTAACAAGTTATGAGGCACAGGTCGATTATTATACAAATCATATTAAATCTAGAGATGATTGGGAGTTCGTTGCAGTTTATACAGATGAAGGAATAAGTGGAACATCAACAAAACATCGTGAAGGATTTAAAAGTATGATAGATAATGCAATGGCTGGAAACATTGATTTAATAATTACAAAGTCGGTTTCAAGGTTTGCAAGAAATACGGTTGATAGTTTAACAACCATAAGAAAACTAAAAGATATAGGGTGCGAATGTTATTTTGAAAAAGAAAACATCTGGACATTTGATGGTAAGGGAGAATTGTTGCTTACAATAATGAGTTCATTAGCTCAAGAAGAAAGTAGATCCATATCAGAGAATGTCAAATGGGGACACAGGAAAAGATTTGCCGATGGTAAAGTATCAGTGCCATTTAATAATTTCCTAGGCTATAAAAAAGGAGAAGATGGAAACCTTGTTATTGATGAAGAACAAGCAATGATTGTAAAAAGGATATATCGTGAATTTTTATCAGGGTCATCATCTGTTGCTATTGCAAAGGGACTAACAAATGATGGAATAGAGACTCCAGGACATAAACAAAAATGGTATGCTACAACTGTTAGGAGTATTCTTACCAACGAAAAATATAAAGGAGATGCGTTACTTCAAAAGCATTATACTGTTGATTTCTTAACTAAAAAGCAAAAAATAAATAATGGAGAGGTACAACAATACTATGTTGAAAATAACCATCCAGCGATTATAGAACCAGATGTATTTGAGATGGTAAGATTAGAAATTGATAGACGATTAATGCTTAAGGGTAAGTATAGTGGAACTGATATTTTGACAGCGAAGATTAGATGTGGAGAATGTGGTGGTAGCTATGGAGCTAAAGTATGGCATTCAAATGATAAGTATAGAAGGGTAATGTATCAATGCAATAGTAAATACTCTGGAAAAGAGAAATGTAAAACACCCGCAATAAGGTCTGAAGATATCGAAAGCAGATTTGTAAATGTAGTTAATATATTAATTGAAAGTAAAGATGAGATAATTTCAAATTTAGAAAAAGTACTTGATAAGATATGTAACAAAAAAGAATTGCTAGAAGAAAAAGAAAAATTGGAAAATAGCCTAACGGAACAAGTAGAAAAAATACAAGACCTAATCGATATAAATTCTAGAGTAGCACAAAATCAAGAAAAATATAAAAAAGAATATGATGCCTTAATAAAAAACTATGATGAAACTAAATGCAAGTTTGAACAACTAGAAATTAAATTATCTCAACAAGCAGCTAAGCATCAGATGATAAAAGATTACATTAATACTTTAAAGAAACAAGAAAAGCTTTTGACAAAATTTGATGGTTTGGTTTGGGGAAGTTTGCTAGAAAGTGCGACAATTAAAGATAAGGATGTCATAGTATTTAGATTTAAAGATGGAACAGAAATAAATGGATAAAATTATTTAATAAATTTTTAGGGCAAATGTGAAAATTTGCTCTTTTTGTGTTATAATATGCTTACAGATAAATAGTAAGTTGTAGAGGAGAGATAAATATGATACCAAGAATATGGTAAGATCACGAGTTATTTCGTGATAAGAACATTATTACAGTAACTCGTATAAAAATACGAAATGTAATAAAGGAGTAAATAAATGGATTTAATAGTAAAAGCAAAAAATATAGATTTAGAATATAATGGAAGACAAATTTTAAATATTGATAATTTAGAAATATATAACTATGATAAAATCGGAATAGTAGGAAAAAATGGTAGTGGCAAAACAACATTATTAAAAGTCTTATTAGGACAAATAGAATTAAAAACAGCAGAGATTAAAACTTATGGAAAAATATCATATATTCCACAATTAGAGCAAATAGATATAACCAACATAGAAGATAAATCTATATTAGGTAAATTAAATGTTCATAATGTAGAAGGTAATAATCTATCAGGAGGAGAAGAAACAAAATTAAAAATAGCAAAAGCATTATCAGAAAATAGTGATGGCATATTTGCAGATGAACCTACTTGTAATTTAGATAAAGACAGTATTGATTATATAACAAAAACATTAAAATATTATTCTGGAAGTGTAGTAGTAATCAGCCACGATAGATATTTTTTAGATGAAGTTGTAAATAAGATATGGGAAATTGAAAATGGCAAAATTACAGAATATTGGGGGAATTATACAGATTATATAGAACAAAAAGAACAAGAAAAGCAAACCCACTTAAAAAAATATGAACAATATATAAATGAAAAGCAAAGGCTAGAAAAAATAATTACTGAAAAACAAAAGCAAGCACAAAAAGTTGGAAAAAGTAAAAATCAAAAAAGTACAGAAAATGGTGGAAGATTAGCACATCAAAAATCAACAGGGAGTAAAGAAAAAGCACTTCATAAATCAGCAAAAGCAGTAGAAAAAAGAATAGAAGAGCTAGAAGAAATAAGTAAACCAATAAAAGAAAGGCAAATACATTTTAGAATTAGTGGTTCGCTTGAGATATATAATCCTGTTCCAATTATGAGTGATAATCTAAATAAAAAAATTGGTAATAAAATAATATTTGAAGATGCAAAATTTAAAATACCACTTGGCAAAAAAGTAGCAATTACTGGAGCAAATGGAACTGGAAAAACCACATTAATAAAAATGATTTTAAATAAAGAAACTGGAATAGAAATATCTCCCAAAGTACAAATTGGTTATTTTGCACAAAATGGATATAAGTTTGAAAAAGAAAAAAATGTTTTAGAGTTTTTAAAAGAAGAATCAGATTATCAGGTGTCAGAAATAAGAAGTATGATAGCAATGTTAGGATTAAACCAAAATGTAATTACTAGAAAAATGAAAACATTAAGTGGTGGAGAAATTGTAAAAATATTATTATGTAAAATGTTGCTTGGAAGATATAATGTACTAATTATGGATGAACCTAATAATTATTTAGATATACCAAGTATAGAAGCATTAGAAAGCCTTATGAAACAATATAAAGGTACAATAATATTTATATCACATGATAAACGATTAGTACAAAATGTAGCAGATATTGTATATGAAATTAAAGATAATAAAATAATGGAATAACATAACAATAAATTACAATTTTATAGTTATTGATTTATAGTAATTTACCGAAAAGATTGTCAGTAATGACA
>ENA-UOWO01004248-UOWO01004248.1-activated-sludge-metagenome-genome-assembly--contig:-NODE-4248-length-15912-cov-14.013117_pt1 | contig 15912 bp, 17 predicted proteins | sample MGYA00238148_ERZ761564 | MGnify/ENA primary metagenome ERZ761564 (study PRJEB28885, sample SAMN05720194) | activated sludge metagenome | isolation source: Anaerobic digester | place: USA...
AATGCCCGAATATAATGGTCTTCCGTCTCTACAGGATAGATATTGACATGTTCATAGATATCTGTAAATAAAAACTGCTTTTCTTTTTGTTTGGCACGAAAAAATAATTTTCTGAAAAAAGAAATCATACGTAGAAGTTAGTTTTTAATCAATAAAACGTTTAAAAATTACAGATGCATTATGACCGCCAAATCCAAAATTATTTGATAAGACGGCATTCACCATTCTGTCCTGAGCTTTGTTAAGTGTAAAATTAAGTTGTTCGTCAAAAGCAGGATCGTAAGTGCTGTGATTAATTGTTGGCGGTACAATATTATCTCGAATTGCCAGCACGGAAGCCACCGCTTCTATGATGCCTGCAGCACCCATCAAATGTCCGGTCATAGACTTTGTTGCACTGATATTCAAGTGATAGGCATGCTCGCCAAAAAGTTGTTGTATGGCTTTAATTTCTGCCACATCACCTAAAGGTGTTGAAGTTCCATGTACATTGATATAATCAATTGCTTCCGGTGCCAGAGATGCATCTTCCAAAGCTTCATTCATTACTTCCACCACGCTCTCTCCTTCCGGATGCGGTGCTGTAATATGATAGGCATCTGCTGTCATTCCTCCACCGGCTAATTCAGCATAAATATGCGCATTTCTTTTTTGTGCATGTTCCAGACTTTCCAGTATCATACAACTGCTGCCTTCGCCCATTACAAAACCATCGCGGTGTAAATCAAACGGACGTGATGCTGTTTTCGGATTGTCGTTTCTTTCCGAAAGTGCTTTCATCGCACCAAACGCACCAATTCCGACTTCTGTAATAGATGCTTCAGAGCCACCTACAATCAGCACATCCGCTTTTCCAAGACGTATATAATTCATTGCATCAATCAATGCAATGGTAGAACTGGCACAGGCTGCTACTACAGAAAAGTTCATTCCTTTAAAACCATACTTAATGGAAATTCCGCCGCCAACTATATCGAGTAAAGTGCGCGGCACAAAAAACGGACTGAAATATCTTGGATTTCTCCCATTTTGAAAATACTGAAACAATTCTTCCTGAAACGTTTGAACACCACCAAATCCGGATGTAAACAATACACCGACTCTTTTTTTATTCAGTTCGGAATAACTTAAAAGTTCGGCATCCTGAATTGCCTCGTCTGCAGCGATAAATGCATATTGACCAAAAGCATCTAACTTTTTAAGTTCTTTTTTATCGAAGAAATTTTCCGGTTGATAATTTTTTACTTCGCAGGCGAATTTTGTACGAAATTGTGTGGTATCAAATTGAGTTATTTTATCAGCACCGCTGACACCATCAATAAGGTTTTTCCAGAATGTTGCAACATTATTTCCAACAGGTGTAATGGCACCAATTCCAGTTACCACTACACGATTAAACTTCATAGGATTGTTTTATTGTATAAAAATACAAATAATTTCTTCACTTTCAGCCTGTCGGCAGTGAGAGAAACAGATAACCAACAGCTTACTTTAAATCAGTTTCAGGTTATACGTTTGCTTCTAAATAAGCAATGGCTTCACCAACTGTTTTAATTTTATCAGCTTGTTCATCCGGAATTATAATGTTGAATTCTTTTTCAAATTCCATTATAAGTTCAACGGTTTCTAATGAATCCGCTTTCAAATCATTCTCAAAACTAGCTTCAGGAGTAACTTCTGTATCTTCTACACTTAGTTTCTCGATGATTATCTTTTTAACGCGCTCTGCAATAGTTGACATAGTCAATGTATTTAAAAATTGATGTGCAAAATTAGGGTAATTTTTCATAATCTGTGCAAAAGAAGGTTAAATTTAATTTTTATCTAAATAACTGATAATCAATAACTTTAAAAAGAAACAGCTTAATTGTTGAAAAACCGTCTTATTTTTCATCTATTCCTTCCTTAAATTGCGTGGAAATACGATGGCAAAAAGACAATTTATAGATGCTGCATTTGATTTCACCATTTGGGGAATCAATTCAAATATGGAAGACTACCGAATATGTCTATACCTAAATCAATATTTGAACTGGAACTTTAAACGTGTACACGATATTGAATTTTATAGTCCGCAAATAAAAGCTGCTAAGCATTTTAACGCGTTTAAATATAAAAATGAAGTTGATTTTTACACTTTGGAATTAATACAAAATAAAAATTCAGGCAACATCCTAATTCCTGAATTAAAAAATATTGATTTTATTTTTTTACTAAACGGCGAGGTAGATTACTTTAACAAAGAAGAATTTATTAGCACTTTATCAAACATAAATGGTGTTCAATCCGTTATTCCGATAGAAGTCAATTCTCTGAAATCCAAACACAACTTATTAATAAGACATTTTAATGAACAACCCAAAAAGAAAAACTAAAATTGTTGCCACAATAGGACCGGCAAGTAACAGCTTTGAAAAACTGGAAGAACTTTACCAAAGCGGCGTAAATGTTTTTCGGTTGAATTTTTCTCATGGCAGACATGACGACCACGAGCAAGTAATCAAACATATCGTGCGATTGAATGAAGTACACAATGCACATGTTAGTATTCTGGCAGATTTGCAAGGTCCTAAACTACGAACAGGTTTAATGCAAAACAATGCCATTGAACTGAAAGAAGGTGAAAGTATAAAAGTAACCTGCGAAGATGTTATCGGAACGAAAGAACTTATTTCTGTGACATATGAATTTCTTTCTAAAGATTTAAAAGTTGGTGAAACTATTTTGATTGATGATGGAAAGCTGGAATTACAAGTATCTGAAATTTTGGATGAAAAATCCATCAGATGTACAGTGGTTTCCGGTGGAATATTATCGTCTAAAAAAGGATTTAATTTACCGGACACCAAAATATCTTTACCCAGTTTAACCGAAAAAGACAGAGCAGATTTAGCGTTTATATTAACTCAACCTGTCAACTGGATAGCATTGTCGTTTGTGCGCACGGCCAGAGAAATTAATGAATTGCGCGATATAATTCACCAGCATGATTCCTCATTAAAAATCATAGCAAAGATTGAGAAACCGGAAGCGGTTGCCAATATCGACAGTATCATCAAAGCAACAGATGCAGTGATGGTGGCGCGCGGTGACTTAGGTGTGGAAGTAGCCATGGAAGAAATGCCGTTAATACAAAAGAATATCATTTTAAAATGTATTGCCAACGCAAAGCCTGTAATTATTGCCACACAGGTGATGGAATCCATGATAGATATGTCGAGACCGACGCGTGCTGAAATTACGGATGTTGCCAATGGCGTGTTGGATGGTGCAGATGCGATTATGCTGAGCGGTGAGACATCTGTAGGGAAAAATCCGGCACGTGTGGTGCAGACAATTGACAAGATTATCAGAAGAACTGAACAGGAAGATGAAATTTATCACAAACATCAGTTGCCGAATAAATCGTCTAAAACATTTTTATCGGATGCCATTTGTTTTAATGCCTGTAAAATTGCCGCAGATGTAGATGCAAAAGCCATCAACGGAATGACGTATTCCGGTTATACTGCATTTATGCTGGCCAGCAACCGGCCAAAAGCTGCTATACATATTTTTACCAGTAATAAAAATTTATTGAATCAGTTAGGGCTGATTTGGGGTGTTGATGTGTTTTTCTATAATAAATTTGTCAGTACAGATGAATCTATAGACGATATTATAGAAATTTTAAAACGAGAACGCGAAGTGCATTCCGGCGATATTATAGTAAGCACTGCCAGTATGCCAATAACCGGACGCGGCCGAACGAATATGGTGAAGATTAGTAAGATAAAATAGGAATAAGTTATAAGTTATAAGTTGTTAGTTATAAGTTGTTAGAAAAATATAAAATTAGTATCCTGAATTTATGATAACATTATTTCTGTCTCTTTACTTCGTACAATGCCATTGCCGTAGCGACAGATACATTATAGGATTCTAAATCGGCATTCATCGGTAATTTTACCAACTCGTCTAACAAGCGTATCACTGGATTGGAAATGCCTTCATCTTCAGAGCCGGCAACAATTGCCAAAGGCATTTTTGTATTGGATTCGTGTATAAACTTTTCTGCTGTTCCGTCTAAACCAATCAACTTGATGCCATTGTTTTTTATGTCTTTTATAGTGGCAATGATATTATCTACGCGGCAAACCGGAATTTTCAATAATGCACCTGCAGAAATTTTTACGGCTACATCATTGACAGCCGCACTTTCTTTTTTAGGGAAAATAATCGCATGAACACCTAAGCCAAGCGCCGTTCTTGCCAGTGCACCCAGATTCCTGACATCGGTTACATTTTCTAAAATCAGCAATAAAGGATCCTCTCCTTTTGCAAAGACAAAATCTATAATTTTCTGTACATCCTGATATTCTATTAACGACGTAAATGCCAGCACGCCCTGGTGATTGGCTCTGGACAAGGAATTAATTTTCACTTCCGGTACAAACTGATAATAAACTTCTTTGTCGCGGCACAATTGGATAATTTGCTTCACGGCATCACCGCTGGCATTTTTGGACAATAACACTTTTTCTACTTCTTTGTCTGATTGAAGTAATTCCAAAACCGGATTTCTGCCTGCGATAAGTTGTTGTTTCACTTTTATTAATTTGAGAATTGTAGAATGGATGAATTATTGAATGTAAAGTTACAGACTTTAGAAATCATTTTTAATTAAAATAAAAAAGCTGCTCCTTGCGGAGCAGCCCAAGATAGTTCTAGACCAATTGGGGTTTGTCAACTATTTTTTTAGTAAATCTCTGATTTCTGTTAATAATACTTCTTGTACAGGTGGCTCTGGCGGAGCTGCTGCAGCTTCTTCTTTTTTCATTTTATTAATAGCTTTTACCACTAAAAACATTACGAATGCCACGATGATAAATTCTATAGTAACTGAAATAAAGTCACCATATTTTACAGCTACTTCTGTTACTTCTTTTCCTGAAGCATCGGTTGAAGCCGCTTTAAGTACAAATTTCCATTGTGTTAAGTCTTTACCTTGCAATAAACCTACAAATGGCATTACAACACCATTAATAAATGCGCCGGTGACTTTAGTAAATGCGGCACCCATCACAAAACCTACTGCCAAGTCAATCAAATTGCCTTTCATGGCAAACTCCTTAAATTCTTTTAACATACCCATACTTTCATTTTTTAGTTAAAACAAATATAACAAAAATATTTTAACATTTACTACTACCTAAACACCTGCATAGGAACTTGTTGTGCCGGATCTAAGGTTGCAGTTTGTACTATAGGTGGAAAATCTTTGTTTTTACCAAATGCTTCGTATAATTCTTTCTTAAATTCTGCATCTTTATACATCATTGCCAGCATATCCATTCGTTTTACCAGTTCTTCAGCCGATTTTTTCTCGTTTGAATAAAGTGCCGCAAAATCATTAGGTAAATTGTAGAATCTCAAACAGTCTTTCAAATCCTTAATCAATAAATCTTTGATTGGTTTTGATTTTTGACCTGCATCTGCTCGGTAATATAAATCAATCCATTGAACACTTAAGATATTGAAGTATTTGTTGTTTGGTGTGTAATACGGTGCATTCACATACTGAAACTCTTTTCTTGCCTGCTCTAAAATTTTCACAGCATCTTCTTTTCTGTTATTTCTGATTAAATCGTCAGCAACGCTAAAGTGTACACTTTTCAATGTATTCATTATACGTCCTGAATTCTCGTCCACAAACATTTCGCGTTCACCTAAACCACCGTATTTGAATTTCTTAGTTACAATGTCGAAACTTTTTTGTGTATTCATCGTGTAATAGCCTCTTTGGTTTTCTTCAAAGCGACAAGGTACCAAACGCAACACATGACCTTCCTGTATTAAAAACTTATCCAATCCATTATAGTATTCTCCATCTACTGTATTGGAGAAACATATTGGTCTGCTCCAATCTGCAGCAGCTACCATGGCCAGCAATGCCAAATCGTATTTAATAATTCTGGATTTTCCTAAATCCCAAACTATTTCATCGACCATTTTATCTTTAAACTGATCAGGCACCACATTGTATTTTTCGATGGCTGCTTTGTCTACCTTCAATTTCAGTTTAGTAGTTGGTAAATAATTCACGGCATCGCCTCTGCTGGTTTGTGCTTTAAACTGTGCGTCATCACTCAACACAAATGTCATGATATTCTGAATATCATAATATTGATTAGGATCGGCAAAACCAGATTGATCATTGAATTGAATCATATCTCTGTTATTGCCACGATATTTTTCTGCGGTGAAATCTTTATAAAAAGGAACCGGACCGGATTTATTAGCTGCGTGATGCAGGAAATTGATATACCAATCCACGCCTAATAAACTTAAATTTACGATACGTACATCTGTTCTGATGCCTTCCACTTCCTGCGCATACCAAAGCGGATAAGTATCGTTATCACCTTGTGTAAATAAAATGGCATTTTGAGGACAGCTTTCCAGATAATTGGTAGCAAAATCTCGAGCCATAAATCGACCGTTTCTGTTATGATCGTCCCAGCCTGCTTTTCCCATCATGTAAGGCACAAACAAACATATTACTGTTGTTGCAATGGCCACAGGCAAGCCAGGCAGTTTCTTGCTTCTCAGGAAGTCATAGATTGCTACAACAGCAATACCGATCCAGATACAGAAGGCAAAGAAAGAACCTACGGAACCATAATCTCTTTCACGAGGTTCTCTTGGCGGCTGATTCATATAAATAATAAGTGCGATACCTGTTACAAAAAACAGCAATCCGAAAATCAAAGTGTATTGTTTGTTTTTGTTATACATGTATACTAATCCTATTATTCCTAGAATTAGTGGCAATAAATAGAATTTGTTACGTGCTTTTTCTCTTAAAATCTGATAAGGCAAGCCTTCCTGACTGCCAAGATGAACATTATCTACAACAGAAATACCACTTAGCCAGTCGCCGTTCATGCGTTCATTACCAGGTGTTCCCTGCAGGTCATCCTGTCTTCCTGCAAAATTCCAAAGGAAATATCTCCAGTACATATACCGTAACTGATAATGGAAGAAATATTTAAGGTTATCGGCAAAGGTTGGTTTCCCCTGTAAGCCTGTCCAATACTGATACATGGCTTCTGCGCTGGCACCGTCATTGGTTGGTCCCATACGTGGAAACAACATTTCATCTTCTGCATTATAAGTGTATTCTATCTTTTCGCCTTTTACTTCATATTTTTTTGTTTTAGCATCCGGATAATAATCTTTTCCGGTGGTTTCGTAACCGGTTGGTTGAGCATCAAACAAGGGTCCTTTTACCAATGCACGAGAACCATATTGCTCACGGTTTAAGTAAGACAATAAACTAAAAGCATCTTTCGGTGCGTTCATGTTTATCGGTGGATTTGCAGCCGAACGGATAGGCACCATTGTATAAGAAGAAAATCCTATAAAAATCACTAAAAAACAAACTGCAAACAATTGCAAATCGGCATGTTTGATTTTGTGTGAATAATAAATAAGGAAAATCAATATTGCAAATAACAGCACCCAAGCAAAAGCGAAACCAATATTAAATGGCATACCTAATCCATTAACAAAGAAATATTCGATGTTTCCTGCAATTTTTAAAGCACTTTGAACAACTCCAATTTGAACAACTCCAAGCAATACGAATCCTATGAAAAATGCAACAATGAAACCTAATGTTGTTGGTTTGAATTTTCTGAAATAATAGATTAATACAGCTACCGGAATCACTAATAAAGAAAGTAAGTGAACGCCTAATGAAACACCAATCATATAAGCTGCAAACACCAGCCATCTGTTGCCATGTGGCTTGTCTGCTTCTTCGTTCCATTTCATTACTGCCCATAAAACAATGGCAATAAAAAACAAGGAAGTTGCATACACCTCACCTTCTACAGCTGAGAACCAAATTGTATCGGAGAAAGAACAAGCTAAGGCACCCACTGCACCTGCACCTACAATTGCAACAATATTATCCATTGTTAGCTCTTCATCTGCTTTTACCAAAAGTCTTTTTGCTATCATAGCAATGGTAAAGTATAAGAACAATACACTTCCGGCTGTCATTAATCCGGACATGAAGTTGACCATTACAGCCGGATTTCCCGGATTAAATAAAGTAAAAATCCTGCCTAAAATCATAAAAAATGGAGCTCCCGGCGGATGCGCTACCTGAAGTTTGAATACACAGGATACGAATTCTCCGCAATCCCATAAACTACCTGCTGATTCTAACGTAGATGTGTACTGCCAAAGTGAAATTGCAAAAACAATAAAGCCTACTACAGCATTTATCTGTTTGTATTGTTTGTTCATTAATCTGAATTTTGAACAAAAATAAAAAAAATAAGCCGTTTTTAACCTTTTATGAGATGTGAATAAATGTGAATGTTAATAAAGTAATGAAATTAAGGCAAAACAGCTTGTTAATGGTAAGAAGTTCCTGCTGTAAGCTTGGCTGCTTTCTTTTTGGCTTTCTTCTCTTTGCGTTCTTGTTTCGCTTGTTTACCGACGCCCCAGGTTCTGGAAATATTGAAGCCTACGTGAATATCACCTTTCCAGAATTTCCCGGTGGTTTCTCTAAGAAATCCTGTTTCGTACATTGCCTGAGCATTAGTGATCTGGAATTGGAAAACATGCCCGCCTGTCACAATATCCAAACCTAATGCAAAGGCATCCTGATAGCCTGCTCTACTGCTTTTGTTTCCAATTCTTGCGTAGTATTCTGCCATGAAGTGCATCCTTTTAGACAACTTTACACGCAATCCGGTTCCTAACACAAACATGGTATTTTTTTCCTGCAGCGTGGTGACCAGATTTTTATGGGCTACCGTAGGCATCAGTTGCAACGAAAACCAATCGTTGAATTTACGTGCAATCATTAACTGAAATGTGTAAGACAATCTTGAACTGAAGTAATTTTTCCTGTTAGGATTTGAATATTTTGCGGTACTGATGGCCATGTTGGTAAAAAAACACATCGACAAAGGCATTCCTTTTTGCTTTTGCTCCAGAAAACGATACTTTACGTAACCATCAAATGTTTTGTTGTAATTGCTTCTTCCGAGTCCAACTGTCAGGTTATCTAAGATTCCGTACTCGAAACCCAATCGGATGGAAGCCTGGTCTAATCCGAAAAATTCTCGCCAGCCACCATTTACTCTTCCAAAACGATGTGAAATTATCATAGCCATCGTTTTTTTATTGATGGTTTCTATGGTTTGTCCGTTTATCAAATGTGTTCCGCCGAATGTATTGTATATGAATGTCTTTTTCGGATTTGGTGGCGGTGTTTCTTCAGATTGAATGGCATCCAGCTCGTCCAATAATGATGATGCAGTTGCATCTGTCTCTTTTTCTATGTTGCCAGAATCATTGCGCAGTACAAAAAGTGTATCATACCGAACTTTATAAATGGTATCGTATTGTTGTGCATGTGCATCAAACAAATTGAAGAATAAAAGAAGTACAATGATTCTTTGCATAGGTTGTCTTTATCGAACGTAAGGTGTCATTGATGCATTAACTTCAATATCTACCGTGTTGCTGATTTTTTTCAAATAATCATTCGGTACGATGATTCCATAATCTGATAATTTGATGGTAAATTTTGATTTAGCTGTTATTTTAGAAGCATTTACTTCAATGATTCCGGATTGTTTCACAGGTTTTGTGATTCCATGAATGGTGAGTTTACCTTCTACAACGACTTCATATTTACCATTCTTTGCATAGTTTATAGGTGTCGTTATTTTGCCATCAAAAGTAGCGTTTGGAAATTTATCTGAATTCAGATAATCGTTGTTGAAATGGTCTGCCATTGCCTGTTTTTCAAACTCAAAGCTTTTTACAACCACTTTTAATGCCAAATCACCGGTTTGAGTATTTAAGATACAATTGGCCACTTTATTGGAAGATATTATCTTTTCGACAGGAGCAACTGATGTGAAAGTGACTGCTGCATTTCTGGTAAAATATTTTTCACCTTGAGCAAACACACTTTGCAGTAAGCAAATTATGGTAAAAGTAAGAATAGTCTGTTTTGACATAATTTTGGTTTGTTTAATTATTTTTTTGGCCTTGTTTAATCCAAACTTCAATGTTACTAATAGAACATTTATCTAATTTGGCTGCATCTCTAGGCATTGCCAGCGCCTGACCGTTTTGTTTTACAGAATTTATTAATACATCCGGGTTTTCCAGATTATAAAGTCTTAGATTTGAATACCCTTCCAAAACAAGCCCTTCTCCGTAAATAGGTGCATTAACCAAGCTATGACAATTGTAACAATTAACAGATAAAATCGGCACCACATCTTCGGAATAACTCATAACAGAAGTAGTATCACATGGCAAATCTGGATATAACCTTTCTTCCTTGTCAAAATAACAAGATGTTGTGATGAGCGAAAAACCCATTACCAAAAAACAAGAACCTATGTAAAACAATCTTTTTATCATACTTAATCGTTGAGTGCGCCATTTTCAATCCATTTTCGTATTTGAATGATTTCACAAGGCTGCATGGAAACCACACCGGTAGGCATCTTCTGCACACCTTCCGTAGCTGTTATTGATTGGTACAATTTATTACTGTCGACCATAGCTTTTATTTCTCTGTAATTGGTCAGCAAAACATTTCCTGAATTATAATTTCCATAGTGACATCCTGTGCAATATTTGTTGATTAATGGTGCAATGTTTCTACGGAAAGTGTAATTCACTGTATCGCAACGACCTTCACAGGCTGTATTGCGAGCACTGTCTTGTACCCATTTTATCAAGTTATCTCTACCTTGAGTTGGCATTCCGTAATTAAAAGGTGGCGGCATCGGCACTAAATCCAGCAAAAAGAACACACGGCATATTTTACTGTTCAAAGGATCACCTGGTTTTATGATGCTGACACCTCTGACTTTTGAATTCATGATGGCATCGTAGCTGGATAAATCGATATAAGCTGCAGGACCTTTATTATCATGGCAACCAGGAACAGCGCAAGTTGAATTAATGTATGGCATTACGTCATTTACAAAGTATACCTTATTAGGTTCGCAGGCCGGCAATGGTTCCGGCTCTGGAACTACCACATCTACTTTATCTGGCTCGTGTGTGCAGGAAAAAACTGCCAGCAAACATGCAGTTATTAAAACACCTTGTTTTATGCTATGTATTACTTTACCAATGTGCATTTGTCTATCTTAATTTCTGCAGGTATCATAAAGGTATCATCATTAATGATATATCCGCTGTAGATACCTTTTACTGTTATGTTGCTTCCTACTTTTAATTGTTTAAGTTCTGTTTTAATTGAAGATAAACAATTTGCAATGATTATAAAATTGCCGCCGTTATCAAAAACCAGTGTACTGATAGTATCTTGTGCTTCAATTTTTTTCACCTTACCTGTTAGTTCCACAATTTTATTTTTATACAAACTATCTGCAATTTTATCAGATTTTATAAAATCGTTAATTAAGATTTCTTCCGTTAAGTGAAGGTCTGTTTTTTGTGTAGCAATGTCTTTTGTCGGTTCAAAATACAGATAAGCCAGATAGCTAATGCCAATTATGGAAATAACGGCAATAATTAAAACTATAGCTTTGATGGATTTTGACATAAAAATTAAGAACACAAAAAAAATAAAATTGTTTAATTGCTACTGAAAATAACTTAAATAAAGTTTTTTTAATGCATCAACCATGAAAAATTTTCTTTTTTGTAAAAAAAAGCTATAAATTTGCACTCCGAAACTGACCGATGGTGTAACGGTAGCACAGAAGTTTTTGGTGCTTTTAGTTGAGGTTCGAATCCTTGTCGGTCAACAAGTCCTGAAGAAATTCAGGACTTTTTTTTTAATTTTTAGTGAAAATATAAATCAGACTGGAGTAATTATTTGTTTTTCGAGCAGAAAAATTACTTAAAAATCCGTTTTTAAGTGCTCGTAAGATGGCGCTTAGTTTTCCGGTTTTCATATACCATTCGCTATGTAATGAGATATAATAGGAATCGAACATTAACGGATACGTTTTATCCAGTTTAAATCCATGCCTATCCATCAGTGTGCTTATCGTTTTTGTATTAAAATGGTATAAATGCCTAGGCACATCATACGCTGACCAATATTCTTTATAAATTTTGCAATCCAGAGCATCAATATTCGGAACACTTATCACTAAAACTCCTTTTTCGTTTAGTTTGTCGTAAAAATTCCGGATGGTTTCGTCTAAATTATGAACATGTTCCAATACATGCCATAAAGTGATTACATCAAAAGCTGCATCTTTAAAATCCGGTAATTCCTTTTCTGATTTTAAGAAAACACCGTGTTGTTCCAATGCTATTTTTCTGCATGTGGCGTCTGGTTCAACACCTGATACCTGAGTAACACCTCTTGAAATACAATACGATAAAAAATCACCGGACGCAGCACCATAATCTAAAATGGTAGATGCCTGTATATTTCTGTTCAAATGAGCGGAAATACGACTTAGCTTTTTCTTGTACATGTAATTTCTTACCAATCTGTACAATTTATGAAACAATGAAGTGCTGGATGTATTATGCGACATGTAATCAGCCGACTGATAATATTTTCCTATTTCATTGGTATCCGGTCGCGGGTTTGTATATACAAAACCGCAATCCTGGCACCTGGACAACTGAAAGGATTCGTTGCTGACATAATAATCGGTCAACTGGCCATTCGCTAATACATTCACACTTAAACAACAAGGGCACTTTATAATATTTTCCAATCTTCCGTTTATTTAATTTTTATAATAATTCCGTGACCATTTAGATTGTGTATTCTAACGGCATCCGGTCTTTGTAAATATTCATTTACGAGCAATGTAATTCCTTTGGTTAATGGAAATCCATAATCATTAAACACAATTACACCGCCAACCGACATACGTTCCCAAACCCAGTCCATGATATCTTTGGCAGATACATAAGCATCTACGTCAATATGTACTAAACAGAATTTTTCATTTTGCACTATATGACCGGTATCATCCGGAAAAATACCTTGTAATAACTGAACGTTATTTAAACCAAATTCTTTTTCTACATGATTTTTTACGAACTGTAACGAAGTATCGCTGTGTTCACCACCTTTATAATGATTATCTTCTGAGGTACCGGCTTTCACCACACCTTCAAAGGTATCGCACGAAAATATGGTTTTATTGCTACCCATTTGTTTCAGCTTTGAGCCCATCATTATAGAGCTGGAGCCGCGCCACACGCCTACTTCCAAAATATTTCCTTCTTTTGAAGCAGCATTTTCCGCCAACTTCCATAATTCCCAGGCCTGATAAAAATTCAGTAATGAATTCTTTTTTACTTTAGTATAAATAGCTAAAAACTCTTTATCCAAGACCCAAGGTGCATACGATGCACCCGGTGTAACCATCTGATATTCTTTATTCAGTAATCTGGCGATAAACAAATAGAAAATATGCTGAACACGTGCAAACGCGAATATTAAAAAATTGATGACTTTTTTCATTTATATAATTATGTATTTCTGAATTTTTTGATGGTTTTAACTACAATCGGTGGCAATAAATCATTGGCTAAATTAACCATTGAATTGAATATTTTCATTTTTCCGGAATCTTGCCCGTCTCTGGTAGCAAAGGTAGTAGTGATTCTAGCTTTATCACCTACATTTACTTCGCCTTCCGGTCGACCGTTGGTGTAATAATACAAAGCAATAGAGCGTCGGCTTCTGTCGGGCGGACAAGTTAACGGATCCGGCAAGCCATGCCAGGAAAAATCAGTAGTAGAAAACATGGCTAAGCGATTGAATGTTGGCAGAATTCTGGTTACACATTTACTCATATCTTTTTCCCACAACTCGAAATGTCCGCCGTATTCTTCTTTCCAGTCTTCATTTAAATACACTAATATATTCAAACGTCTGTCCAGTTTAGTGAGTTTGTTTTTGTGAAAATCCACATGCATTTTAAGATAACCACCCGGTTTTATTTCATGAAATCCGCCACCTTCAAAATAAGGATCAGGAATCAGTGTTTCTTTGATACCTGTCAGGTTTTGTAAAAATTCCAGAAAAGGCTGTGAATTTAAAAAATGAACAAATTCTTTTGTAACCGGTCCGAATCTGTATTCTCCTTTTGTGGCCAGTTTCAGCTCATTTGGGTTTTCGTATTTGATGTCTTCCTTTGCTTTTCCAATTTCCGGAAACTCACTAATAATGGTACGAAGTATTTCAGGATTAAATAAATCATCGAAATATCCGCTTGGAAAAGGTTTAGCATTCACATATTCATCGTGATGTGATTTGCCAAATTCCACCAAATCGTGTACCGACATATTATTATTCAGAAAGTTCATTTTATTGAAATTTAAACATTCAAAGGTACAAAACGGATTGCTAAATCATTATTAAGTAATCCATGATAATGGTCATATTTAGTGCTTTCATTGCAAATACTGAATAAAACATCTAAATTTAGCCCAATATATTTCTTCATTAAATAATACCAACGATATGTCATCAATACAACCGGAAATAAAACGCGTAACGACACAAAAGCTGCGCGAAATGAAAGAGCGTGGAGAAAAAATCTCTATGCTGACAGCTTATGATTTTTCAATGGCAAAAATACTGGATGACGCTGGTATTGATATATTGCTGGTTGGCGATTCTGCTTCTAATGTGATGGCAGGCCACGAAACCACTTTGCCTATTACACTAGATCAGATGATTTACCATGCACAAAGTGTGGTGCGTGCGGTCAAACGTTGCTTTGTGGTGGTGGATTTGCCATTTGGTTCTTATCAGGGAAATTCGCGTGAAGCCTTAAATGCTTCCATCAGAATTATGAAAGAAACCGGCGGACATGGTGTAAAATTGGAAGGCGGCAAAGAAGTAGGCGAATCTATCATACGTATATTGACTGCAGGAATTCCGGTGATGGGCCATTTAGGTTTAACACCACAATCTATTTATAAATTTGGCACTTACACGGTTCGTGCAAAAGAAGAAGAAGAAGCGGAACGCTTAATGGAAGATGCCAAATACCTTGAAAGCATTGGTTGTTTTGCGCTGGTGCTGGAAAAAATACCTGCAGCTTTAGCAAAAAAAGTATCTGAAAGTATTTCCATTCCTGTAATAGGAATTGGTGCCGGTCCGCACGTAGACGGACAAGTATTAGTGACGCATGATATGTTGGGAATTACACATGAATTTAAACCTCGTTTTTTACGTCAGTATTTACATTTATACGATGATATCAAAAAGGCCACACAACAATATATTTCAGATATAAAAAGTAAAGATTTTCCGAACGAAAAAGAGCAGTATTAATACCAGAAATTAAATTTAAAATCCCAATTCATAGTAGCGGAACGAAGGTCAACATTATCTATGGTGGCAAAATATTTTTCGCTGATAATTCTATGTTTTGCGTTGACCATTCTGGGCTTTTCGGCTACGTAATTTTTATAAGCATCGCTCAATTTAAACTCAGGAACATATTTTTGCACCATGGAAATTTCTGCCGGATTTAAGTAAGCATATGCATAAGTTAGATAACAAGGAATTCTGATTGCAATTGCTTTTTTACTGTCATTAGTCAATTCAAAAGTACTTTTCCAAATAATGACATTTTTATTCATTGCGTGGACAAACACAGCTTTTTCTTTTATAACGGTATGGTTTAATTTGACTCCATTGTCATTAAATAACTGAGCTGCTGAAACAGCTATATTGCATACAATTATAACCAGTATAAAAAGAGTAATTTTTTTCATAAAGGGACTTTTATGTAAGAGTAAAAATAGATAGAAAGAGTTGCAAAAGCAATAAAATGATGATTATTTTTTAGTGGAACAAACTATTCTCATTTTAAAATACCTATTTATTGTTACTTATAATTACATCAATTTCTCTTGCAT
>ENA-UOWO01004250-UOWO01004250.1-activated-sludge-metagenome-genome-assembly--contig:-NODE-4250-length-15908-cov-6.344099_pt1 | contig 15908 bp, 12 predicted proteins | sample MGYA00238148_ERZ761564 | MGnify/ENA primary metagenome ERZ761564 (study PRJEB28885, sample SAMN05720194) | activated sludge metagenome | isolation source: Anaerobic digester | place: USA...
TATATGAGCAAGACATTGCTGAATAACAAAACCATAAATATAAACACCGTAAGATGGATCTGCCGTAATTTTTAATTTTTCCACCACCGCTGGGCGAGAACTTAAATATAAGCAACAATAAAAAAATGACACATAAAAAAATACAATTTTCAAACCGCTTGTCCAAAGTAGTGCCGTTAATAGAACCAGAGCAAAAGCACCCCGGCCATTGATAATAATAAGCCTTTGGTTCGTGGCAAAAAGTGCGCCTAATGCAAAACAACCCGGCAACAAATGCGACTCCGGATTACCAGCAAATAGCGGAGTCATTAATTGCGGCATAAAAAAGGAAAGAAAGATTACAGTCAGTAGCACTGAATTTGCTAGCCATTGAACTCGCCAAATACCTAATCCATAAATCGCCGCCAAAAACAAATAACAAACCACTTCTAAAGGCAGTGTCCAGAGCGAGCCGTTCAAACCATGCTTGCTTTCATCAAAAACGCCCGGTAAACGCCACTCAAGCTGGTACAAGAAGGTGTTATTAATCAAATAATTCCAAGTTTGAGCATGAGAGAAATATTCATAGATCGACAGGGTAGTAAAGCTAGGCCCAACAACAAAAACCGAAATGCACATGCAGACAAACAAACCTGGCAGAATTCGCGCAGCACGTTTGACAATAAATTCACCGACTTGCGGTTTAGAAATTAGACTTGCAGTTACTAATAGCCCGCTGAGCATGAAAAAAAACTTCACTGCCAAGCTACCAGAATACTCAAAGCGCAAAAGATCCCACACTAGATCATTATTAACTGAATTCGGCACAAGCCCAGAGGCATGACCGTAAATCACCAACAAAGCGGCAACTAGACGAAATAAGTCTAAATTATTATTTTTTGGATTGAGTACTTGGTTTAACAACATGAGATTACTGCTCAATAGTGTTCAGAATTGTTGGTGGCTCAGCTTATTTTTTTAGGTGCTACTGCTACTGCCCCTGTCCATACTTGTAGCTTTACAGCAATATTTTCTGTAAAGCGCGCTCCAACAGAGTTAATGATTAATAAAAGCTGGGATTAAGGTTTGCGCGCTCAAGAAATCTTCCTTAATACCTATGTCAATAAAAAAATCACCTGATACTTGCGCATATAAATTATTGCCCACTAGATGCTGAATAACGCCTGCTTCAAATGAAAAAGGCGTGGGAATCGCTACCTGATGCAATAGAGTGGCAGGAACATCGTAAATACCGGCATTAATATAGCCAGAATCCACTGAGGACTTCTCACCAAAGCGTGTTACCAACTTGGTTAATTCGTCAAATGCGATGGCCCCATAGCGTCCTGCATTTTCGACATGCTTTACCGCGATGCCCACTGCCTTGGGATTATTGCTCGTAAGTGCGCGCAACTTGCCAAGATCTGTCGCACACAACGTATCGCCGTTTAAAACAAACACCCTAGGATGCGTTACTTTGGTCAGCGCATATTGTATGGCACCGCCAGTACCTAATGGCTCGGTTTCCTCCACGTAAACAATTGCCGCACCTTGATATTCACTGCCAAAGTAATCGCGAATTGTTTGGGCTTTATAGCCTACCGACAAAATAAAACGGCTCACGCCCAGTTGCATCAAATAATCCAACTGCCAAGCAAGAAATGGTTTGTCAGCAATCGGAGCCATGGGTTTTGGTAAATCGGGAACAGCTTCGCGTAAGCGCGTACCAAAACCGCCCGCAAGAATAATTGCTTCGTACACAGTATTAATTTCTCGGAAACATTGCGGCTTCAACCAAACCGCAAATAATGTGGCCAATAGCAATGTGGCCCTCTTGAATTTTTGGTGTTTCCATTGATGGCATTCGCAAAGTGATACCACACATATCAGCCATTTTTCCACCAGCCATACCGGTAAGCCCAATTGTTTTTAATTTTAATTGTTGTGCTTCAGCAAATGCTGCAATAACATTTGCTGAGTTGCCCGAAGTGGATATGCCTATAAACACATCGCCTTCGCGACCCAGCGCTTGTACTTGTCGGGAAAACAAACGTTCGTAACCGTAATCGTTACCGATTGCAGTCAATATGGATGTATCAGTAGTTAATGCGATAGCAGCGAGGCCGGGGCGGTCATAATGAAACCGGCTGACGAATTCACCCGCGATATGTTGCGCATCAGCCGCAGAACCGCCATTGCCAGCAATCAATACTTTGCCTCCGTTACGTAGAACGGCAACAATTGTTTCTGCCGACTCAACCACCTGATTAAGCAGCACTTTATCAGCTTGAATATCAGCAACTAGCGTTGCCAACTTTGATAATTCTTTTTCAATAAAATGAATCATATTACTCTCCAAGAGTGAGCACCCTGTTCAACAAAAACGGCCGTCATTACTTGGCCATTAAAGTTATCTAGAGCACGAATAACATCTGGACGTTTAGCTGGGTCAACCAGAAACATCATAAAACCGCCACCACCAGCGCCAGATACTTTTCCTGCAACCGCACCAGATTGAATGGCGGCATTATAAATAATATCGATACCCGAATTGCTGATAGTAGAGGCCATTTTCTTTTTCGCCTCCCAAGAAGATCGCAAAGATGCAGCAAGGTTATCAAAATTTCCTTGTAAAATAGCCTCTTTCATTTTTTGCGCTTCGGCCTTTACAGCTTGCAAGGCTGCCATGGCCGTATCGTTACGCCCGACTACATTACTAGTTTGCTCTTTAATAATATTTGCCGATTCACGCGATACACCCGTATAAAAAAGAACGAGAGATGACTCGAGTTCAGCAAGGTGATTCGTTTTAATTCGCAACGGATTGACAATCACCCGGTCGTGATAAAACTCCATAAAATTAAACCCGCCAAATGCAGCTGCATATTGGTCTTGTTTACCGCCAGCTAAATTCAAATCTACACGTTCAATTTCATACGCAAGTTTAGCAATATCGTATTCGCCTAATGGTAATGCTAGGTATTCAGCAAACGCCTGTACCATAGCAACTACCATCGTGGAAGACGAACCAAGACCGGAACCTGGCGGTGCTTCACTGTGAGTAACCAACGAGACAGCTATAGGCTGGCCTTCCAAAAAATCGCGTACGATCCGATTGTAAACTCCAGCATGTAATTCAAGCTTTTTGCCTGCATCTATTACGGGAGATGCCGCCCCATGCCAGCGAGCCTCTATATCAGCCGCAATAAATTCAACACCATTATCGCTATGACTTAGCGTCGCGTAGGCATATTTATCAATAGTGGCATTGAGCACATAGCCGCCAAATTCATCGGAATAGGGCGACACATCTGTACCACCGCCCGCCAGCCCCAAACGAAGCGGTGCTCTCGCCCTGACCTTGCCATACAACTTATCCAGATTTAAACGCATTGGTGTTTGCCTTCACTGGGAAATGAAATTTTGAGAGCTTGCATAAGCATGCTGCTCATCGCAGCCTCAGAAAAATGTTTTTCTACAAACAACGCACCATTGTTGGAACTTGTGCGCCATTGTCTATCGTCGCTCATTAAACCGCACACATGTGCGGCAAATTCTGTTGCACTGGATGCAACTGGCGTAACCTCTGCCAGCTCCTCCAGACCCTGTGCACCTATTTCGGTAGTCACCAGCGGTGTACCGTAAGCCATAGCCTCGATGACTTTATTTTTAATACCTGCACCGTAACGCAGTGGCACAACCGCAACCCGCGCGCTCAGGTAATACGCCAACAATTGCTCATCAGTGACGTAGCCTGTGACAATTACTTTACCGGATGCCAATGCTTTAACCTCATCTGATGGGTTTGACCCAATCAGATATACTTCAACATCACCTATGGCGCTGGTGATCTGCGGCAAAATATCATTGACGAACCATTTTGCCGCATCAGTATTGGGTGGATGACCAAACCCAGCAACAAAAATAATTTTGTTATTATTAATTGGTTCGCGTTGTATATAGTTTGCAGCGTGGGGGTAAATATAAGGTGAAATAGTCTGCGCAGTTACCCTTGGATACTGAGCATGAATAAATCCTGTCTCCTCATCGGATGGGTACAACACCATATCTACTGCTTGCCAGATTTTACTTTCCAATAGCAAGCAGTCATCTGCATCTTTCAGTAGGCGATTATTGCCTGTCACCTGCGCTTCATTTTGGATCCGCGCAAAATGCAAATCATGACCGTAGTAAGCAACATGGATATCGGGGAACTGCTTGAGTATATCCAAATAATTGATCGCGATATGTGGCCGACTCAACAAGACTTGCGTTACTTGACCTTCTGCTGAGCGAATCCAATCTTCAAATTTTCCTACATAATCACTGCCGTAAAGGACCTCAACACCCAACTGCTGCAGTTGAGGTGTGTACTCGGGATCAAACCATAAATTGTCCGGCCAGAATTTAACATTACAATTCATTTTCAACAGTGTTTTGATGAATGCCACCATGGTACGCGAACCTGCATCTCTATCTGGTCGCGGTACATAGTGGTCAACAATCACAACGCAAGGCTTAGTCAGGGATTTATCACGCGCTGAAAATACTCGATGAGCATTCTCTGGATGATGACTCAACACACTCTGCCACTTGTCAAAAAATTTCTTTTGATTTTCCAGCTGATATGACTTTATGCCAACACCATTAACATCAGTACCATTAGAAACACCTTCATAGTGAACAATAACTGAAGCGGGTTGATAATAGAGTTTTAATCCAGCTGCGCGCACTTTAAAAGCTAGATCAGAATCCTCACAATAAGCAGGAACATAACGCTCATCAAATAGACCTAATTCAACAAATAACTTTTTCTTGATGAGCAAAGAAGCACCAGAAGAATAATCCACTTCTTTCAAATAATTAAATTGTGGTTGCGCGGGATTTTGGATACGACCGTAATTCCAAGCAGAACCATCACGCCATAGAATTCCGCCCGCCTCTTGCAAGCGGCCATCAGGGTAAACCAGCTTGGAACCCACCATCCCGCAATCTGGTCGAGAGGCAAATACATCCAGAAGCCGATCGAGCCAGCCTTCCGTCACTTCAGTATCATTATTTAATAAATAAATATATTCGCCTTTAGCAAATGACACAGAGCGATTGCAGGAGCGAATGAAACCTAGATTGTGTGGATTTACTTCATAACGTAAACCTTGCACTTGCTGCAAACAATGAATTTCATGATCGGGAGAATGATCTTCCATCACGATGACTTCAATTGCTGCATCGGGCTTGTGGCGAGCAATGGACGCCAAACACGTTAGTGTCATCGGCAGGTTGCCGTAACTTGGAATAACCACCGACACCAAAGGCGTAGCAGACAGAGGCAGCACTAGCGTGCTTAACACCGTTTGGATTTCATCGGCTGCAATAACGCCCTGAATTGCAGCAGCAGGTAGATTAGGCAGTCCGCTACGACGCCACATTTCATAGTGCACCACACCCTCAAACATAGACCCAGCAACACGATAGACGCAACTGGCTAATACATTTTTGAAACGCGCACTCAATGGCAAACGATGATAAGCATTGCGCGCAAATCGTTGTAACCGTGGTTTGAGTGTGGCAACGATACGACGCAGCACTCTGCCAATAAATCGCAAAGGTTTAGTAATTTTCCAGGAACGTGAATTAATAACCAACGCATAGTTCAATTGCAAATTCGACAGTTCATTCTGAGTGACATTTAATTCCTCGCTTGTTTTCTGGAGCGAGTCATTCAACTGGCTAATTGTTTTGCTTAACTGTGCGATCTCGCCCTTCACAGAAAACAAATCTTCGCGCAACCCTGTTTCACTTATTCGCAAAGTTGTTAATTCTTGGTCCAACGACTTGGCCCACTGAGTGCGCTCTTCCAACTGCAGCTCTAGTGAACCAACCCATTGTGTATGTTCTTCAACTTGCAGCTCTAAAGATTTTGCCCACTGTGTGCGCTCTTCGGCCTGCTGCTCCATAGCTTTGGCCCACTCAGCTCTTTGATGCGCATCTTGCTCTAAGGACTTTGCCCAATCGACGCAAGCTGCCAATTGTTGTGTTAATTCCCGAGCATTGGTTTCCTTATAAACATATTCAATGGCAGCGCTTTCAATATCATCAAATAATAAAAAATCAGCCTCTAATTTTTCATTGTTATGGCGATAAAACTGCAACAGCTCGGCTGATATATTCTTGCCATTCGCACCTAAAAACAGCCGAAGCAATGAATAAATTTCTACTACGGCCAAAGGGCAGTCTGAATCTTTCTTAAGGGATGTGTTGTCGAATTTAGTATGCTGAAGCGTTTTATCCAGAAAGTGAGTCGAAAATTCCTCGGCAGCTTCAAGATTAACAACTAAATCTAATCTCTCTGCCAAGTATTGAACTACTTCAAGCGGTTGTTCCATTAGCTCGTCATAATCTAATCCAATGAGCAGCAAATCACTGGATTCAGTTACTATCGATAAATTGTAACTCAGCCATAATAAATAGCCCTTTTTCAGCGGAGTTTTGTTACGTTGACGCAAAGAATTGGCAACACTCAAAGGATGGCGTAGGCAAAATACATAGCGGACATCGCAATTGATACGTTCGAAAACTAATCTCCAAAATTTTAATAATTTGGAGACTCGCGGATCTTTAAATCCGAAGACATCAACTTCTGCTATTTTTTGCTTAACAAGATTAATGGCTTTCTCTAGGTATCCCATTCCTACTAATTTAGCGACATCCTCATCTCTAACGAGAGATAAACTGAACCAATGCTGCTCTATTGCTTCAAGCATTTCTATATTGAGTTGATTGACAGCCTTATCTTCAAAAAAGCCTTTAGGGTTATCACTCCCTGCGGGCATAAAATCATCCCCAAGACTAACGCCAAGGCAAGACAATGCTTTAACCACCGCACTGGTTCCACTGCGATGCATGCCTAATACAACAACTAATTTTTTGATTTTATCCACACAAAATCTCTTAAAATTTATTTAACAGCGTCTATCGACTGCAAATATTGAACGATACGTTGTACGCATGCCTCGGCAGTCATTGCACAAGTATCCAGCACCAACTCTGGATGTTCAGGGCGCTCATATGCACTATCGATGCCCGTAAAGTTTTTCAATTCCCCACGCCGAGCTTTAGCGTACAACCCTTTAACATCGCGTTGTTCACATTCGCTCAAAGGCGTATCAACAAACACTTCTATAAACTCATCGTCCAAAAACAACTTGCGCGCCATACGTCGTTCGGAAGTATACGGGGAAATAAACGACGCTATAACAATTAAACCTGCATCGACCATCAAACGTGCCACTTCTCCAACTCGGCGAATGTTCTCAACGCGATCCGCTTCGGTAAAACCTAAATCGCGATTCAACCCATGACGAAGATTGTCGCCATCCAGTAAATAAGTATGCAACTTTTCATCAAACAACCGCTTCTCAAGTAAATTTGCAATAGTGGATTTTCCAGACCCTGACAAACCCGTTAACCAAATACAGAGTGCTTTTTGCTGTTTAAGCTGAGCGCGAGAATTTTTATTAATACTGAGCTGCTGCCAGCGAATATTGGTGGCACGATGCAGAGTGAATTCAATGCTTCCATTGCCCAAGATTTCAGAAGTCTGCACATCCAGTATGTCAAACTCTTCTCCATCCTCAAGCAGAATCGCCTCAGCGGTACTTATATTGATAAGCGCACGTTCATTTGCATTTATTTTTTTTGCAGAGAGATGTTCGCTTGTAAGCTCTTGCTCGCGATGCTTAATATTCGTGACAGTAAATATATTTTTTTGAGATTTTGTCACGAGACAATATGTACGGCCAGCCACTAATGGACGCGAGGCTTGCCACAAAACTTTGGCCTGAAATTGATCCGCTGATTGTGTCACGCTTATTGTTCCTCCCAGCCCATATCAATAGGCAATGGAAATAAACCAGTAAATTTATTGATTACGCAACATCCAATCGATAGTCTTACATATACCAGTTTCAAAACTTTCCAATGGGCGATAGCTTAACTCTGCATGACACTTGCTAGGGTCTATAGCATAGCGACGATCATGCCCTAATCGATCAGCGACAAAGGTGATTAGTGATTTAGCGGTACTACCATTTGCGCAAGGCGTTAATGGAAATCGCGTTAATAACTGATCATCCCGTAGTAAGGCTTTATCCAATAAGTCGCAAATCAAATTGACGATATCAATATTGCGCCATTCGTTTTCGCCACCCACGTTATAAACCTCTCCCACCTTGCCACGCTGTAAAATCAAATCAATTGCACGGCAGTGATCTTCTACATACAACCAATCGCGAATATTTTTCCCATCACCATAAATAGGAAGCATTTTTCCATTTAAAACATTTTTAATGATTAATGGGATTAACTTTTCACTGTCTTGGTAGGGACCATAATTGTTTGAGCAATTACTCGTGGTTACATGCAGCCCATAGGTATGGTGATACGCACGAACCAAATGGTCTGATGCAGCTTTAGATGCAGAATAAGGAGAGTTAGGTGCGAAGGGAGTCTGCTCATTAAAGGCTGGCGCAGATTCGGTTAATGAACCATAAACTTCGTCGGTAGAAACATGGTGAAACCTATGGTTAACAATGCCTTTATCCAACCAATATTGCTTTGCCACTTTTAATAAAGTATGTGTACCCAACACATTAGTTTGAATAAAAGCGTCAGGCCCTGAAATGGAGCGATCCACATGAGACTCTGCTGCAAAGTGCACTATGGTATCTACTTGAAATTTTTCAAATATATTTTCAACCAATTTTTGATCGCAAATATCACCATGCACAAATGCGAGCCCTCTTGCCTCAAGTTCAAGAAGGTGTTCACGATGCCCTGCGTACGTTAACACATCCAATACAACCAATTGATCCTGTGGATACTGAGCCATCCAATAATGACAAAAATTTGCACCAATAAATCCGGCGCCGCCAGTAATCAATATTTTTTTCATGCAACTGTCTTCAATTTATTCAGAGTAACTAACATTTTTCTTAATGCGCTGCGCCAGTGAATAGGTTCAATCTCAAGCTGCTGCCATGTAAGCGCTTTATCCAAAACACTAAACGCAGGACGCATTGCAGGCGTAGGATACTCAATAGTCTTTATTGGCTTAATTTTTGGAATATGTGTTAACAAACCCAAATACGCAGCCTCCTCCACTATAGCATTTGCAAAGTCATACCAACTCGCAGTACCCGCATCAGAAAAATGCCACAACGTGGACGCAGGTTGTCTTTCAATAATATTCCAGATCATTTGTGCCAAATGTACTGCATATGTTGGCGTTCCAATTTGATCTGCCACGACACTCAATTGTTCTCGTTCGGAGGCTAGACGAAGAATAGTCTTAACAAAATTGGCACCATGCTCAGCATAAACCCACCCAGTTCTAATAACGTGATATCTACAATTTGACGCAAATAAATACTGTTCAGCCTTTAGTTTTGTAATGCCATATACATTAAGTGGATTAACGCGATCTAATGGTTCATAAGGTCTAGCTTGCTTTCCATCAAAAACAAAATCGGTAGAAACCTGAATGAAAAGCGCTTTATTTTTACTACACCATTCCGCTATGTATTTTACAGCTTCAGCATTTACGGCATGAGCCAATGCTGACTCAGCTTCAGCTTTATCAACTAGAGTAAATGCTGCCGCGTTAATAATAACATCTGGCTTTTCTTGATTTAAAAACATCTCCACAGCAAAAGCATTAGATACATCCAACACTTTTTTATTTACGGGCGTGAGAATAAGATATTGATCATTAATTTTACTGGGAGCCACCGCCTGTAAAGCAGTACCCAACTGACCATTAGCACCTGTAATTAAGACCTTCACAGATAAACCTCTGACTCTATCAGTACTTTTGCTTCGATATCTTTCGCTGATAGCGTAGGTAAGTCAACCAACGGCCACTGAATTTTTAAAGCAGGATCATTCCACAATAAAGAACGATCATACTCCGGAGCATAGTATTCCGTACATTTGTAATACAACTCCGCGTGCTCACTTACAACACAAAAGCCATGTGCGAAACCAGGCGGAATCCATAGCATTAATTTATTCAATTCCGACAAGTTCACACCCACACTTTGCCCAAATGTAGCCGATGATTTCCGCAAATCCACAGCCACATCAAATACTTCTCCCGAAATGACACGCACTAGCTTTCCTTGAGGCTGTTTAATTTGATAATGCAGGCCTCGTACAACATTTTTAAGTGATGAACTTTGATTATCCTGTACAAACTTGACATCGATTCCGGCATCATCGAACCACTTCTGGCGAAAGCTTTCATAAAAATAACCGCGTTCATCACCCCACACCTTGGGCTTAAATATCAACACATCGGGAATAGCTGTTTTAATAATTTCCATTAGAAAACTCGGTCATTCATAATCTCTAGTAAATATTCACCGTAACCACTTTTAAGCAATGGTTCAGCCAAACGTGTTAGTTGCGTCTTATCGATGTAACCCATTCGATAGGCAATTTCTTCTGGACAGGCAACTTTTAAACCCTGACGCTTTTCAATGGTCTGAATAAATTGACTCGCAGCTAAAAGATTGTCGTGTGTACCTGTATCCAACCAAGCAGCTCCACGGCCTAGCAATTCAACCGTTAATTGACCGCGCTCTAAATAGATTTTATTAACATCTGTAATTTCTAGTTCGCCACGCGCAGACGGTTTAATTGATTTTGCGATCTCAATAACGCTATTGTCGTAAAAGTACAATCCGGTAACAGCGTATTTGGATTTGGGTTGTATCGGCTTCTCTTCAAGGGATAACACGCTGCCGTTATCATCAAACTCCACGACACCATAAGCACGAGCGTCATCCACATGATAACCAAAGACAGTTGCACCACTGGTGCGCGCATCCGCATTTTGTAAGAGCCGCGAAAACTCATGCGCGTAATAAATATTATCGCCAAGCACCAAAGCACAGCTATCATCACCAATAAAATCTTCGCCGATAATAAAGGCTTGCGCCAAACCATCAGGCGATATCTGTTCGGCATATTCAATTCGCACCCCCCAATCGCTACCATCACCCAATAATTCTTGGTAGGTAGGCAAATCACGCGGTGTAGAAATAATTAAAATCTCGCGAATACCCGCCAACATAAGCGTTGTAAGCGGATAATAAATCATAGGCTTGTCGTAAATGGGTACGATTTGCTTACTAATCGCTTTGGTTAGCGGATAAAGGCGTGTACCTGAACCACCCGCTAAAACTATTCCTTTTCTCATCATTCTCTTCTCGGAAGCCATTAAATATATTTCAGATATTTCATCTCTTCAAAACACAAATCAAGAAGCATTGCATGCTCTGTAGCATCATGATCTTGATCGCGTTTTTTAATTTTGGCTTGTGGAATTTTAATAGAGTCTTGGAAACTCAACCTTTTATTGAGCCCCCGCAACAAATCGATTGGATTTTCGATTAGATCTTCATAACGCCACAATAATATTTTATCCTGCTGATCAAGCAATGTACGCGCTAGGAGTCTCCACAATAGAACTCTTCGCAATGCTGACTCTGGTTGACTATCAATTTCTAGCAATGCTTCTCTCTGCTGGGTACTCCATGCTATAAAATTAGGATGAGCAACTGGAAAACTTGAGACTTTTGCCTCTGCTAAATGTGAGAATGTATTTCTCCAAGAGGCCAATGTGTCTAATGGGTTTCTAATCATTGCAATTATTGGCCAATCTAGCTTTACTAAGTTTTCTAGCGATGCCAAGTAAGCCAGCGTATTTTTTGATCCCAACCAAAAATCACTTCTTTCAATTGGCGGAAGATACCATTCTTGCCTGTCAAGAATGGCAGTATCTTCGATTACCTTCCCATTCTTTACCTTGTTAGCAATTAGTTGCCCGGATAATACTCGCTCGCGACATTCGGCATAATACAACGCGATGCCCGAGGCGTCTGTTCTAGATTGTAATTGAGAAAAAATTTCGCCCGGCTCATTAATCACCAGCCAATTATTTTGCGAATCTAACAAACTGGTTAAGTAGCTTGTACCGCTACGAGGAATGCCAGTAATGATAAAATTGCGCTGCGGTTCTTTATACATTACACATGGTAGACGACACGCAAGAAGCACTTTCCAATTATCAAATTGCTGCACTAATTGTGACAGATACGGGCATTTGGCTAATGCCTGTTGAAATAGCATACGCAGACGCGGTTCTCTCAAAATAACACTTGGCGTATGGTAATGACACACACCCACTTGCTGCTCACCTAATGAACGTAGGTGCGCGGGATAATTGAAGAATTCGGGAAGAGGTGACCAGCTGCCCACTTTTTGCATTGCAATCGGTAAGGATATTTGGTCAAGCCATGGATATTTATTCTCCAAATTCAACGCGGTATCATTTAGCAATAATGCACTTTTATTCCACTCTAAGGATAGCTTTTGAGGGATTTTTGTAGCAATAAACCCAGCATTAAAATATGGAAGGGACAATTGATTACTAACCGTTAAACGAACGCGCCTTTCCGGCAACGCAACGTCTAAAGCGGTATACACTTTTTGCCAAGAGCTTTGATTACCCCAAGTACCAAGATCTGCAGGTTTCGCTCCGCTTTCATTATTTTTTAATGCTTCCTCTAAACTCCAGTGCGATAGGGACAACATATCAGAATCGAGAAAACACCCAACAGCATTTTCGGGCAACAAACCTAAAGCAGAAATTTTATTGCCAATAGGATAATCACTGCCAAATACTGGCGTGAATTTTTTAATTTCAACCGAAAGCTCTTTAAGTGCACTGAGCGTGAGTGCAGACAAATCACTCCAATCTTTATAGTCTGGGCAAGCCGCAATTAGATTAACAGCCATTCCATGTGTTTTTCTTAAAGACCATGCAAGCAATAATGCTTTTAATTCAAGCTCACCTTTTTGACAAACGAAAACAATATTCAAAACAAATCCTCACAGCGACCTTTTAGATCTATTACGGCGTCAAAACGTTTTTCAGGTGCGGTAACCGTAAAATCAACAATTCCTACTTGTTTATCAATTAAGTTGATGTGATCGATGCTGTCGGTATCATCTAAACGTAAGGTAATTGCGTAATCACCAGACTGAAGATTTGCATCAAAACTATAACGCACACAGATTTCACCGGCAGAATCTGCAATTATTGTTTTGCCACCATAAAGATTATTGAACCCAAATAGGTTATAGCCACGGCTGTCTCTAACCGTCATTTGAATGCGTGGGTGCTTCAGCTCTGTAGAAATGCTTGCTTTAACTTCTAATACTATTCGTTCGCCTTGGCCCACAACAATTGAACTGCCTATAGCTTCGCGACTGCGGAGTGACGCTTGGGTGATGCGCCCTATTTTACTGCTGTAGCTGAGCGCGACTTCGGGGGAACTCTGGGCGCGCTCTAATTTATTTTGTGCTGCCGCACGCTCACGTGTTTCGGCTAAATAAATTTCTGTACCTTCTTCCGGGTCACCATCATAAATAAGACGCCCTTTATCCAAATAAAGAACTCTATTGCAATAGCGCTTAATTAATTGCACATCGTGAGTTACCAAAAGAACTGTTACGCCCTGCTGCATAAGGCGCTCCATGCGTTCTAGGCATTTCGCTTGAAAGCCTACGTCCCCCACAGACAAAGCTTCATCTACCACTAATATATCGGCATTTACAAAACTGCTGATGGCAAATGCTAAACGAATTACCATTCCACTGGAGTAAGTTTTTACCGGCTGAAATAAAAAATCACCAATGTCGGCAAAGGCAACAATTTCATCGTAGCGAGACTTTATTTCATCGGGCGTTAGCCCTAGCAAAGCGGCGTTCATGAATAGATTATCATGGCCGGTGAAGTCAGGATTAAAACCGGAGCCTAACTCTAACAGCGCAGCAACGCGGCCTTGCACCTGAACACTACCACTGGTGGGTTGTAAAATACCGCAAATAAGTTGCAGCAAGGTAGATTTACCAGAGCCATTTACGCCGACTAAACCGATAATCTCACCTTGCTCTACTCTAAAGCTGATATTGGTGATGGGCCAAAACTCTTTAAAAAAAATTTTCTTTCCGCGAAATAAAGACTGCTTAAGCCTATCCGCAGGATTTTCAAAAATTTTGTAGCACTTACTGAGCTCATGCACTTCTATCATTAAGACTTACTCATGAAGGCTTTTTGAGTGATGCAGGAACAACTGCTAGTTTTTTTGCAGCCAAATATTCCAAAAGCACAAATAGCTCTTCCACACTTTTTAAAGACTCAAGATCAACCAAGTAAACTCCATGGACAACAAATGTAGGCGTTTTAAAAATTTTTGCCTGTTTGGTTAAAGCTGCTGATCCCGCTAGACGTTGTTTTACAGCATCGCTTTTCCACGTATCCCAAAATTTCTCTTTGTTTACTTTATGTTGCGCTAAAAAACTATTAACTCGATCTGCACCCTGAAGCTTGGTTTGGTCGGTTTGAAAAATAACAAATCCTGTTTCATACATTTCACCCAGAATACCCATAACCTCAAAGGTATGGAACATACGTGCTTCATCGACCATTGCACTTTCAGAATGTGCCGGCACTAAAGTTACGCCAATTTTGGTTGTATTACTCCATTCTGCAATTACAGGCGACAATTGAAAACAGGTTTTACAGCCATAATACATAAACTCCATTACTGGCGCGGTAGGGTCTGTTGGTAGAGGCTGGGGTAATACCTGATAATGTTTGCCTGCAACAAAAACCTTATTTATTGGTTGCTCTTTTAATACTGAGTTATCAGCCGCTAATACACTCATGCATTGCATACTTAACGCACTTGTTAACGCCATTAAAACGCGCTGTATCATATTATTTATCCTAAGAGACTTGTTGAAAGAAAAACTAATTTAGCGGGTTATTATAAGTTGAATCCATAAAAAAAGGCTCCCGAAGGAGCCTTTTTTATTTCACAGCTAGCTTGCGCTAGCCGTGAAAACCACTAACACAAATTAGTTACTAGTGTTAGAAGTACCAGATTGGTCATTACCCAAACGACTGTCATCACCAGAGTAGGTGGTAGAAGTCATGTTAACCAATACGCCAGCTGGAGTACGGATCAAACCAAGAGCTTCACATGCTGGGAAAGCACCTTGAAGCACTAAGCGGTGACGACCAGCAGTAGCTGCTGCGTAAGTTGGCATCTTAGCACCTAAGTAGGTACCAGTATTTTGGTCAGCGGCAGTGTGAAGCACTGTAGTTGCGTGACCAGCCAAAGATGTTACCAATGTTGAGTTAACATCGATTTTTTGACCATCTTCAGTCCATACGAACGCACGAACAGAACCAGCTTTCCCAGATACGTTAGTTAAACGAATGAACGCATCGTCAGATGAACCAACAGTTGGTAAGTTGAACAAAGTTACTTGGCAACCATTACGCAAGATCGGACCGTAGTTGAAAGTACTTACAGAACGAGTGTAACGTGGGTTGAAGTATTCAATTTTCAAGTTAGCATCAAAAGTAGTTGCTTCTGGGATAGCTGCAGTTCCGCTAGCAACGGCACAAACGTTATAACCAGTTTGCAATTGAATGCTGTCTTGGCCAGTCAAGCTGATTTTCACTGAGTTAGCATCACCAGTTACTGGAGCACCTACGAATGAACCACCTGGAGTAGTAACGGCACACGCTGCAGTTGACAAGTAAATTGCACTGTAACCAGCAAGGCTTGAAGCTGAAGTCAAGGTAACAGCGATATCGTCAGAACCTTGGAAATCGAATTCGTCACCGTTTTCTTTCTTCAACAAAGTAGTGTCAGCAACATAACCAGTTAAGTTACGAACTACTTTCAAGGTACCCAAAGTAATCAATTTGCTGTTGTTAGTCTCATCGAAATCAGATGAAGCGGCCAAACCAGTTTGCGCAAGACCAGTACCAGTAAAGGTCTTCTCGG
>ENA-UOWO01004256-UOWO01004256.1-activated-sludge-metagenome-genome-assembly--contig:-NODE-4256-length-15896-cov-4.849946_pt1 | contig 15896 bp, 10 predicted proteins | sample MGYA00238148_ERZ761564 | MGnify/ENA primary metagenome ERZ761564 (study PRJEB28885, sample SAMN05720194) | activated sludge metagenome | isolation source: Anaerobic digester | place: USA...
TTCAGACAAAGACGAGTCAAAAGTGTCAAAAGTTTATCTATATGATCTAAAACAAAGAAAATCATATTGTGTTACTTCCGAATGGTATGACTCTTTTGACCCTGTTTTTAGCCATGATGGGAAATATTTATTTTTCGTTTCAAACAGAGATTTTAATCCTATTTATTCTGAAGTTGAGTGGAATGTTGCATATCAGGATATGAGCAGAATTTATTATGTTACTCTTGCTAAAGATACAAAATCACCTTTTGCACTTAAAAATGTTGAAGTTTTTGATAATGACACTGCAACAAGAAGAAAAGATAATTTTAAAATTGATATAAAGAAAATTGAATCACGTATTGAAGCATTGCCAATGGACCCAGGTCAATACAGCAATTTAACCTATGTGAACGAAAAGCTGTATTTTATGGAAAGCCATGGCTCTGCACCAGCCAAATTACGTGTCTTTGACTTTAGATCATTAAAAGCCAGCGATATTGGAGACTATACATTTTATCAGATAAGTTCAGATTTAAGGAAAGTGTTACTAAAAAAAGACGATTTGTGGTATGTTACCGATTTAAATAATGGTTATATCAGTCTAGGAAAGCCATTAGAATTATCTAATTTGCAAATAAACGTAGACCTTAAATCAGAATGGATACAGATATTTAATGAAAGTTGGAGACAAATGCGGGATTATTTTTATGACCCTACTATGCATAGAGTTGACTGGAAAAAACAATATGATAAATATGCAGAATTACTTCCATATGTAAGTGACAGAAACGATCTTAACTATTTGATAGGTGAAATGATTGGTGAATTAAATACAGGTCATGCTTATGTCAGTGGTGGAGATAGAAAAGAAATTAAAAAAGTGAGAATAGGAATGATAGGTGCAGAATTCGAGAGAGATAAAAAGACTGGTTATTACTTGATAACCAAAGTTTATCGAGGCGAAAACTGGAAAGAAGAATTAAGATCACCTTTAAACTGCCCCGGCGTTAAAGTTTTTCCGGGTGAATATATTATTTCTATTAATGGTTATGATGTTAGCAAAACAAAAAATATATACTCATTATTGATTGATCAAGTTGATAAAATTGTTGAAATCGAAATTGCATATAAACCAAATGACGGCAAAACCGAAAAAATTCTTATCAAACCAATTGCAGACGAATCAGAATTGATATATTTTAACTGGGTTTACGAAAATATAAAGAAAGTTGATATCGCAACAGGTGGCGAAGTCGGTTACATTCATCTTCCAGACATGTCAACAGTTGGTTTGAATGAGTTTGTTAAGTATTATTACCCACAATTGACAAAAAGAGCTTTAATAATTGATAATCGTGGAAACAGCGGTGGAAATGTTAGTCCAATGCTTATAGAAAGACTGCAAAGAGAGCTTTCTATGCTGGTAATGTCAAGAGATGTCCCCGAGCCGGAAATGAAACCTGATGGCTTAATGATTGGTCCCAAAGTTCTTTTAATAGACCAGTATTCTGCATCTGACGGAGATTTATTTGCATACCAGTTCCGAAGACACAGACTTGGTCCTATCATAGGGGTAAAATCATGGGGAGGCGTGGTTGGTATAAGAGAAAGCCTTCCATTTGTTGATGGAGCAAGTCTTTACAAACCCGAATTTGCTCATTTTGATGAAACGGGTTGGATAATTGAAGGTATTGGCGTTGAACCTGATATTGTTATTGAAAATGACCCTTACCAGGAATATTTGGGCAATGACAATCAATTAAATAAAGCGATAGAAGTAATCATGGATGAACTTAATAAAATGGATGCTAAACTTTTCGATATACCGGATTTTTATTATGAATATGAATAATTTATTAACAAATTTTGATTGTTTGAATTATTTAATATATTTTAGCCATAAATATTTTTAGTCTAACTTAAATTTTATAAATTATGAAAAAAGTATTATTGTATGTTGTTTCAGGTTTGATTTTATTAAGTGTTTTTTCTTGTGGTAATAAAAAAGCTACAAATCTTGAAGAATTAAAGAAAAAATACGATGGAAAAGAGTTTAAAGATTGTGACAAATTCATTGAAGCTGCAAATGAAATGATGGATGTATTCTATGCAACTATTGATAAAGCAGCAGAAGGTGACGAACAAGCTAAAAAGGATTTAGAAGAATTCGATAAATTCATGGAAGGTTTCGACAAACAAGCTGAAAAATTTGAAGAAGAATGTCCTGACAAATTCAAAGAATTTGAAGGAGCTCAAGAAAAAAAGATGGAAGAATACATGGACAAAATTATGAAGATCTATGCTGAAGATTTTGACATGGAAGACATGGAAGAAGAAATGTCAGAAGAATGGGAAGATGTCGAGATGGAAGAAGCTGAAACAGAAGAAGTTGAATAATAATCAAAATGTTAAATTTTTAAGGCTGTCAGTTTCCCTGACAGCCTTTTTTTTGCGGATTGATTTTTGATAATCCTTATTACTAGGTAAAATAATATGAAAAAGCTATTACAACATATTATCTTATTTTTAATACTTATTGTGCTTTTTGCATGTAATACAAATCCAAATGGACAGGAATCTAATGTGAGACCACAAGAATTAAATACTACTTTAGTAATAACTTTAGATTCTATGCAGTTATTTGACAGTTTGCAAAGCAATGCTTACAGTAAAAATGCTGCTCAAGACATAACTCAATCCGATTTTGGTTCATCTGTTTTATTAAATCCTGATAATAATAGTAATGTTAATAATGCTACTATTTCGATTGACGAGAAAAACATTTACTCAGAAATTGATAGCTTGATACAATTATTGAGTTATTACGATATGCAAGTTTTTGATGACTGCAAATCTGTTGAAACTTCAGTAGAAGATTTCACAAATCGTTTCTTTATTGTTATAAATGATATTCAAACTAATGATAGCTTGGCAATTGAAAAACTTAAAGGACTCGAAAACTTCCTGACAGTTTTCGAAGAAGATTTCGAAAATGTCGAAACAAACTGTCCTGATCTTTATAACGACTATATGGAATATCTTGACGATTTAATAGATATGCATTATCAAAAACTTGAAAATATTTTTGGAGAAGGAAATGCAATAAAATAAAAATATTCAAGGCAATATATTTCTTTAGTTACTTATTTTCTTACATATCAAAGTCATTGTTAATAAAAATAACGGATAAATTTATAAATTTGCATTTTAAATTTTAGATAATGAATATTTCATACAACTGGCTAAAAGACTATATAGAAATAAATGATAGTCATGAAGAACTTGCAGAACAACTGACACAATTAGGTCTTGAGACAGCTAACATTGAAGAAATTAATTCGGTAAAGGGTGGTTTGAAGGGCTTTACTTTAGGAAAAGTTATGTCATGTGTAAAACATCCCAATGCAGATAAGTTAAGCCAGACAACCGTAGATATTGGTAAGTCAGAATTGCTGAAAATTGTATGCGGAGCTCCAAATGTTGCTGCCGGACAAAAGGTTGTTGTTGCTACAGTAGGAACAATTATTTACAAAGGAAATGAGTCTTTTGAAATAAAGAAAGCTAAAATACGTGGTGAAGAATCTGAAGGAATGATTTGTGCTGAAGATGAAATGAACCTTGGCACATCACATGCAGGAATTATGGTGCTACCTGATGATGCTCTCGTAGGAATGAAAGCTTCAGACTATTTTAAACTTGAGAATGATTATGTTTTGGAAATTGACCTCACTCCTAACAGAATTGATGCAGCAAGCCACATTGGCGTTGCCAGAGATTTGGCTGCATTCAAAAATATGAACTACAGATTGCCTGATATTTCAGCTTTTAAAACGAAGAAAAAATCTTATACTATTAAAGTTGAAGTTCCGGATCCACAAGCTTGTCAAAGATATTCGGGTATTTGTATGGATAATATAAGAGTTGGAGAATCTCCCGAATGGTTGAAAAACAAATTAAAATCAATCGGGCTCAACCCAATTAACAATATTGTAGATATTACAAATTTTGTTTTGCACGAAACAGGTCATCCCCTTCATGCTTTTGACGGCGATAAAATTATTGGTAATAAAATCGTTGTTAGAACAGTTGAAGAAGGAACTAATTTCATTACATTGGACGGAATTCAACGCAAGTTGACTTCAAATGACCTTATGATCTGCAATGAAAAAAATCCTATGTGTATTGCAGGCGTGTTCGGAGGAATAGAATCAGGTATTTCGGAAGGTACTAATAAAATATTTATCGAAAGTGCATGCTTTAGTCCTGCTTGGGTTCGTAAAACTGCCAAATATCATGGAATTTCAACCGATTCTTCATTCAGATTTGAAAGAGGTGCAGATATTAATATGACTATTTTTGCAGTTAAGCGAGCTGCTATGCTAATTGAATCTATTGGTGCGGGAGAAATTTCTTCTGAAATTGTTGATTTCTATCCAGTAAAAGCAGAACCTGTTGTGGTTGAATATAACTACAAAAGAGCAGGTAATCTAATCGGAAAAAACATTCCTGAAGCTGAAACAGATAGAATATTAAAATCTTTGGAAATTGATATATTAAGTAAAAAAGGTTCAGATCTTTTACTCAGGATTCCTTCATACAGAGTGGATGTTTATCGTGAAGCTGACGTTGTTGAAGATGTTCTCAGAATTTATGGCTACAATAATGTCGAAATTCCTGAAAAAATATCTGTTTCAATTAACAATACAACAAAACTCGATAATGAAAAATTGGTTAATACAGTTTCTGATCTGTTGGTTTCACATGGATTTTATGAAATCATGTGTAACTCTCTTATAAGCAATAGATTTTTTTCAGAAAACGAGCAAACTGAATTGGTCAGACTATTCAATCCTTTGAGTAATGATCTTAGCACAATGAGACCTTCGCCTGTTTATGGAGGTTTAGACAGCATTGCTTATAATATTAATCGTAAGAATTCCGATCTGAAATTTTTCGAGTTTGGAAAGACTTATCATGCAGATAAAGAAAACAACAACATATCTGATATTAACAGATATTCTGAGTCAAAGTTTTTAGCTTTGTGGATTACAGGTAAACGAAATCAACTCCATTGGAATCTAAAAGACAATCCTACTGATTTTTACTTGCTGAAATCATACGTAGAGATGCTATTGAACAGAATCGGGATAAGTGTTAAAAGTTATCAAACAGATATTATTTCGGATAAGGATTTTTCATTTGCTATGGTTTTTAAAAATAAAAATGATGTTTTGTGCAAATCTGGTTTGCTAAATAAGAAAATTACTGAAAAATTTGATATTGATCAGGAAGTTTTTTATGTAGAAATAAACTGGGATATGATTTATAAAACAGTTAAAGTAATCGAACTGGATTATAAACCTATTTCGAAATTCCCAAAGGTAAAACGAGATCTTGCAATTCTTATTGATTCACATATCACTTATAAGACACTGACTGAGATAGCATATAAAACAGAGCCAAAATATATTAGTGAAATAAACCTTTTTGATGTTTATTCAGGAAAAAATCTAGAGAATGGTAAAATCTCTTACGCATTAAGTTTTATTCTTGAAGATACAGAAAAAACAATGACGGATAAACAAATTGACGGGATTATGAGAAATCTTATAAATGCCTATCAGAAACAAATAAGTGCACAAATACGATAAAATTAATTTGGAATATTGAACAGGATAAATTTCTGTTTTTAATATATTCCCCATGCTACATAATACGGGTCATACCGATCTGCGAAACCAAGATTTTTAGTATAAATACCCCTGCATAATGAATCCAGTGATCTTCCGCTAAGAGGTTTTGTAAGAGTTATATTGTACCTGCTAGCAAAAAGTCCATATCCCTCAGTCAGGTTAGTAAATGTTGGTTTTTCCTGAACGAGTCCATTTGAAGGAGATGTTACTTCCATATATGTAGAATAGTTCTCATCGGCAGCTGCCAATCTGAATTCTATACTGTTTGGCATTTTTACCAGTCTCTTAACATTTGGTTCTGCTGTAGGTATTTCTGATACAATCAAATTGTAAAAAGCCTGAACTGAAAACTTCCCTGTTACATCACTTGCATTCGCTGTGTTTCGATATTCTTTGGCTTGATTCCAATAAATAGATTTATAATTTTCTGAAGTATCTCCATCAATAATCTCAAGATAATTAAAAACAATCGTCATTTGAAAAACTTTACCATTAGTTCCATTATTATATTTATATTCACTATCCCCATTGTAATTGTGAATATCTATTTGAGGTTGAAGAGCACTCGGTTTTATTAAATCAATACCTTCAATCAGTTCAGTTTCTGCTTTTATTATATGCTCACCATTATTGATATTAACGTTCAGCTCATATATTGCCCCTTCAGAAAAAGTCATTTTACATGCCCATATAGTGTTCTTTTCGCAAGAAAAATAGCCCTCAGGTTTTTGTATAGTATCAACAGGGCTAAAAATCCATGAATTTGTCTCATTTTCATTAATATATTCTTTTATTACTACTGTCACATGTTCGTAGAAAAGAGAATCGCTTTCCTGAGCCATTATTGATGCGGGAACATGTCCGAGAAAGCTTTTATTGACTTTTACATATTGATATTCTGAAGAATGATCAAGAACACAAAATACAATTGGAATATCGTCCCACTCTCCATTTACATCAACCTCAGTGCTGCATGAAGAAAACAAAACCAAAATTAAAGCGAGGAAAATAAAGCTTTTATTATTCATCTTATTATATTTGCATCAAATAAAACGTCAAAATTATAAAAATATTTGGCAATAAAAAACAAAATCATGTCAGTACATAAAGAAATTCGTAAAGTAACAACTCACGTTCTGCAGGAAATGAAACGTGAAAACAAAAAAATTGCCATGCTCACGGCTTATGATTATAGTATGGCAAAATTGCTTGATAAAACAGGTATAGATGTTATCCTTGTGGGCGATTCTGCATCAAATGTAATGGCTGGTTTTGATTCTACCCTGCCTATTACTCTGGACATGATGATATACCATGCTGCATCTGTTGTTCGTGGAGCTAAAAGGGCTTTAATAGTTGTTGATTTGCCATTTGGAACGTATCAAAGCAATTCTAAGTTAGCTCTTTCTTCTGCAATAAGAATAATGAAAGAAACAGGAGCTGCAGCAGTAAAAATAGAAGGAGGCGAAGAAGTCATTGATTCAGTTAAAAGAATTTTGTCAGCAGGTATACCTGTTATGGGTCATCTTGGTCTGACTCCTCAAAGCATTCACAAGTTTGGAACTTATGTTGTTCGTGCCCGTGAAGAAGAAGAAGCTTCAAAATTAATTGCAGATGCACATATACTTGAAGAAGCCGGTTGTTTTGCTATTGTTCTAGAAAAAGTTCCTGCAAATTTGGCTACACAGATTGCTTCGGAAGTGAAAATCCCAATTATTGGCATTGGTGCCGGTCCTGTTGACGGACAGGTTCTGGTTTTACATGATATGCTTGGCATCACTCAAGAATTTTCACCTAGATTTTTACGCAGGTATGCCAATCTTGATAAAATTATTAGCGATGCAGTTAATAATTATATTAAAGATGTACAAAAATGTAGTTTCCCTAACGAAAACGAACAGTACTAAATTCCCTCCCAAAAATCATGGATATTATTCCCGAAATAGTATATGAAGACAATCATATAATTGCTGTTAACAAAAAAGCGGGGCAAATTGTACAGGGAGATAAAACTGGAGATATTCCCTTATCTGAAATCGTTAAAAACTATATTAAGCAAAAATATAATAAACCCGGAGAAGTTTTTTTAGGTGTAACACATCGTCTCGACAGACCAGTAAGTGGTGTCGTGCTATTTGCTAGGACCAGTAAAGCTCTTATCAGATTGAATAAGCTTTTCAAAGCCAAAGAAACATCAAAAACGTATTTGGCGATATGCTCCGTAAAGCCCCCAAAAGACCGTGACAGACTTACAGATCATATATACAGGAACACAAAACAAAATAAATCATATGTTATAGATGTGCAAAATGAGAATACAAAACTAGCAATACTCGATTATAAATTAATTGCACAATCAAAAAAATACTATCTGTTGGAAATAAATCTAATTACAGGGCGTCATCATCAAATTCGTTGTCAATTGGCAAACATAGGTTGTCCTATCAGGGGCGATCTTAAATACGGCTATTCCAGATCCAACGAAAATGGCGCAATAAATCTACATGCAGCTGAAATAAAACTGATACACCCTGTAAAAAATGAAGAACTTATTATCAAAGCTCCTCTACCAAAAGAAAAAATCTGGGATATATTTTAATTGTTTTATTTCCTGATTTATTTGTTACAGCTTGCAACCTATTTCTTTTCGGCAGATAAAATAACAATTTAATGAATATTGTTATATGTCAGATATATACAAGCAATTTTAAAATCTACATACTTACCGGAATTGCTAATTCAAATCCAGCTTCTAGTTTTGGAATTTCATATACATCAAGAACAAAATCGCTAAGTCTGTATTGAGCATAAGCTGATAAAACCCCATAACCTATTCTTGTTCTTATTCCATAATGAAATTTTTCGTAACCTGTGTATGGTTCTGATGATTTGATAACAATTTTTTCTGTCTCATACTTATAATCGTAACTTGCACCGACAATCCATTGACCGTATATGCCAATATCCCAAAACAAACCAAAACCGAACATTCCTGACGGTAGTAGTCTAAACCTTTGATAAAACTCCAAACACAAACCTCCGTAAGAGAACTTCTCCTTAGCTTTATATTCAGAATAATCATAAACAGTCTGCCAATCTGTAAAATCTTTTAACCTTAGCTTTGAAGTATTCCAATCAAGATTAACTCCCAGACTGTACCACTTTAAAATATTCTGTTTAAATCGTACGCCCAAATTATATGATCCAGAATTGAAATATTTTATATCATATCCTCCTGGTACAGGAGGTATTATATTACTGAAAGAAAAATACGGGTGAATATAAAATCCTGCGTTTACTCCAAATTTTTTCGGTAAATCCAACTCAGGTATCTTTGATAACCAAGCATAATGTTCGTTCAAAACAGTAGGACTTTCAATAATTTTTTCAGCTGGTTTCGAATCATTTGATTTATACTCTTCAGTATAACCATTGCTGTGTACCGCTAAAATTTTACTACCGTATAATGCTGATTTTTTTATTTTAATATCTTTTTTTTCTGACTGATGATAGAATTCAATATGTTCATAAAACTCAATTATACCATCATCAGTTCTTATGTGATAATACAATTTCTGTTCATTTTCTTCGTCGGTTTTTATTGGTGTAATTATTATCATTTCATCATCTTCTGAAATGACAAATGTTTTCTCCTTATGTAACGGATCCATAATAAAATAGGATGCTTGGGGTACTCCATAGCCAATAGCATAATCATAGTAAGGGTAATTATCACCTGATTTTTCAATTTCAGCTTTCATTTGCATTGCTGTTAACCCAGGTCTTGATTGCCATGCACAAGCAACAAATCCTGCAACTAATGGACTGGCAAAGGAAGTTCCATAAGCATATGCCACTCCATCTTTCTGAGCAACCATAGCATAACCAAACGCCACTACATTTGGTTTTAAGCGACCGTCTGCCGTTGGTCCAAATGAAGAAAATGAGATATGAAAATCACTTGATGGTTCAATGCCTCCAACTGATAAAATACTATCAGCATCAGCCGGAGCCCCAAGAGTTATCCATGATTTATCATCTCCTTCATTACCCATAGCATTACAAACCAATATTCCTTTCGATGCTGCCATATTTGCTGCTCTTGTAACAAGGCAAGTTTGTCCATCCATATCTTTTGTTCTGTGGCGATCTGCACCATAGCCCAATGAAGAATTTATAATATCTGCTCCATTTTTATCAGCCCATTCAACCGCCATCATCCACCAGACTTCTTCTCTGGCAGGCTCTGCTCCTACTTCTGTTCTGGCAAGTAAAAACTCTGAACCTGTTGCAAGACCTATATTATCGCCTCCCGCAGCAATTCCTGCAATACAGCTCAAAACCATAGTGCCATGTGTATCCCAGCCATATACATCTTCTTTTTTATTCGGAAAATTCCATGTTTTTTTAATCAGATTGCCATTTCTCAAATGCTCAAATGCTCCATGTGTATCAACACCCGGAAAACCACCATCAAAAACCGCAATTCTTATTCCTTTACCATTTATATTCAAATTTACAAAATTCTCTCCTCCCATCCTGCTCAACTGTGGTCTTAAATTCCCTTCCAATAGTTTATCAACACTTTCAGTTTCTTCGTCATATTCGCTTAAAAGCATATCGTTATGAATAGCCACAGTATTTTTTACAAAGGATAGGTTTGCAATTTTCTTTATATTTTCCTCACTGGCATATATTGCAACTGCATTAAACCATCGGCTTTCTCCTATTACTTCATTTGCATATAGGCTTAATTCGGTTTTATATTTTTCATTTATTGGATAATCTGAAATATCATATAATGAAATTCCATTTTTAATTCTCCTATCAATGGCTTTTTGATCAAAATATTCGTATGGATCAAATTTAGTTCCTTGTTTATCAGTTAGATATACCCAATAATATTCCTGAGAAAAACTAACAGATGATATTATTAGTAAAACGAAGGCTAAAACGAAATTTTTCATCATAGTGGATTTATAATTAAGTATCAAAATTATTAAAATAAATCCAAATAATCATTGTTGTTCAAGATAAAAACTGAAAATAATTAAACACATTGTCAACTAAAAAAAAACAGGAGTGCTTATAAATACAAACATATACTATAAGCCACAGATTCACAGATTTTATAATTGATTTTAATTAGTTGCCACTACTAAAAAAAACAGATTATGCACAGAAAAATTTTTATCTTAGATAAAAATTGTTTCTTCTGAGTAAATTACCTTTTTTAATTTTAGATTAAGAATGCATTTCGATACTACCACATTTCGGAGAGAAACAGGATTATTATAGACTTAATCTGTGAATCTGTAGCAAAAATAAATGTATAGGACAATAAGGAAAATAATAACCAAATCTTTGAATTTTGGATTTATATATTGTATAAGATTTTTCAAAACATTAGATAAAAACAAATAAAAAATTAAATTTGCAATAATTATTCTATAAGTATGAAGAAATACATTAACGACTTTGAAATTGTATATAATCTAAGGCTTAATAAAGACTATTTTATTTTAAAACTTATGTGCGAGGATGAGTTACCGGCAATTCTTCCGGCTCAGTTTGCTGAAGTAAAAATTGAAGATAGTGCATCAACATTTTTAAGACGACCTATAAGTATTCATGATGTTAACTATGACAAGAATACTATAACACTTTTGATTAGGTTAGCAGGACAAGGAACATCAAAGTTGGCAGAAAAAAAATCAGGAGAATTGGTTAGCCTTGTTTATCCTTTAGGCAATTCTTTTTCCTTGCCAATACAAGACAAAGTTTTATTAATTGGTGGAGGTTGTGGCGTCGCTCCTATGTTATATACTGCGAAATACTTCATGCAATTTGGTTTTATGCCGACGCTATTACTTGGGTACAGAGACAAAGAAAGTATTTTGAGAAAGGAGAAATTTGGTAAATATGGAAATGTGTTTTATACAACAGAAGACGGAAGTTTTGGGGAAAAAGGTACAGTAATTGACCATTCTTTATTGAATTCGGAGGTCTTTGAGTTTAAAAGAATTTATGCCTGTGGACCTGAAGCAATGTTAAAGAATGTTGCTGATAAAACAAGAAACAAAAATGTAGTTTGTGAAGTATCACTTGAAAATATGATGGCCTGTGGAATTGGTGCATGTCTTTGTTGTGTGCAGAATACTGTCAACGGTCATAGATGCGTCTGTACAGAAGGTCCTGTTTTTAATACTAAAGATATAATATGGTAAATCTTGCAATTGACTTTAACGGATTAAAATTGAAAAATCCAGTGCTTACTGCTTCAGGTACATTTGGTTATGGCTTAGAATTCGCAGATTTTGTTGATCTGAACAAATTGGGAGGATTTATAGTTAAAGGCACTACTTTAAAGCACCGGGAAGGCAATCCATATCCCAGGATGGCAGAAACAGCATCAGGAATGTTAAATGCTGTTGGATTGCAGAATAAAGGCGTTGATGTTTTTTGCAATGATATTTATCCTCAGATAAGGAACTACAAAACAAACATTATTGTAAATGTCAGCGGTTCTACAATTGATGAATATGTTAAAACAGCCGAACGCATAAATCAACTGGAAAACATTAATGCAATAGAACTGAACATCTCTTGTCCGAATGTCAAAGAAGGCGGAATGGCTTTTGGCACAAGTTGTACTGCGGCGGCTGAAGTTATTAAAGCAGTAAGAAATGTATATCATAAGCATCTGATGGTCAAGTTGTCTCCCAATGTAACTGATATTGTTTCGATAGCTAAAACAGCAGAAGACAATGGAGCTGACAGTGTTTCTCTTATCAACACTCTACTCGGAATGGCAATAGATATTAAAACCAGAAAACCTAAATTATCAACTATTACCGGAGGCCTTTCAGGTCCCGCAATAAAACCCGTTGCTATCAGAATGGTCTGGCAGGTTGCAAAAGCCATAAGAATTCCAGTTTGTGGAATTGGTGGAATTATGAATGCTGATGATGCCATAGAATTTATACTTGCAGGTGCTTCCTGCATTCAGATTGGCACTGCTAATTTTATTGATCCCAGAACTACTACAAGTGTAATTAATGGAATCGAGTTATATTGCTTAAAAAACGGCATAAAAAACATTAATGAAATAATTGGTATGATATAAAACAAAAGAGGATATTTTACACTCCGAATCAGTTACTATATTTATATAAGTAACAACTTTTAATTTACAAAAAGAATATTTTTACATAATAGTTATTATTGTATCATAAATTGTATTAACTTTGACATTATAATATTTGTTTTCATTCTCTTTTATGAATAGAAAAAAAAATTCTTTAAATATTATACCAGAAATCCTGATTTTTGTAATTGCGATCATTTTAGGATTATTATATCTTTATTATTCATGGAACAGAATTGAAGAAAAGAATCTTGTTCAAATTACAAGAATTGCAGAATCAATTGAGGTGTTGATTCCACACAATTTACTTGATAGCTTAAGTGGTGTTGAGTCAGATATGCATAAAAAGGAATATCAGCAGTTAAAACAAATATTGTCAAATCTCATGATTGTAAATCCTGAATCAAGGTTTACTTATTTATATACAATTAGAAATGATAAAGTTTATTTTATTGTAGATTCAGAGCCTAGTGATTCTCCGGATTGTAGTCCTGCAGGTCAGAAATTCACTGAAGCTGATCCCACTGTTTTTCAGGCATATAACGAAGAAAGAACCATTATTTCGCATAAAATTACTGATAGGTGGGGTACTTGGATAAGTGTAATGGTACCTGTTTTTGATAAAAACAATGAGATTATAGCAGTATTTGGAATGGATTTTAATGCTAAAATATGGAAGCAGAAAATCTGGTACGAATTTCTCCTTTCATCTTTAATAGTTATATTATTTTTAGTATTACTTATTTCCCTTCTTATAATCAGAACTAAAAACAAATCTCTCAGAAAACAACTACAAGTTAGAAAGAAAACAGAACTGGCATTACGTACCAGTGAAAAAAAATACCGACAACTTGCAGATAAAATGACAGATGTGGTCTGGCTTATGGATTTTAAAGGTATAAGTTTATTCGTATCGCCTTCTATTGAAGCTTTTACCGGTTATTCAGTTGAAGAATATCTGAATCAAACTATTGAAGATAGATTTACAAAAGAATCTGCACAGAGAGGAAAAAAAATATTAGAGGAAGAAGTGAAAATATTTCTGAATTCTAAAAATAGAAACGAAAAATATACGAGTATCCTTGAAATGGAATATGTCTGTAAAGATGGATCTGTTAAATGGGGAGAACTTATAGTAACTCCCTATATTGATGAATCAGGAACACTAATAGGGATGCATGGCGTAACAAGAGATATTACTATTCGCAAACAGACTGAGAAGGAATTAATTAAAGCTAAAGAAAAAGCCGAAGAAAGCGATCAGCTCAAGTCTGCATTTTTATCTAACATGAGTCACGAAATTCGTACTCCGATGAACGGCATTATTGGCTTTGCAAGTTTATTGAAACGCCCGAATCTTACAGGAGAAAAGCAGAAAGAATACATTAGCTTAATTGAAAAAAGCGGAATGAGGATGTTAAATATTATTAATGATATTATTGATATTTCTAAAATAGAATCCGGTCAAATGCAGGTTTATCTTTCCGAAACCAATATAAATTCAGTGATGGAAAACCAGTATGCTTTCTTTTTGCCCGAAGCAACTCAGAATGGAATCAAATTGTTTTATAAAAACAAACTCGAACTCAAAGATCTGACTATAAAAACTGACTCGGAAAAGTTATATGCAATACTTACAAACCTGATCAAAAATGCAATAAAATTCACAAAACAAGGAAGTATAGAGTTTGGATGTTCTAAAAACGATGAGTTTATTGAATTCTATGTAAAAGATACGGGCAAAGGAATACCTGAAGATCAGCTTGCACTTATTTTTGAGAGATTCAGACAAGCAAGTAATTCTCATAGTCGTGGATATGAAGGCGCAGGTCTCGGATTATCCATATCTTCTGCTTATGTCTCTATGCTTGGCGGAAAGATTTGGGCTGAAAGCACTCCTGAAGTTGGTACTTGCTTTTATTTTACTATCAGAAATGAAGAAATTATTATTGACAATGCGAATACTAATAAACCCAATAAATCAGACTTAAAAGTTGATGTTAAAAAAGATTTAAAAATCATTATTATTGAAGATAATGAAGTTGCAATATCCTTATTGAAAAAATACTTAGAATCTGTAAGTAAAGATTTATTGTTTGCCACAAATGGTGATGAAGCTTTGAAATTATGCAAAAAACATTCAGATGCTGATTTAATCTTAATGGACATGAAATTACCTGATACTGATGGATATAAACTGACAGCAGAAATACGCAGTTTTAATAAAGATGTCATAATCGTTGCTCAGACAGCTTTTGCTCTGAACGAAGAAAAGCAGAAAGCTTTAAATCTTGGTTGTAATGATTACATCGCAAAACCATATACAGACAAGGAGATTATAAAATTATTGAAAAAATGGTTCGAATCATATTACTAATGTGAGTATATTTACAATAAAATTCTTATGAAATATATTCTGATTGTTATTGGAATTAGTATTATTTTATTCTTAGGCTGTAAGAAAGAATATAACAATCTTGATCACGGAGTTCTAATTAGAGGAGAAATTACAAATAACAAGACTAAATCAACTAAGAGTGGATTAACACTAGATGATGCCGATAAAATAATGGTAATATATGGCCAGACATTCGAGGTGGTTGATATTGATGACGAATCATTTTCATTGTATGCTCCTCTCGGATCTGCCACTGCTCTTATTTTTGTAAGCGAAGACCTCGAGTATATTGGACATCTTTCTGTTGGTGGATTAAATATGTTGCCTTTGGTAAATTTATCGGATGGAGAAAATACAGTTATAGATTTATCTGAACTAACGCTTGATGGAGACAGAATATATCCCTCAAATGACCCTGTTGGTGAAGAAATTTTGATTTCGGATGATTTTATTTCATTATTACAGGAATTAGGTGCTTATTATAATTATTTGTCAGCAAATATTGATACCAATTCGGACGGAGAACCTGACTATTTTACCAATTCTCATATTATGATAAATACAATGTTTAGAGTACATGCAGGTGGTTTTGGGGTAAATGATACAGCAGCTTTCCTTTATAATGAGACAAACCCGGATTTACAAGAAATGTTTATTGAGTATTTTTTTAATATCA
>ENA-UOWO01004257-UOWO01004257.1-activated-sludge-metagenome-genome-assembly--contig:-NODE-4257-length-15894-cov-6.148747_pt1 | contig 15894 bp, 9 predicted proteins | sample MGYA00238148_ERZ761564 | MGnify/ENA primary metagenome ERZ761564 (study PRJEB28885, sample SAMN05720194) | activated sludge metagenome | isolation source: Anaerobic digester | place: USA...
TCTCGACAAATATATAAAAACATCATTCACTTCTAAAATAAAATAAAAAAAATACTTTTTATTAAACGTTAAATCTCAAAATATGTTTTAGAAAGCAACTTTTTACAGCTGGTATAATGCGAATTTGATAAAATAAAATTTATTTATTCATAATATAAAAAAAAGTTACCCATATTTTTATAAAAATGTATATTTGCGCCAATTAACGAAAACGTTTTCTTAAACGTCAATAATCTATCAATTATGTCACAAAGTATCAACACTTTTATTGAGTCAGTTTCAAAAAGAAATCCCAATGAACCTGAGTTTATGCAGGCAGTAAAGGAAGTTGCAGAAACTGTAATTCCTTTTATTGAAGAAAATAAAAAATATCAAAACAAAATGCTTCTCGAGAGAATGGTAGAGGCAGAACGCATCATTATGTTCCGAGTTACTTGGATTGATGATAAAGGAACCACACAAGTCAATAGAGGTTATAGAATTCAAATGAATTCTGCAATCGGGCCTTACAAAGGTGGAATTCGTTTTCATCCATCTGTAAACTTAAGCATTTTGAAATTTCTTGCTTTCGAACAAACTTTTAAAAACAGTTTGACAACATTGCCAATGGGCGGTGGTAAAGGTGGTGCTGACTTTGATCCAAAAGGGAAATCAGACATCGAAATCATGCGTTTTTGTCAAGCATTCATGACCGAATTATCAAAACATATTGGTGCAGATACTGACGTTCCTGCCGGAGATATTGGTGTTGGCGGTAGAGAAGTGGGTTATATGTTTGGTCAATATAAAAAATTAAGAAACGAATTTACAGGTGTATTAACGGGTAAAGGAATTTCATTCGGAGGATCTTTAATTCGTCCGGAAGCTACAGGTTACGGCGATGTATACTTTGCACAAAGTATGTTGGCTACAAAAGGCGATAGTTTTTCAGGAAAAACAGTAGTAATTTCTGGTTCAGGAAATGTGGCCCAATACGCTGCAGAAAAAGCAACACAATTGGGTGGAAAAGTAGTGACCATGTCTGATTCTGCAGGATATATTTATGATGCCGACGGAATTGACGCTGCAAAATTAGCCTACGTGATGGAAATCAAAAACGTAAACTATGGTAGAATTAGCGATTACTTGACCAAATACCCTAATGCAAAATATGTAGCAGGAAAACGTCCTTGGGAAGTGAAATGTGATATTGCTTTACCTTGTGCTACGCAAAACGAGTTAAACGAAACTGAAGCAAAAGCATTAATTGCTAACGGATGTATTTGTGTAGCTGAAGGTGCGAACATGCCTTCTACTCCAGAAGCGGTTGAAGTTTTCCAAAAAGCTAAAATCTTATTTGCACCAGGAAAAGCATCAAACGCTGGTGGTGTTGCAACTTCAGGTTTAGAAATGTCTCAAAACTCTTTGCGTTTGAGTTGGACTACTGAAGAAGTTGACGAAAGATTAAAAAGAATTATGCTAGACATTCACGCTTCATGCGTAAAATACGGTTCTGATGCTTCAGGATATGTTGATTACGTCAAAGGCGCTAACATCGCTGGTTTCGTAAAAGTAGCCGATGCCATGTTGGGTCAAGGTGTTGTATAAATAATAAATAGAGACAAGAGCAAACAGTCAAGACGTCTTGGTTCTTGCATCTTGGTTCTTCAAAAAAAGCCTTCTGCTTGAAAAAGCAAGAAGGTTTTTTTTGTCTTAATATTAAAAGTCAATTTTTTTCGTTTTACACTATATTTGTCTTTCAATCTAGATGTATTTTAATGAAAGTATTTTTCCTTACCGTATTTTCAATTTTTTTGATCCACAGCAGTTTGTCTCAAAACAACAAGTCTTGGAAAGGATATTTCTCCTACAATCAAATTAATGATTTATCCCAAGACGATAGCAAAATTTTCGTTGCGAGTGAAAATGCTATTTTTTCAGAAGATGTCTTTTCCGGAACTATAAAAGTACTCAATACCATTGACGGATTGTCAGGGTTGACTATTACAGCGATATATCACAGTCCAGTATTAAAAAAAACCATTATCGGTTATGAAAATGGATTGATTATCGTATACAATGAAATTGACGGATCTATCTTAAATGTGGTTGATATTATCAACAAATCAATTCCGCAGAATGTAAAGAAAGTAAATCACTTTTTGGATGACAATGGAATCATTTATGTTTCTTGCGATTTCGGAATCGTTCAATACAATTTAAATACGTTGCAATTTGGCGATACTTATTTCATCGGACCCAACGGAACACAAATTAATATTGCACAAACAGCTATTTTCAATGGGAAACTATTCGCAGCATCAAGAACAAACGGAATCTTAAGTGCCGATCTTAACAATCCCAATCTAAACGATTACAACCAATGGACAAGCGTAGCCAATTTTGGTTGGTCGGGGATAGAAAAATCAGGAAGCAATTTAATAGCAGTAACCACAAGCGGTAGTTTACAAAAATGGCAAGGAACAGCGTTTACTGCAATAACACAGCTTCCAGAACCTGCTCTCGACATTAGAAATAGTGATGCCTATTTAATTGTTGCAACGCAAAATCACATCTACATATATAACGCAGCTTTAAGTCAAATAGCCGATATCAATAGCAATCAAATATCAGGCATTCAGGTATCTTTTACCTGCGCTACTATCATCAATACTGTTGTTTTTTTCGGGACAAAAGAACATGGAATTTTCAGTAAAGGATTGACAGATTCCATCATAGAAAACAAAACACCCGAAGGACCATTGAGAAATAATGTTTTTGCCATTAATGCCACTTCATCAAATCTTTGGGCTGTTTTTGGGGGCTATGACATCGATTACAATCCGTATACCTTCACTAGTGGTGGACTTCCTAGATTTGGTATTAGTAAATACAATAAAAGTGGTTGGCTTAACATTCCCTACGAATCACTCTCTGGAGCAAAAGCTTTATCAAGAATTACAGTGAACCCAAATAATGAAAAACAAGTTTTCGTAAGTTCCTATTATTCAGGATTATTAAAACTCGATAATGACGAACTTACGACACTCTACAATACTTCAAATACTGGGAATGACGGATTGCAAACCATTGTGGGGGAAGTCCCCGATGATATTCGGGTGAATGGTGCTGTTTTCGATAATGCAGGAAATCTTTGGATGACTAATAGCATGACTAGAAAGGGTTTGAAAGTCTTTAAATCTAACGGTCAATGGCAATCATACGATATGCAAAATGTATATGCAAACCTAAGTAGACTCCGTTTCGGACGAATGGTCATTGATAAAAGTGGCACCAAATGGATGGCTACATGGCGTGATGGCGTGATCGGATTTAATGAAAATTTCAACAATCGTTTTAAAATTATCAGCGACAAACCCGAAGCTGGAAATCTGCCTTCTTTTGATGCCAGAGCCATCGCTGTTGACAACAGAAATCAATTGTGGATAGGCACTTTAGCCGGATTACGTGTTTTGCCAAGCGTGGATAGTTTTTTCTCAGAAGAAACTCTAAGAACCAATGCAATTATTATCGTTGAAGATAATTTGGCTCAAGAATTACTCTACGAACAGTCGATTAGTGATATTTTTGTAGATGGTGCCAACAACAAATGGATCGGAACCGTCGATGCAGGCGTTTTCTATGTTTCTCAAGACGGACAAAAAACCATCTACCATTTTACTACCGAAAATTCACCACTACCAAGCAATGCAATCAACGACATTGATGTCAACGGAACCACGGGCGAAGTTTTTTTTGCAACAAATAAAGGCATGGTTTCTTTCAAAGGTGTCTCAACGACCGCAAATGGCAATCTTAATAATGTTTATGTATATCCGAATCCAGTTCGTCCAGAATTTACAGGAACAGTAAAAATCAGCGGCTTGATGGACAAAGTGCATGTTAAAATTGCCGACATCGAAGGAAATTTAGTTAATGAAATCATCTCAGAAGGTGGTACAGTCGAATGGGATACCACAGCTTTCGGAAAATATAAAGTGGCTTCTGGCGTGTATATGATTTTCATTTCTTCAGAAGATGGCGCAGAAACTAAAGTTAAAAAAGTGATGATAATCCGATAATATTTGTCGGTTGACAGTTGTTGGTTGTCGGTTGGGAATAGGTAAATTTGAAAACGTATCTTTTATTGCTTTATGTTGTTTTCAAAAATCAAATCGAGAAGATTTCTTTGAAGGCAACTTACAACAATTGCGTATTTCCAAAAAAGGTTCAACCACCAAGCGAAACCAACTACTCAATGAAAATAACCGACAACCAACAACTTCAATGCTCGTCAAAACCAAAGCCATCGTAATTTCATCACTCAAGTATCAAGAGAAAAGCTTGATTGTGAAATGCTTTACATTATCCGATGGATTAAAATCGTACTTCGTCCGGGATGCTTTTTCCGCTAGAAAATCGAATCAAAAAATCGCTTATTTTCAACCTTTGTCCATTCTCGAAATCGAAGCCATGCACAAAAACAAAGGCACTTTAGAGCAACTCAAGGAAATCAAAATCGAAACACCATTTCAATCCATTCATTCCGACATTGTCAAAAGCACGATGGTCATGTTTCTGTCTGAAATGTTGCACCATGCCATTCACGAAGAAGAAAAAAACGAAGCGCTTTTTACCTTGTTAGAAACAGCCTTACATTGGCTAGATCACCACGATGATTTTGCTAATTTTCACTTGATTTTATTACTTGAAATCACAAAACACCTAGGTTTTTATCCCGATATTTCGGATATTGATTTTCCTTTTTTTGAAATGAAAGAAGGTGTTTTCACGCCGTTCCATTCTATTACTTCACTCAACGAACACGAAACCCAATTGTTTAAAAAAGGGATTGATTTAAAATTCGAAACTGATCAAAAAACCTTTCATGTTACCGAACGACAAATATTACTTAAGATTCTAATTGACTATTACAGCGCGCATCTCGATGGATTTAAAAAACCAAAATCTCTCGAAGTATTGAAAGAAGTTTTTTCATAATCAACAGGTTATTAATTACCAATTGCCAATCGAATTCTTGTTGAGAATCATCAAATTCTAATTTTGACCATACACGCTATCAAATATTTACTACATTTACTTGTAACTCAGTAAATTCAAAACGATGAAAACAAAACTACTTTTTATGCTTGCTGTTTTTGGCACCCTTCAAATCTCAGCACAAATCGTTACCGTTCCAGATGCTAATTTTAAAGCAAAATTATTACAAGCCAATACTGGAATTCAGATTGCCAAAAATTTAGCGGGCCAATGGTTTAAAATTGATGCTAACAGCGACGGACAAGTTCAGGTGTCTGAAGCCCAACAAGTTAGCGCTTTGTATGTCAATTTTTCAAACATAGTAAGCATGACAGGAATTGGAAGTTTTACCAATTTGAAAGTTTTGAGTTGTTTTAACAATGACATCGCCAGTCTCGACGTTTCTGCATTGTCTCAATTGCAAGAATTGTATTGCTATGACAATAGTTTGACTTCTTTGGTCATTGTAGGTACAGCTTTGAAAAGACTAGACTGTTTCAATAATTCTACATTGACAGCTATTAATTTTTCAGGAATCAATACCTTAGAATATATTGACTGTCAACTAACAGGCATTATAAATTTAAACACATCGAATCTTACTAATTTAGAAACATTAAATTTTTCATCAAACAGTTTGCAAACATTAAACCTATCAGGTTGCACTAGCTTGGTTACTATTCCATACGAGATTAATGGATATATTTTAACCAATGCGAATTTTTCTAATTGTGTTAGTTTGCAAGGGATTCGCGTGTCTCAATCTCCAGCAACGGTATTAAACTTTTCGGGTTGTACAGGTTTGCTAAACTTATATATAAATTATGACAATGCTTTACAAACCTTAAATACTAATGGATGTACTAGTTTACAATTCCTTACTATAAACAATACTAATTTGAGCACATTGAATGTGTCAGGATTAAATAGCTTAATTAGTTTAGATTGTGCTAACAATCAATTGACTTCTTTAAATGTATCCGGACTAACAAATTTAAATGGAATCTATTGCTCAAACAACCAATTAAGCACCTTAGATGTTTCAGGATTAACAAACCTGACGAGTCTTTCGTGTTTTATGAATCAATTGTTATCTCTTAATTTGTCTGGTTTATCTAATTTAAATGGTTTAGATTGTAGTACAAATCAGCTACTGTCTCTAGATGTCTCTGAATGTGTTAATATTGGTTCTTTAAATTGTAGCAACAACCAACTACTTTCTATTTTTATGAAAAATGGAAAATTAGAAGGAACCAATCTTTTTGGGTTCAGTAGTTTTAATATCTATAACAACCCTATTTTATTATATATCTGCGTTGATGAAGGCGAAATGGCTGCTGTACAACAAAAAATAGATGAATACGGCTACGTCAATTGTCAAGTAAATTCGTATTGTTCTTTTTCACCAGGTGGTGTTTTTTATGCCATACAAGGTACCACGAGATTAGACGCCAACACCAACGGTTGTGATGCTGGCGATTTGGGTTACGCCAATTTAAAGTACAACATTACTAGCGGAACCAATTCAGGAAGTATCGTAGCAGATGCTTCAGGAAATTATAGTTTGCCAGTAATCGCTGGGATACATACCGTAACGCCAGCACTTGAAAACCCAACCTATTTCAACGTATCGCCGACAAGCATTCAAGCTGATTTTCCGACTGCCGCAAGTCCTTTTTTACAAGATTTTTGCGTTACTGCCAATGGCATTCACCCCGATGTTGAAGTTATCGCTTATAATGAAGCAACACCAGTACCTGGATTTAATGTGAAATATAAAATAGTCTACAAAAACAAAGGAAACCAAGTCGCCAACGGACAAGTAACCTTAGCCTTTCAAGACGATGTGATGGATTTAATTTCAGCAAATCCAGCAACAACAAGTCAAGCGCTAAATTCATTGGTTTGGGATTATACCAATTTACAACCGTTCGAATCTCGCACCATCGAATTCACAGTAAATCTCAACACACCCATGGAAACACCACCATTAAACGGAGGTGATATGCTTACATTCACGGCATCCGTAACCCCAACAGCCAATGACGAAACGCCTGCAGACAACCAATTTGAATTGCCACAATATGTCATGAATTCATTCGACCCTAACGACAAAACCTGTCTAGAAGGAAGAAGCATCACACCAGCAATGGTTGGCAAATACATTCATTATAAAATTCGTTTCGAAAACACCGGAAATTTCGCTGCACAAAACATCGTGATCAAAGACATCATCGACGAAACCATGTTTGAGGTGAGTTCCCTACAAATGACCAGCGCTTCGCACCCTTGCGTAACCAAAATTTCCGACAGCAACAAAGTCGAATTTATGTTCGAAAACATCAACCTTCCTTTCGATGATGCCAACAACGACGGATATGTCATCTTTAAGATAAAAACCAAACCGACAGTGGTGCTCAATGATGTCTTAAGAAACCAAGCCGGCATTTATTTCGATTATAATTTCCCGGTAATCACAAACGAAGAACAAACCCTCGTAGCACCCGCATTGGCAAACCAACAATTTGATTTGACCAATCTTAAAGTATATCCGAATCCGGTGAAAAACATCTTGAACATCCAAAATGATCAAGCCATTCAAAAGGCCGAAATTTTCGACCTAAACGGAAGATTACTACAAAGCACAACTTTGAACAACAATCAAATCAATTTTAGTCAGTTCACATCAGGTGTTTATTTTGTAAAAATCTATTCAAACAATAAAACAGGTGTCGTAAAAATCACCAAAGAATAATCAATTACAACCATTTAAATCTGAGGATGTTTGTTCGCAAGCATCCTCTTTTTTATTTGGGCGTGTCCCGAAAAGGGCCGGGCTTTCCGTTCCCAATCTTTTGCACCGAACAACGGCACGAAAGGATTTCCACTTCAATCCCTCACGCAAAAACTTACAACCAACAACTCATAACTCACAACAATTTATTACTTTCGCAAATCGATTTTAGAAAAGGATACCATGAGCACTAAATTTACTGAATACAAAGGACTTGACTTACCCACAGTCGCCTCAGAAGTTCTTGATTTTTGGAAAAAAGAAACCATATTCGAAAAGAGCGTCACCACACGCGAAGGCAATACCCCATTTGTGTTTTTTGAAGGCCCGCCTTCAGCCAATGGTTTGCCGGGAATTCACCACGTCATGGCACGCGCAATCAAAGATATTTTCTGCCGATATAAAACCCAAAAAGGGTTTCAAGTCAAACGTAAAGCCGGTTGGGACACACACGGTTTGCCTGTTGAACTCGGAACAGAAAAAGAATTAGGCATCACCAAAGAAGATATCGGAAAGAAAATTTCCATTGAAGAATACAACGAAGCTTGTAAGAAAACGGTCATGCGCTACACCGATGTGTGGAATGACCTAACCGAAAAAATGGGCTACTGGGTCGATATGGAAAACCCATACGTGACCTACAAATCCAAATACATGGAAAGCGTTTGGTGGCTTTTAAAACAAATCTATAATAAGGATTTGATGTATAAAGGCTACACCATCCAACCGTATTCTCCAAAAGCCGGAACCGGATTGAGTTCGCACGAAGTCAACCAACCCGGAAGTTACCGCGATGTAACCGATACAACGGTGGTTGCACAATTCAAAGCTAAATCGGAAACACTTCCAGATTTTCTAAAGAGTTTTGGAGAAATTCACATCCTAGCATGGACAACCACACCGTGGACATTGCCAAGTAATACAGCATTAACCGTTGGCCCAAAAATCGATTATGTTTTAGTAGAGACTTTTAACCAATATACCTTTCATCATTCGAAAGTGATTTTGGCCAAAAATCTTGTAGCAAAACAATTCGGAAAACAATATTTTGAAAGCCATGATACTGCAGATTTTGAGAACTTTGCCGATGGCGATAAAAAAATTCCATACAGAATTTTAGCGGAATGTAAAGGACAAGACTTAGTCGGAATCCGTTACGAGCAATTACTGCCTTTCGTGTTGCCTTACCAAAATCCAGAAAATGCCTTTCGCGTAATTTCAGGCGATTTTGTCACCACTGAAGATGGAACCGGAATCGTACACACCGCGCCAACTTTCGGAGCTGATGATGCTAAAGTCGCCAAAGAAGCTGTTCCTGAAGTGCCACCAATGTTGGTGTTAGATGCAAATGGTAATCCCGTTCCTTTAGTAGATTTGCAAGGAAAATTCACTTCACACATGGGTGAATACGCCGGAAAATATGTCAAAAACGAATATTACGACGAAGGCACAGCACCCGAAAAATCAATAGATGTCGAAATCGCCATTCGTTTAAAAGAAGAAAACAAAGCATTCAAAGTAGAAAAATACGTACACAGTTACCCGCACAGCTGGAGAACAGACGAGCCGTTATTATATTATCCGCTCGATTCTTGGTTTATTAAAATCACTGAAGTACGCGACCGCATGTTCGATTTGAATGACACCATCAATTGGAAACCCAAAGCTACTGGCGAAGGCCGTTTTGGAAACTGGCTTAAAAATGCCAACGACTGGAATCTCTCGCGCTCCAGATATTGGGGAATTCCGTTGCCAATCTGGAGAACAGACGATCAAAAAGAAGAAATCCTAATCGGTTCTGTCGAAGAATTATACAACGAAATTGAAAAAGCAATTGCAGCAGGTTTCCAAAAAGAAAATCCGTTCAAAGCATTCCAAATTGGAAACATGTCGGAAGCCAATTATGATTTGGTTGATTTGCACAAAAATGTAGTCGATCAAATTACCTTAGTTTCTGCTTCAGGAAAACCCATGAAACGCGAAGCTGACTTGATTGATGTTTGGTTCGATTCGGGAGCGATGCCTTATGCACAATGGCATTACCCTTTTGAAAATCAAGACAAAATTGACGAAAATAAAGATTTTCCTGCCGACTTTATAGCCGAAGGTGTCGATCAAACTCGCGGTTGGTTTTATACCTTACATGCTATCGGAACGTTGGTTTTTGATAAAATTGCCTACAAAAATGTAGTGTCTAACGGTTTGGTTTTAGATAAAAACGGACAAAAAATGTCGAAACGTTTGGGCAATGCCACCGATCCATTCGAAACCATCTCAGAATATGGTCCAGATGCTACACGTTGGTATATGATCTCGAATGCCAATCCGTGGGACAACCTTAAGTTTGATATCGAAGGCATCGCCGAAGTGCGTCGTAAGTTCTTCGGAACCTTATACAATACCTATTCGTTCTTTGCGTTGTATGCGAACATCGATAATTTCAAATACGCTGAAGCTGAAGTGCCGTTACACGAACGACCTGAAATCGACCAATGGATTATCTCAGAATTGAATACGTTAATCAAGAATGTCGACAGTTATTACGCCGATTACGAGCCAACCAAAGCAGCCCGAGCGATATCTGATTTTGTTCAGGAAAACTTAAGCAATTGGTATGTGCGTTTGTGCCGCCGCCGATTCTGGAAAGGCGAATATGCGCAAGATAAAATTGCCGCTTATCAAACTTTATATACTTGTTTGTTAACCATCAGTAAATTGGGTGCGCCCATCGCTCCGTTTTACATGGACAAACTTTACAGAGATTTAACACAAGCAACGAAGTCAGAAAATTTTGACAGTGTACATTTGGCCGAATTTCCGAAATACGTTGAAAACTTTGTTGATAAATCTTTAGAGAGTAAAATGCAAAAAGCACAGACCATTTCATCCTTGGTTTTATCCTTACGAAAAAAGGAAATGATCAAGGTACGTCAACCTTTGCAAAAGGTAATGATACCAGTGCTTGACAAGAATCAACGTGCTGAAATCGAAGCCATTTCCGACCTCGTAAAAGCCGAAGTAAACGTCAAAGAAATTGAGATTTTAGACGATGCATCGGGCATTTTAGTAAAGCAAATTAAACCGAATTTCAAGACTTTAGGACCACGTTTTGGAAAGGATATGGGATTGATTTCCAAGCAAATACAATCGTTCACGCCGGAGCAAATCAACCAATTAGATACACTCGGTATGTTGAATATTGAAATCTCGGGAAATACTATAACTTTATCACAAGCCGATGTAGAGATTTCATCACAAGATATTGAAGGTTGGTTGGTTGCAAACGCCAACGGAATCACAGTAGCACTCGACATTACCATTTCTCCAAAATTGAAAGAAGAAGGTATAGCGAGAGAATTGGTCAACCGAATCCAAAACATCAGAAAAGATTCCGGATTCGAAGTCACCGATAAAATCAAAGTGCATTTGCAGAAGAATGCCGAGCTTGAAAAAGCGGTAACTGCAAACGCAACCTACATCAAATCAGAAACACTAACCGAAATGTTGGTTTTTGAAGATACAATGCAAAACGGAATCGACATCGAATTCGACGACATAAAAACAAGAATACTAATTACAAAATAACAAGAATATGGTAGATGAAATTGCAAGATACTCCGACGCCGATTTGGCCGAGTTCAAAGAACTAATCCTAAAGAAAATAAACAAAGCACAATCCGATTTAGATTTAATCAAAAGTGCCTATATGAATGACTTAAACAACGGAACTGACGATACCTCACCAACTTTCAAAGCCTTTGAAGAAGGTAGCGAAACCATGTCGAAAGAAGCCAATTCACAGCTGGCCATCCGTCAAGAAAAATTCATTCGCGATTTAAAAAACGCACTTTTCCGTGTAGAAAATAAAACTTATGGTGTTTGCAAAGTCACAGGTAAACTCATCAGCAAAGAACGTTTGATGATTGTACCGCACGCCACGATGAGCATTGAAGCCAAAAACATGCAACGATAAGCATCAAGTTACCTCATAAATTAACGCTCCAATTGGAGCGTTTTTTTTAGAAAATAGTAGTATTTTTGGCCCATTAAAAACAAAAAAATGTCATTACGAAACGCATATTTCCTGATTTTCATCATCTTATTGGTAGATCAATTGAGCAAGATTTACATCAAAACCAATTTTGTCCTTGGCGAAGAAGTCAACGTCTTCAGTTGGTTTAAAATCTTATTCATAGAAAATGAAGGCATGGCGTGGGGAACCGAAATTCCGGGCGCGTATGGCAAATTGTTTCTAACCCTTTTCAGATTGGTTGCCGTTTCCGCCATCGGTTATTGGCTTTGGGATTCTGTTCACAAAAAAAGTTCAAACTATCTCATTGTAGCGATTGCATTAATCTTGGCAGGTGCTTTCGGAAACATCATCGATTCAGTATTCTACGGCATCATTTTCGATGACAGCCACAACCATTTGGCGACATTGTTTTCTGAGAAACCTTACGGAAAAGTCTTTCACGGAAAAGTGGTCGACATGCTCTATTTCCCAATCATCGACGGACATTTCCCACAATGGATGCCTGTTATTGGCGGCAACCCGTTCAAGTTTTTCAACGCAATTTTCAATGTAGCCGATATGGCCATTTCTACAGGTGTCGGCATACTAATCGTCTTCAACAAAAAAGCTTTTCACAAAAATTAATTGCTTCGCCTGTTCGTTTTGCTCGGGTCGCGTAAATCCGTAAAATCTGCGGAATCTGCGTTCCATTCATTTGTTTTTCTAGGAGCTATTTCCTGCTGTCCACTTTATCTTTTGCGCCGAACGCCGGCACAAAAGGATGCTCGTTCCCATCAGGGCTAGGGCATCAGAACTTATAGATGGTTTTCGGTGTAATGCAGTAATCCAATTTCGTATCACTTTCCCAAACGTCATCAATCAAATCTTCTGCTTCAAAGAACGACAAGCCGATTTTAATTGTTTCAGCATTACATTCCATCAAGAATTTATCGTAAAAACCTTTGCCATAACCCACGCGGTTTCCGAGTTTGTCAAAGGCAAGCAGCGGCACGAATACCACATCAATTTTAGCAACAGGCACTTCCAAACCTGCAACAGGTTCCGAAATTCCGTATTGGTTTTTTTGAAAGGTAGTCGAATCAGTCAACAGAAAATGTGACATTTGAGTGGTTTCAAAATCGCTTTTCGACACCACAATGTCTTTGTCTTTTCCCGCTAAAAGATGCAGGATAAACTCGGTGTCCACTTCTTTTTTTTCAACAATGGGTAAAAACACATGAAAATAGGAGCTTTCCCAAATCGGCAATCGCAACAACTGATTGGCAATCGCCAAACTCATCGTTTCGATGTCATGCTCAGAAAATTCACTTCGTAAAAGTTTGTATTTCTTTCTTAATTCGGTTTTAAGCATAAAAGGGAAGCTTTCAAATCAGCTATAAAAGTAGTCAAATGCTCGACTTCTACATGATGCATCAACACAATTTTATACCATTGGTTCTCGCCTTGATGGTTCTCAGGAACCAAGTGGTATTTTGACGCCAATGATTTAGGAACACTGTTAGCATCTATCGTTACGATATTCATAAAAGGTTCACGGAAATAAGTAATGCCCAAAAGGTCTAATTCTTTACACAAAAACTGGGTGCGCATTTGTAAAACACTCACTTTTTCAAACCAGCCAAACGGACCATAAGTAAACAAAATCATCCAAACCGCCACAGCATTTGCGCCTGATCTGCTTCCGCATAAGGTCAAATCCATGCCTTCTACATAGGCCGCTTCTTTGGTGAGTACGTTTTCAATCAAACCTTTTCGGCAAATAAAAACACCTGTTCCGTAGGGAGCTTGCAGCATTTTATGGGCATCAATCGTAATGGAACTGATTTTCGGATTCTTAAAATTAATCAGAGAATCTTCATTGCTAAACGGATAAACAAAGCCGCCGTAAGCACCGTCAATATGAAGTTTATAATCCAAATGGTGTTTTTCTAAAACGGAAATATAATCGTCAGGATTGTCGACAGAACCAAACATTGTCGTGCCTAAATTGGAAACTACGATAAAATATTTTTTGCCATTGATTTGGGCTTCAACAATCAGTTCCTCCAAAGCCTTTTTGTCGACGGTTCTTTCGGTCGAAGAAACCGGAATTTTAATCCAATCCAACTGCAAAAGATTCGCGCCTTTTGGAATCGAATAATGCGTGTCTTCAGAAGCCAGAATTACAATTTCATGAAGTTCAGCATCTTTTTTATACCTGAAAAAATTGCGATACATCCAAAGTGCTTGAATGTTGGCTTCGGTGCCGCCTGGCGAAATATAACCATCAAATGCGTTGGGTTCCGCTTTAAAAACATCCACCGCCAATACATTTAAAACTTCTCTTTCCAATTCGTGTGTACCACTAAAAACATTTTCAGAATCGCCTAAAGTATGACAACCAATATGATTCGGATTGGCCACAAAGGTTTGTAAAGTGGGTGCTTCTTTCAAAAACGGCGCATCATAAAACACCTGACCATCCAATTTTGAAGCGGGATAACCCAAGGAAACATCTTCCGAAAAGTTGATGTTTTCTAGCAAAGCTTCTTGAATTCTTTTCTTCCGATCTGCTTGCGACAATTTTTTCCAATACAACATAACGATTCAATTTTCGCCAAAACTAAGGTGTTTCAGCAAGACAAAACATGACAATTGTTAGGCTTGTATTTTGAAACATTTAAAATTAACTTTGTTTCATGCTAAACCCAACGCTTGAACTCCAAATACAATCGCTTCCCGATAGTCCGGGCGTTTATCAGTATTATGATAAAGAAGACAAGATTTTGTATGTGGGCAAAGCAAAAAACCTCAAAAAAAGAGTATCGTCTTATTTTAATAAAATTCACGATACCGCCAAAACCAATGTTTTAGTCAAAAAGATTGTGAGCATTAAACACATCGTGGTTCCTACAGAATCTGATGCTTTGTTGCTCGAAAACAATTTAATCAAAAAATTACAGCCGCGTTACAATGTATTGTTGCGCGATGACAAAACCTATCCGTGGCTTTGCATCAAGAAAGAACCTTTTTCGCGCGTATTTTCGACACGAAGAATGATCAAAGACGGGTCGGAATATTTTGGACCGTATACCAATTTCAAAACCGTTTGGACGATTTTAGAATTGATCAAAGAATTGTATCCACTGCGAACTTGCAACTATGATTTGAACGAAAACAACATCAACAACCACAAGTTTAAAGTTTGTTTGGAATATCATATTGGCAATTGCAAAGGCCCATGTGAAGGATTTGAAACTTTAGAAAATTACCAAAATCAAGTCGATGCGATTCGTGAAATCCTAAAAGGCAATTTCAAAGAAAGCTTGAAAGCGTTTAAAAAGAAAATGACCGAACTCGCCGCCAATATGCAGTTTGAAGAAGCGCAAAAGATCAAAGAAAAAATCGAAGTGCTAGAGAATTATCAATCACGTTCTACGATTATCAATCCGAAAATCAACAATATTGATGTCTTTTCGATTGTTTCAGACGAAGGCGCTGCTTATGTCAATTTTCTGCAAATCGCACACGGTTCGATTATTCGGTCTTACACGATGGAAATCAAAAAGAAACTCGACGAAACCGACGAAGAACTTTTAGAACTTGCGATTGTAGAATTACGCGAAAGATTTCATTTGTTATCCAAAGAAATTGTAGTTCCTTTTCCAGTTGTCGTTGGTGAAAACATCAAAGTCACCGTACCGCAACTTGGCGATAAAAAGCAGATTTTAGATTTGTCGATTCGCAACGCTAAGTTTCAAAGAATAGAACAATTAAAGCAACTGCAAATCGTAGATCCAGATCGACACACCAATCGCATTATGGCGCAAATGCAAAAAGATTTGCGGTTGCAAGTCGAACCCCGTCATATCGAATGTTTTGACAACTCGAACATTCAAGGAACCAATCCAGTCGCGGCTTGCGTGGTGTTTAAAGACGGAAAACCCAGTAAAAAAGATTACCGTCATTTCAACATCAAAACGGTGGTTGGTCCTGATGATTTTGCTTCGATGGAAGAAGTCGTTTTCAGACGTTATAAAAGAATGCTCGATGAAGCACAACCGTTGCC
>ENA-UOWO01004260-UOWO01004260.1-activated-sludge-metagenome-genome-assembly--contig:-NODE-4260-length-15888-cov-19.122529_pt1 | contig 15888 bp, 12 predicted proteins | sample MGYA00238148_ERZ761564 | MGnify/ENA primary metagenome ERZ761564 (study PRJEB28885, sample SAMN05720194) | activated sludge metagenome | isolation source: Anaerobic digester | place: USA...
ACCTCTCACTCTCTCACTTCTCTTAAGGTGTACGCTACGGCTCTCACCTTCTCACATCTCTCACCCTCTCACCTCTAATCAATATTGCCAGAGGTCGTGCTCGAAGTTGAAGATATCGTTTTTGATTCTTTCCGATTCCATCAGCATATCTACACCCTGAACGTAGTCGTCGATCTTGCGGTCGTGTACGTTCGATTCCTTGTAGATATAGCTGGCGAAATACCGCATTTCAAACATGTCTTCCCAGGAAATGGTAGCGTTGGTATTGCCGCCGAGGGTAAACACGCGGTGGCGGGCGAACATTTCGCGGGCCTGCGGGTAGTACACCCAGAACATGGGTTTTTCGAAACGGAAGTTGCCTTCATTGTCCGTTACGTCGATCATCGGAGCGATACCGAGGATACGTACATTCAGGGTGGAGGTTTCCTTGTCGAAATACCAGATCTCCTTGATACGGAAGCGTTTAACGTTTTCCCAGTTCACGTCGTTGCGAACGATGGCCACCTTCTCTTCGTAGGTTTCCGGGTCGAACGTTACAACGGTGTCCGTTTTGGACAATTGAGAAAGCACGTCGTCGGTGCTCATACGTTTTTTAAATTTAGCGCCGTCTTCGTCGGTAGTATAAACCGGGAGGTCGCCTTTGGAAGCGGCATCCGACAGGATTTTAAAGAACGGTTCTTCCGGGTAAGCGAAAGGCAGGTTCATTTTTTCCCGCACGTCGATCACGCGCCATACGCGTTTTTCCCAGAAGATGTCGCTTTCGCGGATCGGCTGGTAAGCCAGAACCTTGCGTTCCAGCATGATCTCTTTTTTCACCACATCGTCCAGCGGCGTTTCTCCGTTTTCTTCCACCGTAATTTCCTCGGAAGGAGTCGGGTCGGCAGGAGTGGTCGTTTCAATTTCTTCGGGATCTTGGGCCAGCAGCGGCGTTCCGGAAATCAGGAACAATGCCAGGCATAAGCAAGTCCATTTCATAAAAGTTTGCATGACTCGCAACGGATTGTTGAGTGATGAAAATTATGTGTGTTTAGTAACAACTTAAAAAGTCTTCAACCGGCTTTAGGAACGCCGGTTGAAGACGAATATTTTCGATTAACGAATCTTAACAGCGATCGAACCGATATTCCGCGCTGCCACGTCGCCGGGGCATTTGCACTTGATATCGTCGAAGAAGTAAGCGTCGCCCGGTTTGGCTTTTTCCACCATGGCTGCCGCCTGAGCACCCCAGCGAGCACCGCTGTTGGTAGCCGTAACAGCATCCTGGCGTTTGGCCAGGTAGGTGAATTCAAAACCGACCATATCGCATTTTACGTCGAAGTCGAAGTTTTCAAGCACGGCAGCAATACCGCCTTGTGCTTTAAACTCACCGTTACCGAACTGGCCGCCTTTTTTCTTGCCGATTTGCGGGGTTGGGTCAGGAATACGTTTTACACGATATTTGAAGGTTTGCGAAGCGCCGCCGCCCGACACAGTCAGGGAGGCTTCACCCGGCGTACCAACGCGTACGTTGTACTTGCCGCCGCCGCCTGCACCGTTCACGGAAATACCGCTACCGGAGCCCGAAACGCGTACTTCGTTGGAGGAAACACCTGCAGCGGAAACGCTGATCGGGTTGTCAACACCAATGTAGAACACGTTCATTTTATCCAGCGAAACGGCTACGGAACGTTGGCCTACTTCGTATTTGAACTCCTTGGAATAAGTATCCGTTTTGCCCGTTACCGGGTTTTTCAGACTGATATTCACTTTGTAAGTCCGTTCGCCTACACCGCTGGTGGAGGTTTCGTAGTGTGCAATACCTTCTTTAAGCGGAAGGTTGCTACCGTTTACATTGATGCTGATGTTATCCGCAGAAGAACTGTAAGCACTGAGGAATACGTCCGCGACATATTTGTCACCTGCAATCACGTAACTCTTTTCAGGAGAAACAGCGGGCGTAAATTTGTCGAACACGATTTTTTCCGCGCCCATTTTATTGGAACAGTAGTTCAAAATTGCCGTGGCGGAGTTTTTAGCATCCGACTGCATTTTACCGAGAATCGGGAAAACGGCAGCCACCGGCATTTGTTTGAATTTGAATTCCGCCCAGTTGTTGGCAGTGGTTTTGGCGGGAAGCGCTTCTACCATCAGTGGCAAAGATGACTCTACACCTTTATCATTGTCAGCAAGTGCCAGCAATTTCTGGCGCGTCTCATTGATTTTGGCTTCGATCTCTTCACCTTTTTTCTCGTTGATGAAATAACGAGTGGTCACGTCCTTGTTCCGGATATCTTTCGGAATAGTCGGATCGTTTTTGGAAGGACCTTTACCCAGATCAAAAACAGCAGTGCGCACAGTTTCGATGTAGGATGTAAACTCAGCGGCTATTTGCTGTGCCTGTTTAGCATTACTGCGATACTTCTCGTTCAGTTCGTTCTTGTATGCGTCTGCCTGAGTGTCGATGCTACCCATCAGTTGCTCGTTGTTTTTTTCAACGATAGCACGGCTGGACGAGAGACCCCGGTCGAGCGAGAAGAAAGCATTCATTACCTCGGCAGATACGTTGAGTGCCAGCAGCGCGGTCAACACCAGATACATCAGGTTGATCATTAATTGCCGCGGCTCCTTTGGTATTGACATAAGTCTTTACTTTTTGATTGTGAATAGGAAATGGAGAAAGGCGGAAATTACTGACGACCGATGTTGGCCATAGCAGCCAGCATGTTGCCGTAAACGGTATTCAAAGAACCCAGGTTCTTGTTCAGAGCGCCCAGTTGATCTTTGTATGCTTTTACGTCTTCGGCAGATTTTGCCATATCCGACATTGCCTCGTTCATTTTGGTGTAGAAGTTGCTCATCGATTTGATTTGCTCCTGTGTACCGGAGAAATCAACTTCCTGCAGCGACTTCAGTGCGCTCATGCTTTTGGACATGGATTGCAGTTCGGTGAGCATACCGCCCAGTTGGCGTTCTACTACGTCGCCGTGCAGCGGTGCTACGTCGGGCATGTTGTTCACACCACCGGCAGTCAGGGGTTGCAGGCGTGCATCGTAGTCGTCAAGACCGGGATACAGTTTGTTCCAGTAGTAATCGGGTTCCGGTCCGAGAAGGCCCAGCATCAGGAAGATGATGGCTTCCGTGGTCAGACCCACGATGAGCAGTTCGGAGGCAAATTCCCAGCTTTCCAGTTTGAAAAGTGCTCCCATCAGAACGATCGCTGCACCGACACCGATGAGCAAATTTTTGGCGTACTTGAATGACTTTGATTTGACGAAACTCATTGTTTTTAAAACTTTTTAGCAGATGATAAAAGGTTCAGAATTGTTGATCTTGGCGAAAACGCCGCAAAAGTAGCAATCACTCATGAACTTATCCGAAGAAAATTTTGCTCGAAAAAATGGGAACCTCCAGAATTGTCTGTAGATGACAGATTGACGGAGTGAATGGTCAGGCGAACGCCATTTACCGAACTTTATGAGAGAGAGAAGTATGTTGAGGTTGTTGAGTGTTGAGGTTGTTGAGACTCAACGCTCAACAACCTCAACACTCAACTGACTAAAAGTCATTGATCGAGCGACCGAGGAAGGTCAGTACACAGCGGAAGCCGATATAGCATTTTGTTGTATCCTGGTATTCCCAGTTGCGGGTACCCGTTTGCATAAAGAATGCTACGTCTTTCCAGGAGCCGCCGCGAATTACTTTGCGTTTGGCGGTTTTTGGATCGTCTTCCTTGGCATCGACACGGATGTCGGAGTTCAGGTCGTGTACGAAAGAGTAGGCGTTTTCGAAGTAGGCCGTTTCCGTCCATTCCGATACGTTGCCGGCCATGCAGTACAGACCGTAATCGTTCGGGTAGTAGCCATCGGCTTTTACCGTATACAGGCCTCCGTCTTCAGCGTAGTTACCACGGCCAGGCTTGAAGTTAGCCAGCAGGCAACCTTTTGCATTGCGGGTGTAGTAGGCGCCCCATGGGTAAGGTGCTTCGTCGCGACCACCGCGAGCGGCATATTCCCATTCGAATTCTGTCGGGAGGCGGAAGTCTTCCGTGTTCACGTCGCCGCCGGAATACATATCCCAGACTTTACCGCGCCAGTAGCAGAATGCTTTTGCCATTTTCCAGTTTACGCCGACTACGGGGTAGTCGTCGAATGCAGGGTGCCAGAAGTAGTTACGGGTCATCGGCTCGTTGTAGGAGTAAGCGAAATCGCGAATCCAGCTGAGCGAATCGGGATAAACCCGGATTTTTTCTTTGTGGATGTGGCTGGTCCGGTTGCTGTTGCGGTCGTGCGCCGCACGCTGCCAGTCGTACCACTGGTATTCGAATACCAGTTTGCTTACATCGAGTTCTTTACGACCTGCGAAGCGCTCATTGCCCTGATAGTACAGGTCCTGCAGTTCTTCGGCATTGCCTTCCCAGTCGACATCCTGGTCCCAATCGACCAGTGGTTTGTCGCTGTCGCCGCCGTCGTCCTCGACCACTTGCTGGAGCGTTTCATGGGCGAGCGAGTCGGATACCCATTTTACGAACTGGCGGTACTCGTTGTTGGTGATCTCGGTATCGTCCATAAAGAAGCCCTGAATGGAGATAGTCTTTGGACGTGCGACCAGAGATTTGCTGAGGTCTTCATCGCCGGAACCGATGTGCAACGATCCGGATGGTACGTATACCATACCGTAAGGATTGACGCCACTCCATTTCGGACGGCTGACAACGCCAACCAGTTGACCGCTTTCTTTACGGCCGCAAGAAGCGACCGCAGCCGCGACGAAGATCAAAAGCAGAAGAGATTTCTGTAGTTTTTTCATGTTAAACACCCGTGTTTCCTACTTTAATTGTTGTTTCTGGAAAAAGTGGTCGTAAAGGTAGAAGTTTAAATTCTATGCGAAAAAGTTTTCCAAATAAAATTGGCTGAAATGCGTCAGCGAGACTCTAAAAGCAACAGACAAACGTCTTTTTAACTTTTCATTGTATTCAAGCCATTTTTTTTTATTGTCTTTCGCCAAACGACGGGCAAAAATACTTTTAAACTGGCTTTTCCGTGCATGAATTCGCAATTTTACAAATACGATGCCGATTTTTTTTGGAAGGCACTCAAAAGAAACGTGGGTTGTAGATAACCGGCGGCAATTTTCCCGCCCCGATCTGCTTGTTCAGATTATACCGTATCATCAGTTCGTGACTTCCCCGGTTAGCGACGTTCAGTGCCGACAAAGGGATGTCAAAAGCGTAAGCCAGTATGGTTTTTTCGTTTAATTTAATACCTGCCAGCAATATGGCAGCATCTTTGGAAGAACTTGTAAAGCCCCTAAACGAAGCGCCGGCAAAGATATTTTCCCGCCACCGTGCTACAAGCGAAATTTCTGTTTGTGTCTCGGCTATGTCACTTTTAACTAAAAGTGCCGGACGCAGCGTCAGCCGGTCGTTTACCTCCAGGGAATAGGCCAGTGAAGCATTGTAATGCGATACGGTTTGCAGACTGAACTCGCCGGAAGCGGTATTGGAACGGAGCGCGGGCGCATAAACGGGCTGCATGGCCAGGCCTACCTCTAATTTATTTAATTGGGCAAAAACGCCGATTTCAAAAATCGGCACCCCTGCGCGCACCTTCCCGTCGGGCAGCAGAAGGTCGGTGTGGGAGAAAACCGGCTCGACATATGTTCCTTCCGGAGCCCGCAATTTGCTCCCGTCCAGGGCATATTGCAGGTATCCGCCGCTGAGGCCCAGCGAAATCAGGCTGTTGCGACCGAGTTCCATCTGGTAGTTATAACTGACGACCGCCTGCGTAACTGTATGGGCGCCGATGACGTCATTTTCCACGCGCAACCCTACCCCACTGCTGATCATATACAACGGCATATGCGCATTGATGTGCTGGGTGACCGGCGCACCTTTCAGGCCCGACCATTGCTGCCGGTATACGCCGGTGAGGATCAGGGAGTTGTCCAGCCCCGCATTGGCAGGGTTATAAGCATACGGATTGAGCATATACATACTGTATTGCGGCGCCTGTTGCGCTGCGACCCATCCGGAAAAAAACAAGAGGATATACGTAAAGGTCTTTCTCATAGCTCGTTTTCTGTTATTCGTTATCGGTTATCAGTGTGGGCAGCGGGGCGGACGAGTTGGCGAAAATCGTCTAATCCGGTAACCGGCCTCTGGCAGGTGAAATCCCGACAAACATAAATCAAAGCATCGGTTTTACCCGCCACCTTTTCGGCCAATAAGGGCAATTCGTCCGTTATTTGACTGGACGCGGCTATTACTCCGTTGGGAAGGAACCACCGCTGAATGGCCGCAGCAGTTTCAAACGCGTTTGCACCCAGTACGCCAATTTCATGGTACGGGTGTGCTTCCATCATCATCGCCAGTGCCCAGCGCTCGAAGGAGCGCGGGTATTTTTTCACGGCATCTTCTACCTGCCGGAGCATTTGCTGCGCCATTTCCCGCCAGTCCGGCCGGCCCAGCAATACGCTCAAACGCTGTAGGTTGTGCGCCATGGTGCTATTGCCGGAAGGCGTGGCGTTGTCCTGCAAGTCTTTTTTTCGCAGCACAATATCCGTCTGGCCGCTTCCTGTAAAGTAAAAAAGCCCCGTTACCGGATCGAGGAAATAACTCAAAACCAGCCTGGTATATTTTTCCGCACTGCGTAAATAGTTCACATCGAAAGTTATCTCATATATATCTACGAGCGCAGCGATCAAAAAGGCGTAATCTTCAAGAAAAGCATCGTACTGCGCTTCGCCATCTTTCCAGGTATGCAGAAGACTGTCTCCATTTGCAGAAGCGAATTTTTCCAGTAAAAAATCCATGTTGCGCACGGCGGTTATGCGAAAAGATTCTTCCGCCATGGCTTTGTAAGCAGCAGTATACGCCGAACACATGAGCGCATTCCAGCCGAGCAGGATCTTGTCGTCGAGTCCGGGGCGTATGCGAAGGGCACGCGCAGCCAGCAGTAGTTCGCGTCCGGCGGCGAGCCGCTTTTTCAGGTCGTGTACTTCCATTCCGTTGAACTGCGCAAATGCCTCGAAGGAAGCGGGGCGCCAGAGGATATTTTTTTCTTCCCAGTTGCCTTCGTGCGTCACGCCGTAAAACGCGCAAAAAAGCCCGGCGTCGCTACCAAGCACGGCCTCGACCTCCTGCTGCTCCCACACGTAAAACTTTCCTTCCACGCCCTCGGAATCGGCATCCAGCGCCGAATAGAACCCGCCTTCGGTGTGCGTCATTTCGCGGCCGATAAATTGAAGTGTTTCTTCAATGGTTTCGCGGTATAGTTGCGCCCGCCGGGCAGCATCCGGAAATTGATTGTTTTCAAGAACATACTTATACGCCTCGGAAAGCACCGATACCAGCAGCGCATTGTCGTACAACATTTTTTCAAAATGCGGCACCAGCCAGCCCCGGTCGGTGGCGTACCTTGAAAATCCGCCGCCCAACTGGTCGTAAATCCCACCTTGTATCATTTTATCGAGGGAAAGCAGCGCATGACCCAGCGCTTCCGGCCGGCGGCTGAAATAATGGTAGGAAAGCAAAAACTGGAGGGCCATGGTGGCCGGGAATTTGGGCGCGCCGCCGAATCCGCCTTCGAGCGGGTCGAAATCCTGCTGGAGGCGGGTAAATACAGCGTCGAGGTCGGATTGCTGAAAACCGGCGACGCCTGAAACGGCGGGTTCTTCGGTTTTTTTGAGAAAGACGCCGTCGTTGTGCTCGATGTGCCGGGTAAGGTTATCGGCCTGATCGATCGCTTTTTGCGGTTCTGTCTGCCATATATTACTCAGGTGCTGCAACAATTGTATCCAGGAAGGCCGGTTGTGGGCAGGGCGGGGCGGAAAGTACGTACCCGCGTAAAACGGTTTTCCCTCCGGCGTCAGGAAGCAGTTCAACGGCCAGCCGCCGCCGCCGGTCAGTATCTGGCAGGCTTCCATATAAATAGCGTCCACGTCGGGGCGCTCCTCTCGGTCCACTTTAATATTGATGAAATGCTCGTTCATGAACGCTGCAATCTCCTCATTTTCAAAGGATTCCCGTTCCATCACGTGGCACCAGTGGCAGGTGGAATACCCGATGCTGACCAGGATGGGCTTTTGTTCGGCACGGGCGCGCTCGAAGGCTTCCGGTTTCCAGGCGTGCCAGTGTACCGGATTGTGGGCGTGTTGGAGGAGGTAGGGGGAGCGCTCGTGCTGGAGGTGGTTCATTTTTGATTTAAGATTTAAGATTACATGATTTAAGATTTAAGATTTATCCGGGATGTCCTCCATCTAAAGTCTGAAATCATGTGATCTTAAATCTTAAATCATCAAAAAGGTTGTGGCGGGAAATAAAAAAGTCTGCCCTGCATTACGCAGAGCAGACACATCAAAACAAAACGAAAAACCAACTTTTTATTTTCAGGAAACAGTTGAGCCGGGGCTTAACCGTCGCTTTTAGTCTTTAATCGAACAGGTATTACCTGCGATTTACCATCGCGGATGACGGAAACACTAAGCGTCTCGCCTACTCTAGAACGTCCGATGTACTCCATAAGTTCTGCGGTAGTTGTCACATTTTTGCCATTTACTTTCGTAATGATGTCTTTTGCCTGAATACCGGCCTGGGCTGCGGAGCCCTGCGTATCGGCAATTTCCACCACCGCTACGCCCTGGGTGTAGTCGAGTGCCAGTTCGCGGGCCACATAACTGTCCATGGTGGCGATGTTTACGCCGAGGTAGGCGCGTTTGTAACTGCCGTATTTCATCAGATCGTCGGCGATACGTTTCACCAGGTTGACAGGAATGGCGAAAGAGTAACCTGCAAACACGCCCGTCGGGGTAGCGATCGCTGAATTGATACCGATCAGCCGGCCTTCCACGTCTACCAATGCGCCGCCGGAGTTGCCCGGGTTAACTGCCGCATCGGTTTGAATAAACGACTCTATACCGCTGGCGCCTTTGATAATATCGATGTCGCGCGCTTTGGCGCTCACGATACCGGCGGTAACCGTAGAAGTCAGGTCGAACGGATTACCGACGGCCAGCACCCACTCGCCTACCCGCACGTCGTCGGAATTTCCGATTTCGATAGCGGCCAGTCCGGTAGCGTCAATTTTGATCACTGCCATATCGGTGCTCTCGTCGCGGCCTACCAGGCGGGCCTTGAATTCGCGGTTGTCGTGCAGCGTCACCTCGAATTCGTCTGCAAAATCTACGACGTGGTTGTTTGTAAGAATATAGCCGTCTTCGGTGTAGATGACGCCCGAGCCTGTGCCGGAGCGAGGTTGGGGCTCATATTGAAAGCGCTGTCCGAAAAAGAATTGCAGCGGATCGGAATATCGCTGGTCGCGTTGTCGCTGAATCGCCGACTCCTTGCTTTCGGAGGCTTTGATGTGAACGACCGCGTCCATGGAACGCTCGGCTGCTTTTGTAAAATCGAACGGTACCGGAGCGCCGCCATAACTGGCCTGGCGGGCATAGGAAGGCGTTTCGGGGTTGGTTACTAACTGGGGTTTTTCAGTGAGTTTTGCTGCACCGAATGTCAACAAGCCACCTGTAGCGCCGGCAAGAACTGTGGACCAAAACTTATTCATAATTACACCCTTTGTTGGTTGTGAGTTGAATTGAATTTGTTTATACAAGATGATTTTTAAACGCATGAACAGCCAAATTGCTGCCGAAAACGTATATTTTAACGTCCTCTTAACCTTGCAGGCTGCTTTCTTGTTGACAACAAATTCAGCGCCTGAAACGCCAAAATTTTGACTCTATGATAAGCGCTCTTACCTTCGACCGACCAAATTCAGTTTTTGACCGACCAACGCCGCTGATGAAGCGTTTTTTAGAACAACCGAACGCACTGGAAAAATTGCTCCAACCCGAAAACGCGCTGGAGGAACGCCTGCTCACCTTCCCCGAATTCCGTTACGGATTATTGTGGGGCGAGCCGCGCTATGGCCATCCGGAAGGCCGCGTTTGTTTTCACGTGCGCGAGGTGTTCGATAATATCGACCTCATTTCGGATTTGACAATGGAGGACCGGAAAAGGTTGCGCCTCATCACCCTGGCGCATGATACTTTCAAGTACGCGGAAGACCGGACCCGCCCGCGCGACTGGAGCAAGCACCACAGCCTGCTCGCCAGAAAATTTATGGAAAACCATACCGACGATACTGTCGTGCTGGATATTATAGAAACGCACGACGAGGCCTATTACATCTGGCTGAATGCGCGCCACGACCAGGCCATCACCATCGCCCGGCACACCTCGCTCGATGCGCTGCTGCAACGCCTGGAACACTGCCTGCAACTGTACTACCTGTTTTTTAAATGCGATACGCAAACGGGCGATAAGACGCAAGCCCCGCTGAAATGGTTCGAGAAGACGATTGAAGGGATCGAGGTGGTGAAAATCAGGTAAGTGCGAAGTCGGCAGTGCGAAGTACGAAGTCGTAGCAAGTTCACTCTTCCGGCGGCGCGAGCCAGAAATTATTGGAACCTTCTCCCTGAATGAGCGTCACCTCCTGCGCATTCAGCAGTTCCAGCAGTGCCAGAAAGGTGACGACCGCATGAATGCGGTTTTCCAGCACCAGGAAAATGGATTCGAAACTGGTTTTTTCGCCTTTTTTCAGGCTGTTCTGGATGTACGCACGCTGCTCCTGTATAGTGTAGTTGAAATTGTACACCGTATGCACCCGTTTCGCTTTCTTCTCTTCCTCGAAGCGGTTCATGAGGCGCTCGAAGACGCGGAGAAGTTTGTACAGCGTGACGGATTCCATTTCAGCATCGGCCAGGGCATGTTCGGCGAGTTTGCGGAGTTCCGTACCTGCGTAGCCGCGCGGATTCATAAACGCGCGTACTTCTTCGAGCCGGCGCAGCTCTTCCAGTACACTTTTATAACGTTTGTATTCCAGCAGGCGGTCCACGAGTTCGCGGCGCGGGTCAATTTCGTTGCCTTCTTCGTCCAGTTGTTTCCTGGGCAGCAGCATTTTGGCTTTGATGCGCATCAGGGTGGCCGCCACTACGATGAATTCGGAAGCCAGGTCGACACTCATCGTCTCCATTTCCCGCAGGTACGAGAGAAAATCATCCGTGATCTGCGCGATCGGAATGTTGTAAATATCCAGTTCGTCCCGCTCGATGAAGAAGAGCAGGAGATCGAAAGGCCCCTCGAAAGCGGGGAGTTTGATGGTGAAGGTCTCGTTTGCCATGTGGTGGGGCAAAAATAGTTATTGGTTATCAGTTATTGGTTATTGGTTATTGGTTATTGGGGAGTTTCAGGCTGAAATGGAGAAAGGCCGGAATCTCTTTTCCTTTGTAGTTTTGCCATTCGGTTTATTCCGGTAAGGGGAAACATATTCCGGCCTTTCTTCATTTCAGCCTGAAACTCCCCAATAACCAATAACCAATAACTGATAACCAACCATGTCCACCCTCTACCTCATTCCCGTTCCCATTGCCGAAAACGGCCTGCACACTATACCGCCATACGTGCAGGATATCGCGCGTATGCTGGAAGTTTTTATCGTGGAAAGGGCGAAAACGGCGCGGCATTTCATCAAAAGCCTGGGACCTGCCAAACCCTTGCAGGAAATGGTGTTTGCGGAAATTCCGCAACACGAGGAGCCCGGCGCCAAACACCCGGTTGAAAAGGACAATGAAGCCGAAACGGCTTTTCTGGAGGCAGTGCGGGCGGGAAAAGACGTAGGACTGTTGTCGGAAGCGGGCTGCCCGGGTGTGGCCGATCCTGGGGCGAACATCGTCGCGCTGGCCCACAAAATGGGGGTGAAAGTAGTGCCGCTGGTAGGCCCTTCCTCTTTATTGCTGGCGCTGATGGCCTCCGGTATGAACGGCCAGCGCTTTTCCTTTCACGGCTACCTCTCGCCCAAACGCCCGGAACTGGCGGCCGATTTGCGCCGGCTCGAAAACCAGTCGAGGCAGCATGACCAGACACAATTATTCATCGAAACACCCTATCGCTCGCAAATGGTGCTGGACGTGGCGCTGGAAACGCTGCAACCCAATACCTCCTTCGGGATGGCGCAAGACCTGAGCGGTGCAGGCGAATTCATCCGCTCCCTGCCTGTAAAGGAATGGAAACAGCGTTTGCAAAAGGAAAAAATGGTGCTGGAGAAGTTGCCGTGCGTTTTTCTGGTGTATGTTGCGAAATGAGGTTTGAATCAGGATTTAAAGGATTAAAAAAGGATTGGAAGGATTCCGCTTTCGAGTGGTCATCCTTCCAATCCTTTTTTAATCCTTTAAATCCTGTTCAAAAAAACCGCCTCAAAGTTTCTCCTGCACAAAATCTGTCAGTTTGGTAAACAAATGCCGCGTCGCATTATCGCCCGAAATGCCGTGGTTGCGGTTGGGATAGTAGTAGGTATCGAACTGTTTGCCGGCTTTTACGAGCGCGTTGATCATTTCGGTAGTTTGTTGCCAGTGCACATTGTCGTCGGCCGTGCCGTGACAGATCAGGTAGTTATCGCCGCGCAGCAGGGTCGCGAAATTGACCGGAGAATTTTCATTGTAACCCGCCGCATTGTTTTTCGTAGTGTGCATGTAGCGTTCGGTGTAGGCCGAATCGTACCATTTCCAGTTGGTTACCGGCGCAACAGCCATGGCCATTTTAAATACATCGTTGCCCTTCAAAACGCAGGAAGTACTGAGATAGCCGCCGAAACTCCAGCCCCAGATGCCGATACGCCCCGGATCGACCCAGGGTTGTGCACGGAAGTATCGGGCTGCGGAAATCTGGTCTTCCGTCTCATATTTACCGAGTTGCAACTGGGTGCATTTTTTGAATGCGCGCCCGCGGCCGCCAGTGCCGCGGTTGTCGACGCTGACGATCACGTAACCTTTTTGTACGAGCATCTGCTGCCAACTGCCGAGGAATCCGTCGTAACTGTTCAAAACCGTTTGGGAGCCCGGACCGCCGTAATTATCAAATAATACCGGGTATTTGCGGGTAGAATCCATGTTAGCCGGCTGCATAATGCTTGCATTGAGCACGATGCTGTCGTTGATTTTGATCTGAAAGAATTTTTTGTCGACAAAACCGTATTCGCGGCGCAGACTGGTTACGCGGTTATTGCTGACCAGCGTACGCAGGGTTTCGCCCGAACGTTTGCGCAGTGTAACCACCGGCGGCGTGTTGGCGTCCTGCCAGGTATGCGTGAAATATTCGAACGTGGGACTGAATACCACGTCATTCGTGCCGGTTTTGGGTGTCAGCAAACGCGGCGCGCCGCCTTTCAGGTCGCCTTCCCACACTTCGCGGTCGAGCGGCGTGGGGGTAGCCGTCTGGTAATAGAATTTGCCCGTTTTATCATCGACGCCGTAAAAGGCCGTGATGTCGAAATTGCCCGGCGTCATATCCTTGCCGGCGTCGTTCGGTGCGCCGGAGAACTGGTGAATATGCTGAAAACCGCTGCGCTCGCTGGTCCACAAAAAGCCGCCGGCCTTCAGAAACGTCAGTTTATATTCGGATTCCAGTTCGACGTATGCGGCGTCGGTTTCGCGCAGCATGGGCCTGACCGGAATCCATTTAGTGCGGGTTTCCGGATCTGCAATGATACGTTCCGTCATTGCCACCAGCAATTCCACGGTATCCTGCATCCGGTTCAAACGGCTCATCACCAGTTTGTTGTCGTTGGTCCAGTGAATGCGTGGTACGTAGTCGTCGGGTTCGAGTCCCATGAGTTCGCCTTTGTCGTTGCCTGCATCGGCATCGTACACGCGCACACTTACAATTGAATTGGGCGCTCCTACTTTCGGATATTTAAAAGCCGTGCGGCGCGGATAGTTGGCGCCATCGTACCAGGTAAGCGGGAATTCGGGCACATTGGTTTCATCGAAGCGGATAAAAGCGAGCATGGAGCCATCGGGGCTCCATTTGGCTGCCACCATACCGTCGCCGTCGACCGGACTGAACTCCTCTTCGTACACCCAGTCGGGCAAACCGTTGATGATCTTGTTTTTTTCGCCGTCGCTGGTGACCTGGGTCGTCTTTTTGTTAACTAAATCCTTGATAAACAAATTATTACCGGCAACGAATGCAAGGCGTTTACCATCGGGAGAAAGCGTAACGAACTGCTGTTTGCCCGATTCGTATACCGGCAGCGTTTCTCCGGATTGCAGGTTGTAAACGAAATAATTCGCCAGAACCGAGTGTCTGTAAACGGGTTCCGTCCGGGTGCGCAAGAGCAGCAAGGTTTCGTCGTCGCTGAAAACAAACTGATCGAATTCGGAAGCCGCGGGCGTTAATTTCAGGGTCAGCACCGAATCGAATTTTTCGTTCAGCACGCTTCTGATGTGCAATTTCCCTTCTTCCGAATCGATGTAATGCAGCCCGTCTTTCATGTATTTGTAACGGGCGCCCGATTCGGGGTAAAATTTGTAAAACACGAAGCAATCATCCAGGGTAATCTGTTTTTGGGCAAACAGGAAACCGGCGCAACAGAACAATGCTGCAAGAACAAGCGTTTTTTTCATCACGATCATTGTATTTTTGGCAGGGTGCAAGGTAAAACACCGGTTTGAAAGGGCGCCGAAAATCCGACAAAGTGGCTGTTGCGGCGACAATTCGGTAGATTTTGGGTAAGTGTTCTGTTCTGCTACGCCCCTCGCAGGAATAATTGGAACGCGGACGACGCGGGTTTTTGCGGAAAAAAGCGGACTTTTTATGGCCTTTCGGCCATTTTTTATTTTTTTACCACAAGGACACAAAGGCACAAAACGTAGCGTTTCCCCAAAGTCCCATTCGTTTAAACTTGTTTTAAGATGACATTCAAACTTTTTTCCTTCGGTGCACTGATTATTGTTGGCGCCACAGCCTTTTTAATGGCTCCTTCCAGGCAAATGACTGGAGTTGAAACGAATATCTCAACGGCCGAACCGGCGCCGGTTTCCGGAGACCAGCCTGAAGAACTCGGCCTGGTACACTGGCTGCGCGACCTCGATGCCGGACGCGCGGAAGCACAAAAAAACGGCAAACCGATTCTGATATTATTCCAGGAAGTGCCCGGGTGCTCCAATTGCACCCGTTACGGCAATTTTACCCTCTCGCATCCGCTGATCGTGGAAGCCATCGAAACGTATTTTGTACCGGTATGCATTTACAACAACAAAGGCGGAAAGGATGGCGAGGCGCTGAAAACCTTCGATGAGCCCGCCTGGAACAATCCGGTGGTGCGCATGGTGCGGCCCGACAACCAGGACCTGGTGCCGCGCATTTCCAATTTCAACTCGCCGGCGCAATTGGTGCGCGGCATCCGTACAGCCCTGCAAACTACCGGCGCCTCCGTGCCGCAATACCTCGATTTGCTGCTGGAAGAACTGGCTGCCCGCGAGATCGGGCTGGAAACCGCCACCTTTTCCATGTCCTGTTTCTGGAGCGGCGAAGGCACGTTCGGCAGTATTCCCGGCGTCATCGAAACGGAACCCGGCTATCAGGACGGGAAAGAAGTGGTAAAAGTGCAATTCAACCCGACTATCGTCAAAAAAGCGGAACTGGAGGCACTTACACAACCGAAAGGCATCAAAACATGCGGCTGGAACGGCGGTTTTCGCAGCGACCGCGAACCGAAATACTACCTGGCGCAAACCGACTACAAATGTGTGCCTATGACTTCCCTGCAAGCCTGCCGTGCCAATAGTATGGTGGGAAAAAATCAGTCGCCCGACGCCCTGCTGTCGCCGCGCCAACTGGCGATACTGGAAAATGTGCGGCAAAATCCCAAAAGCAAGGCTAAAAGTGCGATCGGGAAGGATTTGAAAAAAGCCTGGGCGGAGGCGGCTAAATAGTTATTGGTTATTGGTTATTGGTTATCAGGGTGGCAGGGGGCGATCTGCACCTGTGAGGAGTGTTCCCGTCTTCTGCACCCTCCAACACGTAATTCATCCCATCAGATACGTCTGCCTGACCCTCCAATACGTCTTCTGCAC
>ENA-UOWO01004265-UOWO01004265.1-activated-sludge-metagenome-genome-assembly--contig:-NODE-4265-length-15878-cov-10.766606_pt1 | contig 15878 bp, 13 predicted proteins | sample MGYA00238148_ERZ761564 | MGnify/ENA primary metagenome ERZ761564 (study PRJEB28885, sample SAMN05720194) | activated sludge metagenome | isolation source: Anaerobic digester | place: USA...
AGGTGTTCTCTCCGGCGGTCGCCAGGAGGGCCTACGCGGTCGTGCTGGCGCACAACCATCCCTCCGGTGACCCGACGCCATCGGAGGCCGACATCCGCATCACCCGGGCCCTGCGGGAATCCGCCAAGGTGCTCGACGTCCCGCTGCTGGACCACGTCATCGTCGGCAACCGGTCCACGGCCTATCCCGAGGGCTGGTTCAGCTTCAAGGCGGCCGGGTACCTGTAGGCGGCACATGGGGCGGCGGGAGCGATCCCCCGCCCCGGCGTTTTTTCACGGTGGGCCCAGCCCCGCCATTTTCCAGACAACACCGGTTGTGGGATCACGCGCCCGTGGGTAAGGGCATGTGGACACCCGCGACCTTCATTCAAAAGCGAAAGGAGACAAAAGATGAACATCATTGAGGTCAAAGAGCCGCCACGACAGAGGACACCGCAGGGTCTGCTGCTGCACTGCGGCGGCCGGGTCGTGGAACGCGAGGAGCTGATGGCCGTGCCGACGCCCCTGGGTACGGACACGTGGTATCCGCTCGATCACGGCGCGATACTCGAGGAGGTCGAGGGGCAACTCGGCGCCACCGGCTTCACAATCGAAGGTGAGAGGCACGCGCTCAGCCACGGCGGCATGCGGTATTTCGCCGTGCTGGCCGTATCGCTGCCCGGGAGAATCGAGGACGAATACCAGTGGGTGGTCGGGCTCAGGAACAGCCACGACATGACCTACCCGGCCGGCCTCGTCGCCGGGACTCATGTGCTGGTCTCTTCGAACCTGGCGTTTTGCGGAGAGGTGAAGATCTCGCGCAAGCACACCCGCTTCGCCATGCGCGACCTGCGTCATCTCGTGGCACGGGCCGTCGGGCAGCTGGGCGAGCGCTTCCGCTCGCTCGACGCCCGGGTGGCGGCCTACCGGGAGGCCCGGGTGCCGGACTGGCTGGCCCACGACATCGTGGTGCGCGCCGCCGACTGCCGCGCCATCACCGCCTCGCAGATACCCGGCGTCCTGCAGGGCTGGCGACACCCCGAGCACGAGGCCTTCAAGCCCCGCAACGCCTGGTCGCTGTTCAACGCCTTCACGGCCGTCTACCGGGAGATCAATCCCCACACCGCCCTGCGCCGCGGCGAGGCCCTCCACGGTCTCTTCGACGCGGTCGTCGGGATGTCGTGAGGGATAGAGGAGAGCCGCCGGACGCTATGAGGCGCGGGTGGCTTTCCCTTAGATGCAGGCACATCGACGACCTGTCGTGACCCTTGCCTGCCGATTCCCTACTTCACCACCATCCGGTAGAACACCTTGGCCGGCGCGGGGATGATCTCGTCGTTAATGAAGTTCTGCGGGGGTGTGGGATCGATGTCGTCGGCGATCGTCTCCCAGTGCAGCAGATCGAAGGAGCGCTCCAGCCGATACACCCGCCCCTCCACCGAAGCCCACATAACCGAGCACGTGATCCCGGTGCCGCCGGCATTGGGCGCCGCGCTCCACTCGGCCACCTCGAACCGCGACCGCGGGTCCCGCGGGTCGGTGCCCGCCAGGGACTCCTCCCCGTTGGAGCATCCGTCGCCGTCGAAATCCTCCGCCGCCGGCAGCAGCCCGTCGCCACGGGTGTCGGCGGCGAGCGTGTTGGAACTCTCCGAGGCGATGGCGGCCTTGCGCGCGACGCGGAGCCCGTTGTAGTGGACCGCCTCATCGGCCGCCCGGTTGTTCCGGAACGCGGTGCGGCAGGAGTCCGCCCCGCTGTCCCAGCAGCCCCCGCGCGCCAGCCGCTTCAACCCCGAGGCCGGCCCATGCGGATCGGTGAGCGGCGAGATGGCGTAGTAATCCGCGCCGTAATAATCCCAGCACCACTCCCAGACGTTGTCCGCCATCCCGTAGAGGCCGCACCCGTTGGCCGAGAAATTCGTCACCGGGCCCGTGTACGGCTTGATCTCGCCAGCCTTGGAGAAATCCGGGTGATAGCGCGGCGTCGGGCTAACGTCGTAGGAAGGAACCCCATTGGTTACCGCGAAGTAGTTCGCCTGCGTGTGGCTGATCGTGTCCCCGAACGGAAACCGCCGCCCGGCCACCCCGCCCCGCGCGGCCTTCTCCCACTCCGCCTCGGTGGGCAGCCGGTAGCCATCCGCTTCCCAATCGCAGGCGGGCTCGTTCGTCCCGGCCCGGTACGTCGCCCCCCCCACCGCGTAGCACGGGTTCAAGCCCTCCTTCTCGCTGCGGGCGTTGCACCACTTCAGCGCCTCATACCAGCTCAGCGTGTGCACCGGGTGCTCCGGGCCCTTGCCACCCCCTTCCGGCAGATCGGTGTAGCCGTTGGTCGAACCCCACGCCCGCACCTCGTCCCACTGCGCCTTGGTCACCTCCGTGGCCCCCATGCAGAACCCGCCCACGCAGGCCGCGTGCACCGGCAGCTCGCCCACCCCCCCCTCCGAGAAGCCGTCCCCCATCTGGAAGACCCTGGGTGGAATCAACCCGAAACCTTCGGGTGCCGGCTCGCACGCCGTGATCCGGAATCGCATCGTTGGGGAAAACCGCCCGTCCCAGTCGGTCCCCGCGTCCCAGACGACGTGCCGGCCGGCGCCCGGCGCCACGCCCACCCCCAGCTCACCGGAGAAGCCGCCCACGTCCAGCTCGTACGACGCCCCGTTGTTGGTCGAGACCTCCACCGCGATCGTCAGCGGCAAATTCGTGCCGGCTAGGTCGTAATACACGTCGAACACCTTCGTCCCCACCCGCTGCCAGACCATGACGTTGGCCACCGGCACCACCCCCGTGCCGGCCAGCGCGATGTCGAACGGGTTCTCGTCCTCGTCGTTGCTCCAGATGTGGATCACCGCCGTGTGCTCCCCCGAAGCCGATGGCGCGAAAGTCACGTCAAAGGTGGTGTTCTCCCCCGGCGCCAGTTCCACCGCCCCCAGCGCCCCCACGGTGAAAGCGCCGCTGTTATCACCGTCCTTGCCCACCGACAGCCCGGTGAGGTTCTTGGTGCCGGTGTTATGGACGGTGAAGGTCAGCGTATTCGAAGCGCCAACCCATTCCTCATCGAAATCTTCCCATGCGGTTCCATCCGCAATGACGTCCCACCCCCACGGCCACTGGTCCTGAACGGTTATCTCTGGCCCGCTCGGTAAATTGGCTTTCGCCACGCAGGGAGAAAACTTCCCGCCTGCCGTACCGAACGAGCCGCCAACATAGAGATTCGAGCCAGATATCGCCAGCGCATTGACCCCGTGGTCCACGCCCGAGCCCAGACCCGACCATTCAACGCCATCCCACTCGCCGATGTACCCCATATTGACGGAGCCGACATACACGTGGCTGCCGCGCACCACCAGCGCATCAACAGCGACGGAAAAGCCCGAGCCCAGCGCCGACCAATTGGCGCCGTCCCATTTGGCGATGTCGTTCGCCGGGCTGCCGCCCGCCGTTTCAAACCAGCCCCCCGCATAAACATTGCTCCCGGACACCGCCAGCGCAGTGACCCCCCCGCCGTCCAAGCCCGAGCCCAGCGCCGACCACGCGCTCCCGTCCCATTTGGCGATGTGGTTGGCGCCGACCCCACCCGCATTGGTGAAGTAGCCCCCCGCATAAACGTCGCTCCCGGACACCGCCAGCGCATTGACCCAGTCGTCCACGCCCGTGCTCAGGGCCGACCACGCGCTGCCGTCCCATTTGGCGATGTTGTTTGCCGGGCTGCCGCCCGCCGTGGTGAAGCGGCCGCCCGCATACAGATTGGTGCCGGACACCGCCAGCGCATTGACCCAGTCGTCCACGCCCGAGCCCAGGGCCGACCAATTGGCGCCGTCCCATTTGGCGACACTGTTGGCGGCGACCTCACCCGCGCTGCCGAACCACCCCCCCGCATAAACGTTGCTGCCGGACGCCGCCAGCGCACTGACCCAACCATAGATCCCCGAGCCCAGGGCAGACCAATTGGTGCCGTCCCATTTGGCGATGTTATTTGCCGGGCTGCCACCCGCCGTGGTGAAGTGGCCTCCCACATATAGGTCCGTGCCCGATGCCACCAGTGCATTCACTTCGCCGCTTATCCCAGGTGCTAGCGCCAACCAATCAACGCCATTCCATTTGGCGACGTTCTTCGCCGGGCTGCCGCCCGCCGTTTCAAACCAGCCCCCCGCATACACGTTGCTCCCAGACACCGCCAGCGCATTGACCTCATAGTCCATGATGCCCAAGCCCAAAGCCGACCAATTGGTACCGTCCCATTTTGCAATGCGGTTGGCCACGACCCCGCCCGCATTGGTAAACCAGCCCCCCGCATAAACATCGCTGCCGCTCACCGCCAGCGCACAAACCCCATGATGCATGCCCGAGCCTAGGGCCGACCAGTTGGTACCGTCCCACCGGGCGATGTTCTTCGCCGGGTTGCCGCCCGCATTGGTAAACAAGCCCCCCGCATACACGTTGCCCCCGGACACCGCCAGCGCATAGATAAGTTCGTCCACGCCCGAACCTAAGGCCGACCACGCAGCCCCGTCCCATCTGGCGACACCGTTGGCGGCAACACCACCCGCGTTGGTGAACCACCCCCCCGCATAAACGTTGCTGCCGGACACCGCCAGCGCATTGACCGAATAGCCCATGATGCCCGAGCCCAGCGCCGACCAATTGGCGCCGTCCCATTTGGCGATGTCGTTCGCCGGGCTGCCGCCCGCCGTGGTGAAGTGGCCCCCCGCATAAACGTCGCTCCCGGACACCGCCAGCGCAGTGACCGAATAACCCATGATGCCCGAGCCCAGCGCCGACCAATTGGCGCCGTCCCATCTGGCGATGTGGTTCGCCGGGCTGCCGCCCGCTGTCCAAAAGGCGCCCCCCGCATAAACGTTGCTGCCGGACACCGCCAGCGCATAGACGTGCCAGCCGCCCATCCCCGAGCCCAGGGCCGACCACGATGTGCCGTCCCATTTCGCCACGCGATTTGCGACCACGTCACCGACGCAGCCGAACGAGCCGCCAATATACAAATTGCCCCAAGCATCCACGACCGCTGCCGTGACGTAATCATCAGTACCGCAGATAGAACTGTCCAGGCCCATGCTGACCCAATCCGCATCGCTGAACGTGGGGTCGATGCGCAGGGGGTAGGTGGCATCGGCGTCGTCCACGATCACGGTCAGGCGGGAAGCCGAGTCCACCTCGATGCGCGCGGGCAGATCGCGGCCTTGGGCGTCGGTGGCGCGGAGGCGGCTGTAGGCGATCTTGCGCCCGGAGCCGTCGAGGACAAGGCGCGCGCCGTGGGTCAACGGCTCGGCACGCGCACCGGCGACGTCCAGTTCGAGGCGCAGTTCGCCGTCACCCGTGGGCCGTTCGAGGATCAGGAAATCCTGCCGCAAGCCGTCCATGCTCACCGAGTATTCCTCATCGACCCCCGGCCGGACGAACCGGGCGACGCCTCCCTGCGTTGTCACAATGCCACCGGCCGGCAACGCGGCCTGCGCCGCGCTCCCGCGTCCGATCGCGCGCGCGATCACGCGGAAGCGCGTGCCCGGGGATGCCTTCTCCGTTGAGGTCAGCCACAGCCCTTCGTTCGTGGCCTGCCCCTCCAGCTTCTGGAACACGCATCGCAGCCTCGCACCATCCTCGGTGGGCGTCACCGCGAGGCCGTCGCCATTGTACCTTCTCCCGGCAATGGATCCGATCTGATCGAAGGGGATGGCGGCGGTCTTATCCCCAGCATGTGCACCGATCTGCGCGGTGGCGACGAGCGGCAGGACCGTCATCAGGAAGAAAGCTGCGCGAATTGGGCAGCTAGAGTCGGATGTGATTATAGCCATACGATGCTCCCTGCGTTCGTGGCCTGTCATGTCCTCCTGCCGACCGCGCCAATGATGAACTCCGTATGATGCATGCAGTCGGACCGCCCGGCGCGGATTGTGGGATTGGTCAGAGAATCTGGAAAGGTGATTCTTTGCCGCGTGATTCTTTGCCTCGCCGCGGATGTGTTCGGACGAATTTCCACCCGCGCGAGGGTAACCCCTATGCGACCCCGGACAGGGACCCCGACCACGACGGCAGAGACAACCTCGCCGGATCCCTGGCCCTGACCGTGCCCACCGACCCGTCCTCCTTCTTCGACCTGCACGCGATGCGCACCCCCGGCCAGCCGGGCAAGGTGGACCTCGTGTTCGGCCCGATCCGCAACTGGCGAACCTAGCCGGTGCTCTACTCTCTGGACCTCTCGCCCTCGGGCTGGTCCGAGCTGGCCGCTGGGCCACCAAATGACATTGGCGACGAGCGCACCGTCACCGACCCGGATACATCGGGGCCGAGGAAGTTCTACAAAGTACTCATCGGTGGTTGACCTGTGACCGTGCGCGACAAACTGACATCCAGCACTAGGGCGCAAAGCACTTGATCGTACGTCTTCTTAAGGGGCTGGACAGGGTCGAATTCGCCATAAATTCCGTCGACCATCGAAAGCAGGTCGGCCCCTGTGAAGCATCATGCTTCCGCTATTGGTTGGTTCCCCTTGACGCCTCGCGCTCCATCGCCACCCTGCCCCTCATGGGCGGATGCTGGAAGTCGATCGCACTGACATTGCTGCTGGCCGTTTTGACCGGTTGTACGACGGTGCCGCACATGAACCAGAGTGAAGACGCCGCCGCAAAGACTTTCCGGACCAAGCCTGATGTCGCGAACCTCTACATCTTCCGGGAACGTAGTATCGTCGGCGCGGCCGTGGGCTGGGAGATTGCCCTCGATGGACGAACGCTCGGCGTACTGACCTCAGGCACCTTTGTTTTCCGTGAGATTCCGCCAGGTCGTCACGTTCTCTCCCGCATGTCGGATATCGGCGAGTTTCACTTCGAGGCGGGACAGAACTATTTCATCCATTTCGCCCCAACCATTTCTTGGACGGGGACGAAGTTCCAGCAGATATCTGAGGAAGCCGGCCGTGCGGCTATCAGGAATCTGTCGCGCGTTATCTCCGCCTATTGAGCCAGCTCGCGCTCTGCCCTCACTGCCTTCCGCATAGGGACCACGTTGCGCGCCCGCCTGGGAGGGTGGATGCCGAACCACTTCTCGGCCTCCTGTTTGGTTACGTCGCGGCGGGCGTAGTGGCGGACGGCGACACCGGCATCCCGAACCTCACCCGCCCCACCATCTCCCTATCGTGCTCGGCCCTCACGTGCGAGTACGCCTTGGGCAGCAGAGCCCCGTGATCCTTGTGCCCCAGCCACCTGGCCACCGTGCGCAAGTCGATGCCGGCCTCAAGGCAGGTGCTGCCGAACATCGCATGGAGGGAGTGGTCGCTATTCAACGCCTTCACCGCCGTCTACCGCGAGATCAATCCCCATACGGCCCTGCGCAGGGGCGAAGTCCTTCATAGGCTATTCGATGCCGTCGTTGGAATGAGCTTGGTAGGGAGCGCCGCCGGGCCCGATGGGCACGGGCGATACGACCAGAGGATCGTCGGGTGGGAATGGCAGGGTGCCGCAGCAACAAAGCGGGCGGAATTAATAGCTGAAGCCAGCAAGAGTCACATTGGGGCGGATGCGCCTTAAGTCCTTAGGTCTTGTTGCTTGACGGCCTCTAGCTTCTTGATCGCTTCTTCACAATCCACATCAGAGATTTCGATGCTATCGTTGGTTCCATCAGATATTCCCTTCGCTATGGCCGCCGCCACGGGCGCGAATACGGCCAAAGCATCGCGGCCAGAACGGTGAAGATTCTGCCGATAGTACTCTCTGTAAACCTCCATCGGAGCACGCAAGGCGTTTTCTATCATTGGCGCGTAGCGCTGCTTGTTTTCGTAGGCGAGGAATACCGCGAGGTTCGCTTCCATCTCATCCGGCGAGAACATCAGCGCATTCACCGATTGCTCAAAAACGTCACCGGTCGCACTCAAGCACAAGGTCGCCATGGGGTCAGTCTGCTGATTCATCGATCTCCTGAAGGTCGCCATGGTGCCCCGCCATACGACTGCGCTAATGGTCGCCACCTTGGTGCCGTCCGGCGGTCCGCCGTCAGCGCCCCACAATCTCTTCATGCCGTGTGCTGAGTCTGGCGGGCAAATGAAATCCAGTGGAATCAGATACGGCTTGTCGTCACCTGATTTTCCGAAGATCCTCGCCTCGCCCATGCATTTCATCCTCAACCAAACTAATGCGGACGATACCCATTCGGTACTGACATCAGCTGGCAAGGCCCCGCCTCCACGCGCACCTGTTATCACTTCTTTGGGCACCAAGTCCAAGTGTTTGAAGCGAGGATCAATATAGCCGAAAACCTGTTGGTACATCGGGCTGTCGCGGTCCAATTCTTGGGATGGAGACTTGTCAGACGAACCAGCCTCGGGCTGTGTTGTGCTGGTGTCAGACACGAGACCGCGTGACGAGGCTGGTCCCCCGTGACTGTTGGGAACTTCTGTGGGGGACACGATGCCATTTGCGAACTTGGCCGAGGGCAGGGAAGGTCGCCCTCCCTCTCTACTCCTGTCGCGGAGTGCGGCCAGAAGCTGAGGCTCGGAATTCACGACGAACTCGGGCAGGTCGGCTAGAGCCACCGCGGCTATGCCGCCTGAATGAAGAATCCGAACCTCGTCCTCGTCAATCCGCGAGATGCTCCAAGCCTCGTACCTCTGCCCATTGCTGAGCACCAGCGGGGGGCGCGATCCCGCGGTGGGTGCGGTCTCCTTTGTCGCGGACGCGCTCACCCCTGACTCCGCCGGAGAATCCCATGCCTTCTCGATTTTCGATAGGTCCATGCCAAGATGCCTGAATCGGTCTTTGGCCGCTGCGATCCGGCTCCTGATCGCGCTGCGGTCGCGATCGCTCATCCCGGCACGCGGATAGGGAATGATGATTGGTCGGTTGCCCGGCGTAAGGCGCAGCGCCTTCCCAGAAATGGTTTTGAACACCGTGCCGGTGCGGAAATCTTCGAAGCTCCTGTACTCGGCAATCACGAATCTGTCATCGGTCTCGTACGACCCGGCCCTGTAGATGACGCAACCAGTGGCGCCCGGGCCCATCACGGCGGCCGACGGCAGCGCCCAGAGAAGGCACGCAACCTGCGCGGCCCTTCGCGGCGCCCATCGCGAATATGCCACCGGCCTCATACCGGCGTCTTGGCGTACAGGTTTAGTTCCCGCTGGAGAATGTAGATCGGGTAGATCGCGATGGCGATACCCACCACGACGCCGAAACTACCGGGAAGCAGTTCCGAAGCAGCGCTCGCCACCACGAGGCCAAGGAACAGCCAGCCTATCGACTGGTGCGCCCCGGCGGTGCGCCTTTCCTTGCCGATCCGCTCAAGCTCGAATGCGTAGACGCAGGCGAGGATGGTGCTCGGCACTCCTATCAGCATCGCGACGAGTCCCTGGCCGGCCTCATCAACACCGGCCATGAGAAGCAGCAGCACCATGGGTGCCAGATAGCCGAGGGCGCCCATGACGACCGCCAAAGCAAAATTCAGGCGGGGCTTCGCCGTTATCGCCGCCATGTCCCGCGTGTAGCAGGGCACCAGATAGCATACCCAGTATATGCCCAGCGTCAGAAAGGAGAGAACCACCGCCTTGACGGCGTCCCTGCGAACGACCTCCGCGGGAACCGCCGTATGCGCGTGGCCGACCACCGATTCGACGGGAACCCATCTGTCGCCGCCGTCGCGCGCGATTTGCGTGGCTGGTGAGAGTCTTCCACCCGCCAACATCTCCGCCAACTGCGCGACCGTATAGGGCCCCTCCGGTTGGCCGCCGGGTCCAGCGGCATAGTAGGTCTCGAGCGGGGGCAGATTCGGCGCGGCCGACCTCGTGCTCTCGGTGCGCGGTGGCAACTTCGGCCCGGCCGACGGGGCCGCCTCCGCGATCTCCTGATGGGCGTCGTCGCCGAACGTGGTCGGCCCCGACTCAAGACCCATGATGGCGTCGTCGAGACGCCGCCATGGCCCTCCGGCCGCGGGCCTAACTCGTGTCCCGCCCGACACCAGACCCGCATCCCTCATCTGTCCCAGCGTCGCAAGATCCAGCGGCCCGCGTTCTGCGGTCCCGTCATCGTAGGACCATTCGCCATCGCCCGTCATGATGCCTCCTCGGGTTGTCCCTCACCCGTCTCACCCGTGATCGCGGCCATGAAACGCGCCGCCTCTTCCTCTTCGGCGAATGTGATGCGCGCGGCCCTGATCAGCCTCCCGCCTTCGTCAAAGAGCGGCATGGTCGCCGTCCGCTTATTGACGGACACCAAAGCTCCATCCGGAAACCGAAATCTGCCATCTCCGCGCCTCACGACACACCACTTGGCAACGAACAGGGGGATCATGAATATCGACATCACCATCAGGCCGGCCGCCCAGCAATGAAGCACGGATGCCACATAATGCGTCGCGGCGGCGCGCAGCGCCGTCGAGCTTGCATAGTGATGCCCCGCAGGCGTCTGGGCTGAATCGGGAATGACGGGCACGCGGGCCTCGATCATCCCGGCGACCGAACCAACCCCGACTTCGATCACCATCATCGCAAGCGGAACCAGAACGATGAGCGACACGAATCCTCCCAGAAGCCGCCATCCAATGCCGAGCAGCTTCCAGCCGGATACCTTCAGCGCCGCATCGCCCCCAAGGCGCAAAGCGGCGCCCCATACGAATCCCATCCTGGAGGATGGCGCCCCAAAACCGCCGAGGTTCACCCGGAACTCGGGAGCGGCGGATTTCTCGGGATGGCCCACGGGTTCCCTCGCTGCCATCAGCTCCGACAGCGGACGCCAGCCAGCCCCACCATCTCTCGCCACGGGGACATCTGGGCGCACGACGCCGGCGCGCGCCATTTGCCCGATCGCCTTCAGGGTGAAGGGCCCGCGCGGCTGCGCGCCGTCGTCGTAGAACCACTCGGCCGCCTCGGTTGCCCCTGCTCCGGATCCAGATTCACCCTCCATTGCCCCTACCTCCCCACGACCGAATTTGGGACCCGCGCGCCATGCGCGGCCGCTATGTTCGCTAGCCGATAGTAGGTCGCGTTGATGTTCTGGCTGGCGGCCGCCGCCGCCTGGCCCGAGGCGCCGAACAGCGACGGGTCCCGCAACAGCCCGGCGGCGAAACCGTCGATGAACGCGTTCAGGCCCGTGTCCCGCGCGAAATACGGCGCCGCCTCCCTCCATGCGTTGATGTGCTGCTGGAAAGCCACCCGGAAATCCGGGGGGCACCCCCGCGTGTCTATCTCCTGCATGGCGGAGGCCAGGAAAGCCGCAGCCTGACCGGGGGCGGCCTGTGATCGGTTGACCTGATCGGTCAGTCGCGCGCACCGGTTGAGGACCGACTCTATGGCGGAGTCGGGCGACCGCCCGCACCCGGATAGTCCGATGAGCAGCCCGAGGGCCACCCATCCGCCCCTCACCCCGATCCAGCCCGCGGTCATGCGGCCTCCCTCGCGCCGCCCCGCCCGCACCATCGGGTGGGGGCGGGCGTGGCTTGTTCCATAGACGGAACGAGGATGGAAATGCGGATCCGGCTGTCAACGCCTTTTTGTTCTATCGGCAGAACAAGCCCGGCGCCCGCGCTGGGAGAGAATGCACCATCGCTCCAACACCAATGCGTCGGCTCAACGTCATCGGCCCGGCGGTGCGCAGGTTGCGCGTCGGCCGGGGCCTCACCCAGGAGGCGCTCACCGCCCGCTGCCAGCTCGCGGGCTGGAACCTGTCGCGCCCCACCGTCGGCAAGATCGAGGCCGGCCTGCGGCAGGTCACCGACGCGGAGCTGTGGATGCTGGCCAGGGTGCTGGACTGCGCGGTGGCCGATCTATTACCGAGGAACGCCCGCGCCGTCACGCCGGTGCTGCGGCAGGGCGAGGACTGAGGGCTTGGACGATGGCGACGAGGCCCACGCCATCCCCGGAACAACCTCCCCCGTTTGACAGGGGCGCGTGATGGCGGGCAATCTGGCCGCATGGCAGGCCTCAACTTCAAGCGGCGCTTCGTCGGGACCATCCTGAATGGCGAGAAGCGGCAGACCATCCGCAAGCCGCGCAAGACACCCCTGCGCGTCGGCGACAGGCTGCACCTCCTCACCGGGATGCGGACGAAGTCCTGCCGCAAGCTCGGCGTGGCATCCTGCACGGCGCTGCAGGACGTCAGGATCGACAGGGACGGCTTCACGCTGGACGGTGTCCGCGCCGACGGCCAGGGGCGGCTGACCGAGATGGCGCGGGCCGACGGTTTCGTGTCGTGGTCTGAGATGGTGGAATTTTTCCAGCAGACGCACGGGCTGCCCTTCAGCGGCGTGCTGGTCCGCTGGGGAAAGCTGGAACCGGCCGGGGACCCGGCCCCTCCGCGCTCGCCTTTTCCGGGGCCCGGCCCTTCAATGCCGCCCATGGCGACCCGGGCCAAACCCACGCGGACCCCGAGATCCACAAAGCGCACCAAGTCGCTCACCGCCTCGCGCAGCGGCAAGGGCACCAAGGAGTGGTCCGATGCTTCGTACAACATCTGCATCGGCTGCGAGCACCACTGCCGCTACTGCTACGCCTGGATCTTGGCCGGCAGGAGCAACAGGAACGCGCATCTGCGAGATCCGGCCGGCTGGGCCAAACAGGCGCTGAACCCGAACAGGGGCCGGTTGGGCGCGGAGATCGGCAAGAGGGGCGTCGTGATGTTCCCCACGAGCCACGACATCACGCCTGCGTTTCTCCCGCAGTCCCTTCAAACGATCGAGAACCTCATCGCCAAGGGCAACGACGTGCTGATCGTCTCCAAGCCGCACCGGGACGTGGTCGCGGCGCTCTGCGACGGCCTCCAGAAACATAAGAGCAAGGTCATGTTCCGGTTCACGATCGGCTCGCTCAATGACGCGACCTGTGCCTTCTGGGAACCCGGGGCACCGCCGCCGGCCGAACGGATCGAGGCGCTCAGGCGCGCCTTCGAAAAGGGCTTCGCCACCAGCGTCAGCATGGAGCCCATGCTGGAGGACCTCGACGGCACCCGCGCGGTCGTCGAGGCCGTCGAGCCATTCGTCACCAATACTATCTGGCTGGGCAAGATGGGCCGCGTCGTGTCAAAGTGGAACGCGGGCGTGAAGGGCTTCGACGAGGCCCTCGAAAGAATCCGGTCGCTGCAAACGGACGACAAGATACTGGCTCTTGTCGATGCGTTCCGGGCACATCCCAAGATCGCGTGGAAGGACAGCATCAAGGAAGTGATCGACAAGGCCCAGAACGGCAAAAAGGTGAACGGCAAGATCCTCAAACCCGAGGTCGTCCTTCCCCCGACGCTCACAGACGAGCAAAAGACGATGCGCCGGACGCTGGAAGCCACAGTGACCCGGGGCGTCAAGGCCACATTCGAGATGTGGCTCGCGCTCCACAGGATCCGCACCTACGAGAACGGCCTGCTGTACAGGTCCCGGGGCTTTGAAACCTTTGAGGCGTATTGCCTGGACAAGTGGGGCTATGCGAAGGCGCACGCGCACCGGCTCGCAAACTGCGGCGGATTCATCGAGACCCTCCAAGCCTTCAAGTCTGCAAATGGAGACTCGCTCCCATTGCCACGGTCCGAGGGGCAGATCCGCCCGATCCTCGCGCTGCCCGAGGACCGGCGGGTCGAGGGGTGGGCGCATGCGTTGGAGGTTGCGCCACCGGAACAATTGACCGGTCAGATAGTGGCCGAGCGCGTACGCGAGTTCTCGGAGAAGAAAGTGCCGGGGGGACTGTCGCCCAGGGCACGGGCCATCCGGGCGCTAACGGCGCTGCGGGCCGCCGTCGAGGGCCTGCCCAAGGCCGAGGAGATCGGGCGGCGGCTGGACGGGATCGAGGGGCTGATATAAGGGCGGCAGCCGCGCTGAATGCTGCCTTCGGAGATTCAGCCCGGTGCCGCGGAATGGCTCGATAGAGTTTGGGGGCTGATACGGGCCGAGGGGTGACGGGGGATGGAGAGAGCAATAACCCACCGGGCTCTATATCGACGGGAGCCGAGGTATCACATTGACCGCAGAGCGGAGACGGCTGATCTCCCGATGCGTATACTGCCTGTTCACCTCTTCCGACGACTGGCCCGCCAGCTCTTGGCGAATCTCTGTCATGACACCCCCGTCGGCCAGGGCAGAGTTGAAGGAGTGACGTAGCGAATGGAAGCTCAAGGCCCGGACTGATCTGCCCTGGCCCCTCGCCGATCGGACCTGCCTGTTGTCGATCTTGGCCGCCTCCATGATGCGCGAGAAGCTCTTCGACAGGGAGCTGGTGTCACGGCCGTGGAGTTCGGGGAACACGGCCGGGCTGGCGTCATCGGGAGCCTCGAGCGACAGCAGGTACGTCTCGAGTTCCGGGTGCATGGGCACCACGAGCTCCCGCCCCAGCCCCGCCGTTTTGCGGGGCAGGAATCGCAGCAACCGCTTTTCCACGTCGACGTTTTGCCACGTCAGCGACGCTATGTCCTGCAAGCGCAGACCCGCGTAGTAGCCGACGAGTATCGCCCCCTTCCAGTCGCCCTCGGCGGCGGCGATTATGGCCGCTATCTGATTCGGGGCGAAACGATCCCGTTCGGGGCGCGACTGCCTCATGGGCTCCAGCGCGTGACACGGATTCACATCGATGTACCCGAGGCGCTTGGCCGCGTTAAACGCGCCGCCGATCACGTGGACTGCGAAATTGCAGGTCTGCGGGCTCTTGCCGTTCTTTCGCTCCGACTCACGGAAGGCGGCGACATCTGAGGGCTGGACCGCCGCCAGATTGGAATCGGCCCGCTTGCCCAAGGACTCGAGGAACCGCTGCGCGATGCCCCGATACCGCGCGTGCGTCGCGCCGGCCTTGGAACCCTCCTTGTTCGCCAGCCATCCCTCCAACCATTTCCGCACCGAGAAGAACTTCAGGGGCTCGCCCCCCATTATGCCCGCGATCTCGTTGAGTACCTTCCTCGCCTGTGCCTCTACGAGCACCCCGGCGCGAGCCTGCCTTGCCGCCCGTTCCCACTCCATCGCGATGCCCAGCGCCTTCTGACGGTTCGTTGCCTTGGTCGATTTCCGAATGCGTATCCCGTCTGGCCCTTGGAACGCCGCATACCAGTAGGGCGAGCGCCCCCACCGGTCCTTGATGACGAACGCCATAGTCATCACCAATAGTCAGACCATCCACCCACGTCAAGCAGTTCCAACGATGTCGTAACATCAATTGGTTACGATTCTTAGCTGGGGGTTCAGGGATGTGGGTGTTCTAGGTTCGAGTCCTAGCGCGGCAGCTTATAATCAACGACTTACGCAACTTTGACTGGCGCGACGCACGCTAGTCACAACAAAAGTCACAACAGATCCACCGTCGTTCGCCCTTGTGTCTCCTCGTCCATCTGACGTGACCACGCTTTTTCGAGTCGCCTGAGATGTTAGTCTGGGGCCCAGGAGGAACCAGACGAGATGAAAGGCAAGCGACACACGACGGAGGAGAAAATCCGGATCCTGCGGGAGGCTGACGGGGGCAAGGCGATCACGGATGTCTGCCGGGCCCACACCATCAGCGAGGTGAGCTTCCACCGGTGGAAGCGGCAGTTCGGGCAGATGGAGATCAGGGAGGCCCGGCGGCTCAAGGAACTGGAGCGGGAGAACCTGGAGCTCAAGAAGCTGCTGGCCGACGCGCTGCTCAAGAACCGGGTTCTGGAGGCGGTGTGCGAAAAAAAATTGTGAGCCCGGCCCACAGGCGGCAGGCGGCCCGGCGGGTGGTCGCCGAAGGGATGTGTTCCGGGCGTGCGGCATGCCGCTATCTGGGTCTGTCGCGGGCGACGTTCTGGTACCGGGCCCGGCCGCCGGGCCCGCGGCACCAGCGGATGCTGGAGCGGCTGCGGGAGCTCTCGGAGAGGCACCCGCGCTACGGCTACCGGCGGATAGCGGCGCTGTTGCGCCGGGAGCATAGTTTTGGGGTCAGGCAACAAATCTGGACTCCTTCTGCCATTCTTTCCATGCCTT
>ENA-UOWO01004268-UOWO01004268.1-activated-sludge-metagenome-genome-assembly--contig:-NODE-4268-length-15873-cov-5.057845_pt1 | contig 15873 bp, 13 predicted proteins | sample MGYA00238148_ERZ761564 | MGnify/ENA primary metagenome ERZ761564 (study PRJEB28885, sample SAMN05720194) | activated sludge metagenome | isolation source: Anaerobic digester | place: USA...
CCGAAAAGATCACGCAGATCGAGTTTTACGGCGGGCGCTGCCATTTTGTGGACAGTGCAGCCGCTGTGTACGACGAAGCGCGCTCGCTGGCGGCCCAGACCGGCGGCCACTACATGGACCAGTTCACCTACGCCGAGCGCGCCACCGACTGGCGGGGCAACAACAACATCGCCGAGAGCATGTTCACGCAGATGGCGCGTGAACGGCACCCCATTCCCCGCTGGATAGTAGTGGGTGCGGGCACCGGTGGCACCAGCGCCACCATTGGCCGGTATGTGCGCTACCAGCGCCACACGACGCAGGTGTGTGTGCCGGACCCGGTGGGTTCGGTGTTTGGGCAATATCACCGCACCGGCGACCTCACGCTGACGGATGTGGGCTCACGCATCGAAGGCATAGGGCGGCCGCGGGTGGAGCCAAGCTTCATGCGCACGCTGATTGACCGCATGATGGACGTGCCGAACGCGGATTCCGTGGCGGCCATGCGGGTGCTGTCCGGCCTGCTGGGTCGCCGCGTGGGGCCATCCACCGGCACCAATTTCGTGGGCATGCTGACGCTGGCGTCGGAGATGCGCGCTGCCAAACAGCAGGGCTCCATCCTCTCGCTGCTGTGCGATTCGGGCGAGCGTTACCTGCCCACCTACCACGATGCGGCCTGGGTCGAAAAATCATTTGGCGACTGCAGCCCGGTCGAGGAACGCATTCACGCCCTGCTCGCCTGAGTGCGCTGGTGCCTGCCCATCCTGTCCAGCCTTCCCATGGTGGTTGATACGCTTCCTTCCCCCTTGCGCCGCGCCCTGCTGCTGGCCGGGCTGGCCGGGCTGGCCAGCGGCAGCGGCATGGGCAGCGCAGCAGAATTCAAGGCACGGGCTCTGGTGTTCCCGCGCGACTTTGGCAGCCATCCGGACACCCGTACCGAGTGGTGGTACATCACCGGCTACGCCAGCAGTGGGTCAGCGGGCGCAGCAGACGCCACAGCCCGGCTGTTTGGCTTTCAGATCACGTTCTTCCGCTCCCGGGTGGACGGCACGCAGGACATGCAGTCCTCGTTCGCGGCAAAGCAGCTGCTGTTTGCGCACGCCGCCATCACCGATGTGCAGGGCAAAAAACTCTGGCATGACCAGCGCTTGGCCCGGTCCTCTGGCGCTTCGGACATCAAGGCTGCGGCAGCCAGCGAGAAAGACACTGACATTCGCCTGCGCGACTGGTCGCTGGTGCGCAAGGGCAGCGTATACACCGCCGTCGTGCCCGGTGCAGACTTCCAGCTCAACCTGCAATTCCGCGAAACCCAGCCGCTGATGCTGCAGGGTGACAAAGGGTTGTCTCGCAAGGGCCCGCAAACCCAGCAGGCCAGCTTTTATTACAGCAAGCCACAAATGGCCGTGGCCGGATCACTCACGGTCAAGGGGCAAACGATGGTAGTGGAAGCATCACGCGGCGTCGCCTGGCTGGACCACGAATGGAGCGACGAGGTGCTGCCCCCCGGCGCGGTTGGCTGGGACTGGATTGGCATGAACCTGTTTGACGGCAGTGCGCTGACCGCCTTCCGGCTGCGCGATAAATCCGGCGACACGGTGTGGGACGGCGGTTCATTTCGGCATCCCAAAATGAACCCGCCCGATCGGGCCCACGTGTTCAGCCGCGGTGAAGTGATTTTTCAAGCCTCGCGCGGCTGGAAGAGCCCGTTGACGCTGGCCAGCTACCCGGTTGAATGGCTGGTCCGCACCCCGGCGGACTACTACATCGTCAAGGCGCTGGTGGACAACCAGGAACTGGACAGCCGCAACACCACCGGCGCGGTTTACTGGGAAGGACTGGCCGATTTGTACGACAGCAACAACCGCCACGTGGGCCGCGGCTATCTGGAGATGACCGGCTACGCCAAACCGCTGAGATTGTGACTGCCCTGTATTCTTGAAAGATGCTACATTTTTAATAGCTACTCACGCATATATGACAAGGGCTAGAGGCCAATTTGATACCCTAAATAGGGCAAAATTTCCTTCCGGGCCTCCCGATTCCGCCATTCATCCCCATATGCCTTCGATGACTTCTGAACGCGCCAAATCCCAAACACCCAAGTCCCTGTCGGGCCTGCTTCCTTTTCTCAAACCCTACCGGGGGCGCATTGCCCTGGCGGGACTGTTTCTGGTGCTGGCGGCGCTGGCCACGCTCGCTTTTCCGCTGGCCCTGCGCAGCCTGATTGATGGCGGGCTGGTCAGCGGCGCCCTGCCAGCCGGGGCGCTTAGCGCAGACAGGGGCACACAGGTGATGGCGCTGAAAGACCATTTTCTGGCGCTGTTTTCGGTTGCCGTGGCGCTGGGCCTGTTTTCTGCCGCACGTTTTTACATGGTGAGCTGGCTGGGCGAACGCGTCACGTCCGATTTGCGCAACGCGGTGTATGCCCACGTGCTCAGGCAAAGTCCCGAATTTTTTGAAACCACCCAAACCGGTGAGGTGCTGAGCCGACTGACGGTGGACACAACGCTGGTGCAAACCGTGGTGGGCTCGTCGCTGAGCATGGGCCTGCGCAATGGTGTGATGGGCGTGGGCGCCCTGGCCATGCTGATCTGGACCAACCCGTATGTGATGGTACAGGTGCTGGGCGTGCTGGTGCTGATTGTTTTGCCCAGCCTGTGGTTTGGCAGGCGGGTGCGCAAGCTGTCCCGCGCCAGCCAGGACCGTGTGGCCGACTCCAGCGCGATCGCCGCCGAGGTGTTGAACGCCATTCCCGTGGTGCAGAGCTTCACCGCCGAAGGGCGGGAGGCCCAACGCTTTGACGCCTCCACCGACAACGCGTTCAAGGTGGCGGTGCGGCGCTCCAAGGCCCGCTCCGTACTGGTGGCGTTCATCATCATCGCCACGTCTGCGGCTCTGCTGTGGGGTTTGTATCAGGGTACACAAGCCGTCATGGCTGGTCGCATCACGGCGGGCCATCTGGGGCAAACCGTGGTCTATGTGATCATTCTGGCCAGCGCGTTTGCGGTGCTGGGCGAGGTGTATGGCGACCTGCTGCGCGCCGCGGGCGCCACGGAGCGGCTTATGGAGCTGCTGGGCAGCAGTTCGCCCATCACGTCACCGGCCCGGCCGGCGCAGCTGCCCGCCACCGCAGCGGGTAGCGCGGTGCGGTTCGAGCGCGTCAACTTTCATTACCCGTCACGCCCCCTTCAGGCGGCGCTGCAGGATTTCACGCTGTCGGTCAGCCCCGGTGAAACCGTGGCGCTGGTGGGCCCGAGTGGCGCAGGCAAAAGCACCGTGTTTCAACTGCTGCTGCGGTTTTACGATGCAGACCGCAATGATGCAAGCAATACATCGGGCGCTGGGCAACCCATTTTTCTGGACGGCGTTCCAACCCAATCGCTGTCATTGCATGATCTGCGTGAGCGCATAGGCATCGTTCCGCAGGACGCCGTCATCTTTTCAACCAGCGCGCTGGAAAACATCCGCTACGGTAAACCGGACGCTTCCGATGCCGAAGTCAAGGCAGCGGCCAAAGCGGCCTTTGCGCATGAATTCATCGAAGCGCTGCCGGAAGGCTACACCACGTTTCTGGGCGAACGCGGTGTACGCCTGAGTGGCGGCCAGCGCCAGCGCATCTCCATCGCCCGTGCGATGCTCAAAAACCCGCCGCTGCTGCTGCTGGACGAGGCTACCAGCGCGCTGGATGCCGAGAGCGAGCGCATGGTCCAGGCCGCACTGGAATCGGCCATGCAGGGCCGCACCACGCTGGTGATCGCCCACCGCCTCGCAACCGTGCAGCGGGCAGACCGCATTGTGGTGCTGGACCATGGCCGCGTGGTGGAACATGGAACCCATGCTGAGCTGGTGGCGCGAAACGGTGTGTACGCCGGGCTGGCTGCCCTGCAGTTCACGGCCTGACACCTGAAAACTAAAGCGGGAATAGCAGGGCAATCACGCCGCTCATGCAGGGCTAGGAACATTGCGTGAAATAGCCTCTGGCCCCTATCCTATGGCATCCCCCAAAACCCGGATGTCCATTCATGAATACCGCATTGCACGACGTAGACGAACGCACCAACCTCACGGCCAACAACAAGTTTGAATTGTTGTTGTTCCGGCTGGGAGAAGCGCCGGGCACGGACCGCCGCGAGCTGTTTGGCATCAATGTCTTCAAGGTGCGTGAAATTCTGGTCATGCCCACCATCACCGCCATGGCCAACGCGCCGGCCAACGTGATGGGCGTTGCCAACATCCGCGGGCAGATCATTCCGGTGATCAACCTGCCGGCCGTGGTGGGCTGTGTGCCCAGGCGCGGCCTCACGATTCTGATGGTGACGGAGTACGCCCGGACAACCCAGGCTTTTGCTGTTGAGGAAGTTGACGAGATCGTCCGCCTGGAATGGAACCAGGTCCTGGCTGCGGAAGGCAATGGCGGCGGGCTGGTGACCAGCATCGCGCGGCTGGATGGCAATGCCGAAGACACCCGCCTGGCCCAGGTGCTGGATGTGGAACAGATTTTGCGGGACGTCATGCCCACAGCACAGGAAGAGATCACGCCACAGTCCATTGGTTCAGCCGTGAACCTGCCCAAAGGCTCCATCATTCTTGCCGCAGACGACTCCCCGGTTGCGCGTTCGATGATTGAACAGGGTCTCAAAGCAATGGGCACGCCGTACATCATGACCAAGACCGGCCAGGAAGCATGGGACCGATTGCAATCCATCGCCAACGAGGCCAAAGCTGAAGGTAAGACAGTTCAGGACAAAGTGGCCCTGGTGTTGACCGATCTGGAGATGCCGGTCATGGATGGTTTCACGTTGACGCGGAATATCAAGCAGGACCAGCGCTTCAAGTCGATCCCCGTAGTTATCCACTCATCTCTGACGGGCACCGCCAACGAAGGGCATGTCAAGACCGTAGGGGCAGACGCCTACGTGGCGAAATTTGTGGCCAAGGAGCTGGCGTCCACGATTCGTCAGGTACTGACGACGCACTGAGCGCCACGAAGCGGTTCTGCTCTGCGGCCTTTTACTGAAGGCGACCTTTTAACGCCTCTGGCAAGGCGATGGGCATCACGGCAATGCCTTCTTCGAGCAGGGACTCGGTTTCCTCCGGTGTGGCCTTGCCACGAATGCCGCGCTCCTGCGTTTCCCCGTAATGAATCTTGCGGGCCTCTTCGGCGAACTGGTCACCCACGTCGTCCGTATTGGCAAGCACGCGTTGCGCCATGGCCATCCACGCCGCCTGCAAAGCCGGGTCCGGACTGGCAGCCACCACCACATCCTGTTTGCCGGCTGGGGATTCGTTGCGTTGACCACCGAGATTCAGGCGCGGTGCACTCAGTTTCTTGACAATGGCTACGTCTGCGCACAGCGGGCAAGTCACCAGACCACGTGAAAGCTGATTCGTGAAGTCATCCTCGGATGCGAACCACCCTTCAAATACATGGTGGCGGGAACACTGAAGATCCAGGACTTTCATAGCGCCATTGTCAGATGGAACGGGTGCCAGCGGGTTGCTGCCATGTCAAATCCCATGCGCCGGACAGCACATTCTGCAGCCAGAGTGCTGCTGCCAGGGTCTTGCCATCCGTGACTTTGCCCTCGCGACACCACTGATAAAGCTCCGCAGGTGTCGCCGTGAAGATCTCCAGGAACTCACCTTCATCGAGATCCCGGTTGCCGGGCGTCAACTGACGTGCGAACCAGATGTCGATGAATTCCGTCGAATAGGAGATGACGGGATGCAGCACACCAGCACGCGCCCACTGTCCGGCCGAGTAGCCCGTCTCTTCGCGCAACTCACGCTGGGCACACATCTGGATGCTTTCACCCGGGTCCAGTTTCCCGGCGGGGAATTCGATCATGACGCGTCCCAACGGGTATCGAAATTGCCGCTCCAGAACCAGACGGACAGCGCCTGAGGCGTCTTCCAGCATGGGAATGACCATGACCGCACCGGGATGCACCACGTATTCACGGGTGGCCAGTTTGTCACTGGGCAGTTTTACCGTGTCGCGATAGGCATGGAGAAAATGGCCCTTGACGAGCTCTTCACTCGTCACTTTCTCCTCGATCAGGTGGCTATCAGACATATTCAGATACTCCAGCCGTCAGCGGCACTCAATCGTGGTGCTTGAGCAGGTAGCGGTACACAAAACCGGGGAAGGCAAACGTGACAAACAATGCACCGGTGACGGCATAAAACTCCCAGCCCTGTTCAGCGATCTGGCCAGCCCGGTTTTCCAGCAACAAAGCCAGGCCACCCACCAGGAAATAGAAGGCAACCAGTTCCAGAAGACGCAAACCGAGAGATTTCGGTTTTGAGAAAGCCACTACGGCCATCAGTCGGTGACTGATAAACGGCAGGTTGGCAGCACAAAAGGCACCCAGAACCACGAGCCAGACCGACGCAGATTGGGACACGATCAATTAAGCGCGCGCAACGGATCAGGGCGCCATCATCTGGGCGATGGCATGAGCGCACAGCGACATCAAGCCACCAGGCACCAGACCCAGGGCGAGCACCAGCAGCCCGTTGATCGACAGAACCACACGAACATCGGTCGAGGCTGAAACGGCATGGGTGCTGGCTGGTTCGTCAAAGTACATCACTTTGACGACGCGCAAATAATAAAAGGCCCCGACCAGCGACATCATCACGGCAAACACAGCCAGCGCAAGATGGAACATCTGGCCCGACGCAATCAGCGCCTGCAGCACCGACAGCTTGGCGTAAAACCCGACCATGGGAGGAATGCCGGATAAGGAGAACAGGCAGATAGCCATTACGGCGGCGTACAGCGGGCTACGCTGGTTCAAACCGGCGAAATCGGAAATCTCTTCACTCTCAAAACCATCACGTGCCAGCAGCATGATCACTCCGAAGCTTGCGAGTGTCGTCAGCACGTAGGTCACGACATAAAACATGGATGAACCATAGGCGTCAGCCGACGAGATGGTGTTGCCGTTGATCACGCCAGACATCAAGCCCAGCAAGACAAAGCCCATCTGCGAAATGGTGGAAAAAGCCAGCATGCGCTTGAGGTTGGTTTGCGCAATGGCCGCCAGGTTACCAATCAACAGCGACCCCACAGCAAGCACCATCAGCATCTGCTGCCAGTCAATGGCCAGCGGCAACATGCCTTCGACCAGCAAGCGGATCACGATGGCAAAGGCAGCCAGCTTGGGCGCGCCACCAATCATCAACGTCACCGCAGTTGGTGCCCCCTGGTAGACGTCCGGAATCCACATGTGAAACGGGACAACACCCAACTTGAAGGCCAGTCCGGCCACCACAAATACCAGCCCGAAAACCAGGACCTGGTGTTTGATCTGACCCGTTGCGATGGCTCGGGCAACGTCGTTGACGTCCAGGGAGCCGGTTGCCCCATACATCATGGACAGTCCGTACAACAGGAAACCGGAAGCCAGTGCTCCCAGTACAAAATACTTCATGGCCGCTTCGGTCGCGGTGGCATTGTCCCGACGCAAGGCTACCAGGGCATAGCTGGACAGAGTGAGCAACTCCAGCCCCATGTAGATGATGAGGAAGTTGTTACCCGAGATCATGATGAACATACCCAGCAACGAGAACATGCTGAGTGTGAACATCTCGCCGCCTCGCAGCATGTCCCGATCAGCCGCATAGGGTCGGCCATAAACCAGCGTCACCATGACGGCGAGGGCTGCAAAGCATTTGAGCCAATTACCCATGGGGTCACTGACAACCATGTTTCCAAAACCGTACACCGTGGTTCCGGCGTCTGCATACAACGCAGATAAAAAGGCAACCAGCGCCAATGTGAGTAGTGTGAGCACGTAGGTGCCGTTTCTGCGTGCGCTCTTGACGCCGAGGTCAACCAGCAGGATCACGCAGGCCATGACCAGCAGGACGATCTCCGGGTAAACCGCGATCCAGCTGAGTTTGTCAATCATGATTCAGGTCTCTCAATTCAGTTGGATCAGTTCAGCTTGCTTATAGCCACATGCTTGAGCAATTCGGCGACCGATGTACCCATGACATCGGTGAAAGGTTTTGGGTAAACGCCCATGTACAGCACGGCCCCTGCCAGTAACGCAAGCATCAGGAACTCACGGGAATTGATGTCGATCAGTTCCTTGACGTGATTGTTTGCAACCGGGCCCAGATACACGCGCTTGAACATCCAGAGCGAGTAGGCCGCACCAAATATCAGTGCGCTGGCAGCAGCCATGCCAATCCAGAAATTGAATTTGACGGCACCCAGTATCACCATCCACTCGCCAACGAAACCAGCCGTGGCGGGAAGCCCGCAATTGGCCATGGTGAAAAACAGGGCAAATGCCGTGAATTTGGGCATGGTGTTGACGACTCCCCCGTAGCTGGATATCTCCCGTGAGTGAACACGGTCGTACAACACCCCAATCGACAGGAACATGGCGCCCGATACAAAACCGTGCGCAATCATCTGGACCAACCCGCCAGAAACACCGAGGTCATTGAAGATGAAGAAACCCAGCGTCACAAACCCCATATGCGCCACGGAAGAGTAGGCCACGAGTTTTTTCATGTCTTGCTGAACAAGCGCCACCAGACCAACGTAAATCACGGCAATCAGGGAAAGGGCAACCATCAACCACGCCCACTCACGCGCGGCATCCGGTGCAATCGGCATCGAGAAGCGCAGGAAACCATAGGCGCCCAGCTTCAGCATGATGGCTGCCAGCACGGCGGAGCCGCCGGTGGGTGCTTCGACGTGAACGTCAGGCAACCAGGTGTGCACCGGCCACATCGGCACCTTGACCGCAAATGCCGCAAAGAACGCGAAAAACAGCATTGTTTGTGTTGTGGCGCCCAAAGGCAGCTTGTACCAGGTGGCCAGATCAAAACTGCCGCCAGATTTGGTGTACAGGAAGATCAGTGCAATGAGCATCAGCAACGAGCCCAACAAGGTGTAAAGGAAAAATTTGAAGGCCGCATAGATCTTGTTCGGTCCACCCCAGATGCCGATGATCAGGTACATCGGAATCAGAGTGGCCTCAAAAAAGACATAAAACAGCAAGCCATCGAGTGCACTGAATACACCAATCATCAACCCGCTCAAAATCAGGAATGCACCCATGTACTGATTGACACGACGGGCAATGACTTCCCAACCCGCAATCACAACAACGACGTTTATAAACGCCGTGAGCACCACAAACCAGAGTGAAATGCCATCCACACCCAGGTGGTAATTGACGTTGAAGCGTTCAATCCAGGGAGTTTTTTCTACAAACTGCATCGCGGCTGTGCCGAGCTTGAAGCCACCGTACAACGGCAGAGTCACCAGAAAACTGGCGAGGGCGCCGATCAACGCAAGCCAGCGAACACTGCGCGCCTGATCGTCACGACCCAACGCGAGCAGCAGCACACCAAAAGCAATTGGCATCCAGATTGCCAGGCTCAACAAACCCATATTCTTCTTCTCCTTATTTGTTGAGCCATTGCGTGATCATGGGCCACGTCACAAAGTACGTCATCAGCACGAACACACCCAGGATCATCGACAGTGCGTAGTGGTACAGATAGCCAGTTTGCGCGCGGCGCACGACACTGGAAACCCATCCGACCAGCTTCCAGGAACCATTGACCAGCGTGCCATCAATGATGGCCTGGTCGCCCCCCTTCCACAGTCCGGTACCCAGCATGCGGGTGGCACGTGCCAATACGTGTTCATTGAACCAGTCCATGTAGTACTTGTTCTCAAGCAGGGTGAACACCGGCATGAAGGTGCGTTTGATCGCAGCAGGCCACTCGGGTTTGACCATGTAAAAGACATAGGCCACCACCACACCTGAAACTGCCAGCAGCAACGGCAAGCTGGTCAAGGCGTGGATGGCCATTTGCATGGGCCCGTGAAAGGCGTGCGCCAGCTCTTCCATGGCGGGGTGCTTTTCAAGGTCCACGAATATGGCTCCTTTGAAGAACTCGCCAAAAAGCATGGGGTCGATCGTGAAGTAACCGATCACAACGGATGGGATGGCCAACAGCACCAAAGGCAACGTCACCACCCAGGGTGATTCGTGCGGGCTGTGATGTTCGCCATGGCCATGGTGATCGTCGTGCCCGTGATGGGCATCCGGGTTCTGATCGAATCGTTCCTTTCCGTGGAACACCAGAAAATACATACGGAAAGAATAGAAGGCCGTCACAAACACACCGGCCAACACGGCAAAATGCGCAAAACCAGCGCCCGGCAAGTGACTCTCCGCTACCGCCTCGATAATGCTGTCCTTGGAATAAAAACCAGAGAACAATGGCGTACCAATCAGTGCCAGGGAGCCCAGCAGCGAGGTAATCCAGGTGATCGGCATATACTTGCGCAACCCACCCATCCATCGGATATCTTGGTTGTGATGAACACCCATGATCACCGATCCCGCAGCCAGGAATAACAATGCCTTGAAGAAGGCGTGGGTCATGAGGTGAAATACGGCTACAGAATAGGCAGAGGCCCCGAGCGCGACAGTCATATACCCAAGCTGGGACAGAGTGGAGTAAGCCACAACCCGCTTGATGTCATTCTGGATAATGCCCAGAAAACCCATGAACAGTGCTGTGATCGCGCCGATCACCATCACAAAGTTCAAAGCGGTCTCACTCAGTTCAAACATCGGTGACATGCGTGCCACCATGAAAATACCTGCAGTCACCATCGTCGCAGCGTGAATCAGCGCAGAGATAGGTGTTGGGCCTTCCATGGAGTCTGGCAACCACACATGCAACGGGAACTGGGCTGACTTACCCATCGCGCCAATGAACAGGCAGATGCATATCACGGTGATCAGCATCCATTCCGTTCCCGGGAAGCTCAACTTGGAAAGCGCCTCGGCTTTGGCAAAGGCTTCTGCGTAATTCAGGGTCCCCGCATAGGCCACGATCAGGCTGATGCCCAATATGAAACCAAAGTCACCTACCCGGTTCACCAAAAAAGCTTTCATGTTGGCAAAGATGGCCGTCGGCTTGTTGAACCAGAAACCGATCAGCAGATAGGAAACCAGGCCCACGGCTTCCCAGCCGAAGAACAGCTGGAGCAGGTTATTACTCATCACCAGCATCAGCATGGAGAACGTGAACAGGGAGATATAGGCGAAAAAGCGGTTATAGCCCTCGTCCTCCTCCATGTAGCCAATGGTGTAAAGGTGAACCATCAGCGATACAAATGTCACCACACACATCATCATGGCCGTGAGGCCATCGACCAGAAAACCGATCTCCATCTTCAGGCCGCCAACGACCATCCAGTTGTAAATGGTTTCATTGAATCGCGCACCATCCGCCACCACGCTTTTCAGCGTCATCGCCGAAACGACAAACGCTATCAAAACGCCCAGAATGGTCACGCTGTGCGACACGCGGCGACCGATCCAGTTACCGCCAAACGATGTTCCGAGAACGCCGGCCAGAACGGCCCCGGCCAGCGGCGCCAGGGGAACTATCAACAGGGTTGAAGCAGAGAGGGTTTGACTCATCTTTATTAACCCTTGAGCGTATTGAGTTCGTCCACATTGATGCTGGACTTGTTTCGGAACAACTGCACCAGGATAGCCAGCCCGATGGCTGACTCGGCTGCTGCCACAGTCAGAATGAAGAACACAAAAATCTGACCGTGCATATCACCCAGGTAATAGGAAAACGCGACAAAGTTCATGTTGACGGCCAGGAGCATGAGTTCAATAGCCATCAACAGAATGATCAGATTCTTCCGGTTCAGAAAAATGCCAATGACAGACAGGGCGAACAGCATTGCGCCCAGAGACAGGAAATGGCCGAGGGTTAATGTCATGCTTTTTTCTCCACTTCGGCCGTTGCCACAGGAGTAGCCGCTTCAACGCGAGGCTGCGCAGGTTGAGTCGCAGCGACTTTTACCATGGTCAGGCGATCCCCGGCCTTCACCCGAATCTGTTCATTTGCACCAATGTGCTTGCTGTCCTTACGGCCGCGCAGAGTCAAAGCTATGGCCGCGATGATGGCAACGAGCAGGATGACGGCCGCAATCTGAACTGGGAAAACATACTCCGAATAAAGCAACTTGCCCAGCTCACGCGTGTTGGAAAATTGACCAGCCATCGTCTCCAGTGAACCTGAATTTTTGGGCTCTCCAATAGGGCGGAAGCCGCCCATCAACACGGCAGCCATTTCAAGTGCCACCAGAGCGCCAATACTGCCTGCCAATGGGAAATGCCGCCAGAACCCCTGCCGCACACTGTCAATGTTGATATCCAGCATCATCACGACGAATAAAAACAGCACCATGACCGCGCCAACGTATACCAGCACCAGTGCAATGGCCAAAAATTCGGCCTTGAGCAGCATCCAGATCATCGCAGCCTGAAAAAAGGCCAGTACCAGATAGAGCGCTGCGTGAACCGGGTTGCGGGCTGTAATAACCCGAAATGCGGCAAACAACAGCAGCGCAGAAAAAACGTAAAACAGACCGGCTTTGACATCCATGACTTGGGTTTCTTTCTTGGGGCTATTACCGGTATTTGGCGTCCGCAGCCCTGGCTGCGGCAATTTCGCCTTCGTACCGATCGCCCACAGCCAGCAACATTTCCTTGGTGAAATACAGATCGCCCCGTTTTTCCCCGTGGTATTCAAAAACGTGAGTCTCAACAATCGAGTCGACAGGGCAACTTTCTTCGCAGAAACCGCAGAAGATGCACTTGGTCAAATCAATGTCATAGCGGGTCGTTCTGCGCGAACCATCCTCACGCACATCTGACTCGATGGTGATGGCCATGGCGGGACAGACTGCCTCACATAACTTGCATGCAATGCATCGCTCTTCGCCACTTTCATAGCGACGCAAGGCGTGAAGGCCCCGAAAGCGGGGGCTGGCAGGCGTTTTTTCCTCAGGGAATTGAACTGTAATTTTTCGCTTGAACATGTACTTGCCTGTTACGGCCATGCCCTTGAACAGTTCAATCAACATGAAGCTCGACAGAAAGTCGCGCAGTGAAAAAGGGGTTTGGACGGGAGGCGTCGGGGAGGCGATTGCAGTCATTCAGTGCTCCAGCTTACTTCCAGATATTCCAGGAGGTCTGCATCCAGGCCCCCACAACTACGAGCCAAACCAGTGTCACGGGGATAAAAATTTTCCAGCCCAAACGCATGATCTGGTCATAGCGATAACGCGGGAATGTGGCACGCACCCATAAAAACATCGTGACCACCACAAAAGTCTTGATCCCCAGCCAGATCCAGCCGGGAATCCAGTCCAGGAAACCAACTGGTGACAACCAGCCCCCAAGGAACATCGTCACACACAGAACGGACACCAGAATCATGTTGGCATACTCAGCCAGGAAAAACATGGCAAAAGACATGCCCGAGTACTCAACCATGTGCCCGGCGACGATTTCAGATTCGCCTTCCACAACGTCAAATGGATGTCGATTGGTCTCTGCCAGACCAGCAATGAAATAGACAAGAAATACCGGGAATAAAGGTAGCCAGTTCCAGGACAAAAACCCCCACCCCTGCGACGCAAAATAACCCTTGCCTTGACCCATGACAATATCAGTCATGTTCATACTGGCAGAAACCATCAGGACTACCACCAGACAGAATCCCATGGCAATTTCATAGCTCACCATTTGCGCCGAGGCACGCAAGGCACCCAAAAAAGCGTATTTCGAATTGGAGGCCCAGCCAGCAATGATGACGCCATAAACCTCCAGTGAAGTAATCGCCATCAGAAACAATAAACCGGCATTGACGTTGGCCAACGCAACATCAGGTCCAAACGGAATGACGGCCCACGCCGCAAGCGCAGGCATGATCGTCATGATGGGCCCCAGCAGAAACAGGCCCTTACTGGCCGCTGCGGGAACAATGATTTCCTTGGTCAACAGCTTGAGTGCGTCCGCGATGGGTGTCAGCAGGCCCATGGGACCTACGCGGTTGGGGCCGTTACGAATCTGCGTGAACGCAATGGCCTTGCGCTCCCACAACGTGAGGTAAGCAACACACCCCATCAAGGGAGCCAGTACCACCACAATTTTGAGCAGCGTCCAGGCGATTGGCCAGGCAATTGAAGCCCACCATGGGGCCGAAATCAGGCCAAGCCCGGAACCATACAGGGTTTCAATCATGCCAGAGCCTCCTGAGCCGACAGATTGAGGCCGGCTGCACGGGCATCTGCGGTTAATTGCAGCGACGTCGCACGCCGCACGATTCCGTCAAGCTGATAGATGCCGGCAACAACAGGTTCACTGGATACGGGTTCCAGACTGATCGACTCATCGGTCGCATTGCTGAGCAAAGACGCCCGTACTTGAGAACCTTCGTCGGAAAATGCACCTTTCATCTGATCCAGCACTTCCCTGGAAGACTCGAATTCAAAGCCGGCAAGGCCCAGAAGATTGGCCAGCACGCGCAGTACCTTCCATGCCGGACGGGCTTCGCCAAACGGCTTGACAACTGCATGAAAACCTTGAACACGACCCTCAGCATTTACAAAAGTACCAGAGGTCTCGGTGAACGGTGCGATCGGCAACACCACATCACTGAATGCCAGATTCGCTTTGAACGGGCTCAAAGAGACAACCATTTGCGACTGGCCTACAGTTGCGCCAAGAGAGGCGCCACCAGCAGCGTCAAATACAGGTTCGTTATTCAGCAGCAATACCGCTTTCAGGCGGCCAGTCAGCATTTGCCCGGCATCCATGCCGCCCTGTCCAGGCATGGCATTTGCCAGTTGAGCGCCGACCGTATTAGCGGCCTCCGTCAGGTACCCGACACTGGCGCCTGTCTGTGCTCCGATCCAGTTCGCCAAAGCCAGTAGGCTGGACGCATTACCGTGATGCGCTGCAGCATTACCCAACAGGATGGCTTTGCGCTCACCACCCAGCAATGACTTGGCTATCGCCAGGGAAGACTTAGTCGCATGACCGGCGGCAGGCGCGGCTACCCCTTTTTCAGCGGCCACTGCGGCGGCTACATCTGCCAGTGTCTGGGCCCAATTTGAGGCACTGGCCACCACACTATTCGCAACGGGCATTGCCCAGTCATACGTTTCAGAATTGATAGCATTCACCGCACATCCCATGCGGGTTGCCTGCCGAATTCTCTGTGCAAACAGGGGGTGATCCTTGCGCAAATTGGAACCCACCAAGAGGACACGCTGCAACTGCGACAGTGACGCGATGGAGGTGCCAAGATAACGTACACCTTGGGCAGCAGAAAATTCGGCATTGCGCAAACGGTAGTCAATGTTTTCACTGCCCAGGCCACGCATCAGTTGCCCGGCCAGGTGCAACTCCTCCAGGGTGCTGTGTGGGCTGACCAGCGCGCCAATGCTGGCAGCGCCATGGTCCGTTTTGACCTGTTTCAAGCCATTGGCGACATATTCCAGTGCCGTCTGCCAATCCACGGTCTTCCATTGCCCGCCCTGTTTGAGCATGGGACTGGCAAGGCGGTCATCACCATTCAACGCTTCGTAGGAAAAGCGGTCGCGATCTGCAATCCAGCATTCGTTGACTTCTTCATTCTCCAGTGGCACCACGCGCATGACCTTGTTGTTCTTGACCTGAACAATCAGGTTGGCGCCTGTCGAGTCATGCGGGCTGACCGACTTGCGACGCGACAGTTCCCAGGTTCGCGCGCTGTAACGAAACGGTTTGCTGGTCAGCGCGCCCACCGGGCATATATCAATCATATTGCCCGACAGCTCAGAGTCTACCGAGTGGCCAACAAACGTCTCGATTTCTGCATGTTCGCCGCGATGCGACATGCCCAGTTCCATCACACCAGCCACTTCCTGACCGAAGCGAACGCAGCGGGTACAGTGAATACAACGGCTCATTTCCTGCATGGAGATTAGCGGACCGACATCCTTGACAGCCACCACACGTTTTTCTTCTTCGTAGCGTGACGATGACCCAC
>ENA-UOWO01004271-UOWO01004271.1-activated-sludge-metagenome-genome-assembly--contig:-NODE-4271-length-15863-cov-15.734185_pt1 | contig 15863 bp, 17 predicted proteins | sample MGYA00238148_ERZ761564 | MGnify/ENA primary metagenome ERZ761564 (study PRJEB28885, sample SAMN05720194) | activated sludge metagenome | isolation source: Anaerobic digester | place: USA...
CAGGGGAGCTCTTTTGATAATCGTTAAGATAGGGTTGACGGTTGCCTCGTTTGGTGGAGGTTATATTATAACCTCCTCCCGCTTCTCCCGTGTGTTGGTTCGTCCCGACCTCTTTCAGCCTCTTCGCGGTGAGGGGATGAGGTATATCTTCCATTTAAGGCCTCTCACGGCCTCCAGGAGATGCCGTATATTGTTTTGTGGACTTTTTGCCATAAGACAATATAAAACGTCTCCAGAAGGGCGTTTATTTTTTGGGGATTCTCTGACAGACTTCCGGATTTGGGACGAGACGGTAAAGCCTCTTGGTTTTAATACTCCATTCAAGAAGCCAGCCTCCATCCTTGGCCAGCTTCAGGAGTTCTTCGATTTTATCGGCCAGCCTCGTCCATTCTCTTCTCTTTACCATCCAGGCGTAACCGGTGATCCTGGCCAGAGTATCCGCTTTAATGGATATGGAAGTCAGATCCAGCTGCTCCAGCCAGTTAGTTAACCTGTAAAGTTTCTGCTGGAGTGGAGAGCTGCTCCCTGCCAGAGCTTTTATCGTGTCCCGTTTGTCGTATCTCCGGAGGAGGAAGAAGTTACCGAGGCCTAAAACGAATACGGGCGAGAGCTCGATGACAAGTCTGGAGTCCTTGCCGATCTCTTCTCCGGCCTCGACGGCGTCAGCTTCTTTATCCGTCAGGAGCTCGTATCCCTCGATGATCGTTATTAGAGGAGAATGTATTTTAAGAAGGTCATTCCTCGCCTCTCTTCCGATCCAGACTCTCTGGCGGATAAGGAGATGCTGAGTATAAGTCAAGTCAAAAAGTCCCTGTATAGCTCTATGGAGTTTATCCGATCCTGTGTATCCCTTGACGGGATCCTTCGCGAGTCCATACGCCTCGAAGTACTCGCTCTTCTTTATCTGAAGCCGTGGAGGAGTTATTCTGCCGAAGGTCTTGGAGTTGATCTCTTCGGACTCGGCGTTCCCTTTATAATCCGTCTTGGCCAGGAGCTTCTTAATAGCCTCCAGGGCGTTGAAGGCGGCGTCAGAGAGATGATCGAGTCCGGCTATCTTAAGCCTGTCGTCCGTTTGTGCGTGGTCGTCAAAGAGTTCCATCTGCTCCCCTGGCGTTAGGGACTCGTTGGAGACGAAGGTCTGCTGGTCCAGAGGAAGGGCGACTTTATATGATGCTGGTCTGGCATCCATCAGGGATACTCCTCCTCGTCCTTGACAGGTTCCTCCTGGCGGAGGATAGAGAAGAGCTCTTCCCAAGGTTCTCGCTGGATATTGATAGACTCTCGCATCTTTTCGATCGCTTCAGGAGGAGGCTGAAGGCTGTCTATATCGATCGGATAGGGTTCCTCTGATCGAGGATATATCGGACTGAAGTTGATGATCGTCTCCTTCAGATTGAGATTAAAAAAATCGACGGCTTCCTTTAGGACTCTCAGGATGACATCCATATGACCACGGAAGTCGTAGTCCATCAGGTCGGAGTAGGCCCTGATTATAGCGGTGTACCGGTAGATGGATCGGAGCTCCTTCTTGGTTTTATCGGCGGCTGAAGCAACTGTCATCCAGGTGGACTCCTTTATCTCGGTTATCTCATCTGGAGAGTACAGGTGTCTGAGGGTAAAGGTGTCCCGATAGTAGCCTTTATCGTCCAGCTGGTAGGGTTCTGGGTCCTGGATAATAGCGACTCCCGCTGCTGTTCCTCCGGTCTCATGATTCAAATTCGGATGGTATGTATCGACGTACTCTTGCCAGTATCCAAGGCGGTAAAGAGCCTCTCTTTTTACAAAGGTCTTCTTCATCAGGGAGAAGGATCGAGGCGTCAGGTTCCTTTTAGGCGGTATGTCAACGGCCAGTTGACCAGACGTTATAAGCTCCGTTAACCGTTTATATCCTTCCTGATAGGCTTCCGGATAGTCTTTGGCCAGCTCGTCGACGGCGTCTTCATATTCCTGGATATCGGCCTTACCTTTAGCTTCTTCTTTGTCTGCGTAAAATACGGATATATCCGGATAGGCGTCATCTGCGAGAGAGACGAGGATCTCGGCCAGGCTGACGGGTTCATCCAGGAGGTTCTGTCTCTGGAGCTTCTTCATATCCTCCAGCTGCTTCTCTGTCATTATTTGAGGAGTGAAGGCATCCCTCCGGATATGTTCTGAGAGAGATTGAGTCTTAAGCATCTCGATGACGACTCGGTATAGGCGGGCGGCTATGCTGCCCTTGACGGCGTCCAGGACGACGAAGGTCTCTTGAATCCTCTTGCCTATGTGGAGGTAGGCGTTATAATCCTTGATGTCCTGGTCTCCCTGGAGAGACTCAACGATGGTCTCTCTGTCGCCGTCCTTTAGTATTTTTTTGGCTCCGTTAGACATAAAATATTCGAAGTTATCGGATATGATGAGGCGGGCGGCTTCCTTCCCGCTGAGCTTCTTCTTTTTTAGCAGCGTCTGGATGTCCTTCATTCTCCCTCCTTATCTCCCTATGAGAACGGCCTCCAGAGCTTCCAGTCTGCTCTGGAGTTCTGACGTCTCGATTGCTTTGATGACAGACATCAGGATGGATGTCTCCCTCTGTGCTCTGTCCTGGTCTATCTCTCCGGCTTTATATCTGTTAAGAGTATTCCCGAGAGCCTCGACGATCGTCTGGGCGTTCATTTTATTCCCGATTCTGTCCTCTGGTTCCGGAGCTATGTATTCAGCCTTCAATGTCTCAAAGTAACGGAGGACGAGATCGAGGAGCTTCTCCGTCGATATCTCGGCAAAGTCTCTCTTCTGGAGCTCCTTTACCAGCTTCTTCATTTGGGATCCAATAAGCTCGATCCTTCCTGCTCTGACGAGATAGTACTTCTCATAGAGCTCCTCCAGTTGAACGGCTTTAAGGCTTGCTATCTCCTCCGAGAGCTCTTGATTCCAGGAGGCCAGGGTTCCTTTGGCTACCTTCAGCTCCCTGGATATTCTGGCGTAGCTGAGACCTCTGGCTCTGAGCTCTATGAACCGAGTCTTGAGGGCTGTCCTTCCCTCGGATAGGAGAGCGGAGTCAACCTTCATGATAGACTCTTTAATTCCGTGTCTGTAATGCGTACTTTACGGACGTTACTTATCCTCAAGCCTAAAAACATCAAGCATCTGCTCCTCTGTCACATAGTATTTTATACCGACTTTTTTGGCCTTCAGTTTGCCCTCCTTGATCCATTTACGTAGGACTTTAGCCGTGATGTCCATCTTCTTCGAGGCCTCCTCCAGGTCATAAAATAAGTGCTTCCCTATCTCTATCGGCATCTTCCTCTCCTCCTCCATAATTCTAATATCTCTCATCTTTTGGATCGTCCTCTATTGAGAATGTCTCTCCCTTGAATAAAAAAGAACAGGAGCCGGATGTCTTCCCGAGTCTGTTTTTAAGGACGTGTATCTCTATCCGTCCGGTCTTGTCTGCCTTGGCTGATGGACTTCCGGAGTCTTGTCTCTCGGCGTCCTCGTTGAATACGGCCAGGACAAGAGAGGCGTCCTGTTCTATATCTCCCGACTCTCGGAGGTTCTCCAGTCTTGGCCTCCGGAGTTCCTTGGATGCGTTTGGGGGTATGGCGGTTCTTCCGAGTTGAGCTCCCGTAATGATCGGGATGTTGCAGGACACGGCGGCCTGTCTGAGAGCTTCTGAAGCTTGCTTGACCTCGACGTACCTCTGGGCAGAGACATTTGACAGCGGTATCTTCTGGAGATAATCGATAAAGACGGCTCCGGTATTCTTCCGATCGGATGTCTTGATTATTATTTGCTTCAGATCGGACTCATTAAGAGGACGGTCGACGATATAAAGCCTTCCGGAGGAGGTCAGGTCGTCATATTGATGGACAGCCTGGTCTATTCCTTTTATTCCTGTCGGAGCCTTCAGATACTCCTCGTACAGGTCGAAGTTCGGAGTCCCTTTGCCGTCGAAGACGATCTTGGCCAGAGCCATGATGATCATCGTGGCTATTTTATTTTTGGGTAGCTCGTAGGAGTAAAAGTAAAATCTCCGATCGGGATAGAGTCCGGACATCCTCAGGAGAAGATTGATCATCAGCGTCGTCTTCCCGTGCCTCGGCCTTCCTGCTATGACCGTGACGGCTCCTTGAGGGATACGGACGAGGTCATCCAGCTCTTTGAATCCGGTCTTGAGACTCGGCGGCGTCTCCTTCAGGTCTCGAAGATAGTCGGCCAGAAGATACGGCTCGGGTATCTCGGCTCCTCTTCTCTTCTGGAGAGCCTCGAGAGTCCCTTGGATATCGTTCTCGACTCTTAGATAGTCTTTGGCCTTCAAGCTGCTATCAAGTCTCTTCCTGAAGGCCAGCAGGAGCTTCTCGGACTCTTCCTGGCCTCCGCTCTTCATTCTCGATGTCTCCTGCTTGATGAGTTCGGCATCCAGACCGGATACCTCGGACAGGGACTCGAGATATATCTTCTTGTCAAGTGGATCCCCGATCTTGGCCAGACATCCGATAGACTCGTCGAGAGCCTCTCTGTATCCTATGTCAGACTCGATCTGGTATTTTTGGAAGATTCTCTCCGGCATCCAGCGACTCCATTCAACGGATTCGGCCTCTTCCTTCCTGTTGCTTCTCATGAGCTCGTCCAGGTCTTTTATACCCTCTGGAAGCCGTGCAACGAAGAGATGGATCGACGAGTCCATCAGGCTCTTAACGAGGTCTTCTGTGGCCTTCTGTCCAGCGTCGTCGTTATCGAGAGATATGATTATATTTTTGACTCCGGCATCCTCCAGAGCCTGGAGCTGGTACTGGCTGACGGTCAATCCTCCGAGGGCGACAGCGTTCATCGTAGGTTCTCTGGAGTTAAGAAGTAAGGCGTCAAGCTGGCCTTCTACCAGTAGGATTGTCTTCGTTTTACTTTTATGGATCCTCTCGAGTCCTATAAAGGCCTTGCTCTTCTCCAGTCCAGCGGCGTTGATGTACTTCTGTAGCCCTCGAGCCTTCAGTTCTTCCTCGGGTAGGATGGATCGTCCGGCTATTCCTATCCCTCGACCGGATACGTCTCTCCAGAGTATAGCCAGCTGATGAGAGACTCCGAGACCTGCGGTAAAGAGTCCGGAGGCCTGTATCTCTTGATCAGTAAAGCCTTCCTTCCGGAAGACTTCCTTTAGCTCTTCCCTGTCGGTATAGGCTCCGAGTTCCATACTGGTTATATCAGCCTCAGAATAGCCTCGGATATTCCGGAGATAGTTTAGTACCTCTTGGCCTTTATCTCTTCTCAGAGAGGCGATAAAGTGCCTCTGAGCCGATTCTATGAGAGTGGCTCTTCTCGTTTTTTGTACATGCTTGGCCTCGTCATACCCTTCTATCTTGACTCCGGCCTTCTCTGCCAGGAGAGCCAGAGCCTCAAGGAAGGAGAGACCTTTGGTCTTCTGGAGGTAGGTGATCCAGTCTCCGGACTCGTTACAGGAGAAGCAGTGATAAAACGGCTTGACCGTCGAGACGTAAAGATGTCCCTCCTTCCCGCAAAAAGGGCAGTCCTTTACCAGTTCGGTTCCGGCCTTCTCCGTCCTTCGGGTAGGGGTCGAGAAGAGCTCCTCCTGGAAGCTCTTGGCCAGGAGGAGGTTATAAACGCTCTCGACATCCGTCATAGATCATCCTTCTGCTGTTTTACCTTCTTCTCGTCATCCTTCTTCTCGGACGGCTTGATATAAACGATGTAGTCCGGTTCATTCTCCTTCTTCTTGAAGGTGTTCGGCATCACGAGAAGACTCGATATTCCGTTCAGGTTGCCGGACAGGAAGGTATTCCCGTCCTTGGCCTTGTTCTTCCATAACCCTGTCAATCTGATCATGTCCATTATGACCTCCTAAAAGTCTATGTGATGTTCCGCTCCGGCCTTGACTCTCTCCAGGTTGTGAAGATAGATCATCGTCGTCTTAGGGTCGGAGTGTCTGGCCATAGCCTGTGCCTGCTGGATAGATGCTCCTCCGGCTATGGATAAAGTGATAGCTGTATGTCTTAGAGAGTGTGCTGTCAATCTCGAGGAGTTCGCTCCGGCCTTCCGGAGAGAGTCCTTTACTATTCGAGAGATGCTCCTGGTAGTCATAGCCTCTCCGTAGTTGTTGGAGGATACGGACGCGAAGAGAGGAGCGGTCTCCTTCAGAGGTCTGGCTCCCTGTTGAGTTCTGGCGTCAAGGTATTCCTGGAGAGGGGCGAGAGCCTTCTCGGAGAGGATAACGAAGTCATCCTTGTCGTCTCTTCCCTTGCCCTGGATCCAAAGAACGGGCTGGCCTGCTTCCTGACGGATGTCTCCGATTTGGGCTCTGCTGGCTTCAATCGTGCGTAGTCCGGTTCTGGCCAGCAGGTTTATCAGGGCTTTGTCTCTCTTACCCTGGACGGTAGAGACATCAGCCGTCTGGAGAGCTCCTCGGAGTTGATCTTTGGTTAGGCAGTCCTTCCTGTATCCTCGGGGCTTCTTGGGTGACTTTACTTTTGCAATATTCGGATATATCTTCTCTGCTTCCATCCATTCAAAAAACTTCCGGACGGCGGTCAGGTATCCCGAGACGGAGAGAGGTGTCAGGCGTCCGGAGAGATGCTCCCGATAGGCGACTATATCTTCCCTCTGAAGTCCCTTACCTGTCCGGTAGGTCTCCTCCAGCCATCTGGAGAATTGCCGGAGCTGTCTCCGATAGACTTCCTTGGAGCTGGCCCTGACATCTTGGGCGGTTATAAAGGCGTCGATCAATTCGCTGAAGCTGGCTTCCTTGCTGGATAATTCCTGACTCTGTGCCTTTACAATATCCATATTATTGCCCTCCATGATATATCTTTATGCCTCCATTATACCATACAGTTTATAATCTGTCAAGCCTCGGAGAAGCAAAAAAGCTGCCAATATCTTAGACAGTAATTAAGAGATTTACCCTGTCCGTGAGGGGGCAAAACCCTGTCCGTGAGGGGGCAAAACCCTGTCCGCCACGACGCAAGACGATCGTATTGTAGCCCTCTCTGGTAGAGGCGTAGATGCCATTTTTTTTTTGGAGAAGTATTTATAAAGCATTTATAAAGGCGGAAAAGCAAAAAACGGCCTTTTTAGGAGCGGCCGTTTTTTTTAGAGATCAAACAAAAAACATCCATCAGGAGATAAAGCGATTTATCCGCTTTTATCTCTCTTCGAGGTTAAAAAGTCGATCAGCTTCTTGATCGGATTCTTGGGAGGAGAAGGCAGGGCCTTGACCGTCTCCTGGAGATCGTCAATCTTTGACAGGTATACCTGGAGGAGATCAGCCTGTGCTTTGTTCTCTCTCTCCAGTCGATCGATCTTGGTCTCGAGTCGGAGGAGAATCTCGGAGAAGGTCTGGTCCTCCGATCGTTGAGGCGTCTGGAGGATGGAGGATATAGCGTCGTCAACAGTCGATCCGGAGGAGGTCATCTCGGCGATTTTACGGACGATCTCGACGGTCTCCTCTGTCGGTTCGATGCCTCTCTCCTGGAGAGCTTTACAATATTTACGGACGGTGTAGTAGTTAAGTCCGGCCTGGTCGGCAATCTCTTTGATGGTCATCGTACAGCCTCCGGTATCCAATAGCGTCACATTCGGATGGATGGTCTTTTATTCTCTCTGGTAGAGGGTTTGAGGGTATCCAATGGTATCACATTATGTGATAGGCCATAACATCTTAGTCCCTGAGAGGGTTTGAGGGTATCCAATGGTATCAAAAGGGATCCAAAAATGTGATGAGGGTATCACATTATTTGTTTTTGGTCTTGACTCTCGAACAGAGATCGGGGTTCAGCTCGAGCTGATAGAGCCTCTGGCTTTTAAGAGTCCAGGATAGAAGCCAGTGTCCCTCTTTAGCGAGATCAAGCAAGGCGGAGAGCTTCTGGGCCAGTTCGGTTGGTTTCCTTTTTTTGACCAGAGAGTTATATCCAGATTTATCGGCCAGAATATGAGCCGAGACGGTCAAGGTCGGCTTGTCGATCTGCTCGAGCCAGTTCGTTAAGCGATAGAGTTTTTGGGAGACGGCCGTACTCTTCGCGAGAGCCTTGATCGTGTCCTTTTTGTCGTAGCGTCGCAAAACAAAGTAGTTATCGAGCCCCAGGACGAAGATGGGAGAGAGCTCGATTATCAGGCGGGAGTCTTTATCGATCGTCTTCCCGGCTTCCACGGCGTCCGCTTCCGGATCGGTCAAGAGCTCGTACCCCTCGATGATCGTTATCAACGGCGAATGGATTCGGATGATGTTGTTGAGTCGGGTTCGGTCCTTGCCCTCCCCGACCCAGACCTTCTGACGGATGAGGAGATGTTGAGTATATGTCAAGTCCAGGAGTCCCTGGACGGCTCTCCGGAGCTTGTCCGATCCGGTATACCCCTTGGTCCCGTCCTTCTTCAGCCCGTAGGCCTCGAAGTATTCACTCTTTTTTATCTGGAGTCTTGGAGGGGTGATCCGGCCGAACGTCTTGGTCGTGATCTCTTCTGAGGGAGCGTTCCCCTCATAGTCGGTGGTAGCCAAAAGCTTTTTTAAGGCCTCCAGGGCATTGAAGGCCGAGTCCGTCAGATGGTCGAGCCCAGCGATTTTTAATCGGTCGTCCATCTCGGCGTGTTCGGCGAAGAGTTCCAGCTGCTCCCCGGAGGTCAAGGTTTGGTTTGATACGAAGGATTGCTGGTCCAGGGGAAGACCGACTTTGTATGAGGCGTCCATCAGTCTTGCTCCTCGTCGGGTTCGACGGGATCCTCTCTCCGTTCCGCTGACTGTCGGAGGATGGCGAAAAGCTCCTCCCAGGGCTCCTTGCGTATATCAATGGCTTCTTTGACCTTTTTGACGGCCTCGGGAGACGGCTGGAGACTTGCCAGGTCGATCAGCTCCGGCTTTGTCCGAGGCGGGTAAAAACTGACAAAAGTGTCTTCCAGCCGTTTATTGAATTGATCGACGGTCGAGGAGATATGCTTCAGGATCACGTCGAGATGCTTCCTGAAGTCGTATTCCATTATGTCCGAGTAGGCCTCGACGACGGCGGCGTATCTATAAACCGACCGGAGGGTTTTTTTGGCGTACCGGATGGTCGAGATGACGCCCGACCAGACCTCGGATGCCCGCTCTTCCATCTCAGCCGTTTTTTTAGCTGTTCGTATCGAATACTGGTCGATGTAGTAACCCCGATCGTCGAGCTGATAGGGTTCGGGTTCCTGTATGATGGAGACTCCGGCCCAGGTCCCGCCGGTCTCGTAGTTCATGTTCGGGTGGTAGGTGTCTATGTATTCGACCCAGTAACCGAGCTTATAAAGAGCTTCCCTCCGGACGAAGGACTTTTTGAGAAGGGAGAATGACCGAGGGGTCAGCTTCCTCTTCGGAGGGATGTCAACGATCAGCTGTCCGGACTCGATCATCTCGACCAGCTTTTTATATCCCGCCTCGTAGGCCTTCGGATAGTCTTTGGCCAGCTCGTCGACGGCGTCCTCGTACTCAAAGATGTCGGCCATTCCATCGGCTTCCTTTTTGGTCGGATAGAACACGGATATATCCGGGTAGGCCTCATCAGCCAGGTGGACGACGATGTTGGCGAGACTGACGGGTTCTTCGAGTAACATTTTACGCTGGAGAGCCTTCATCTCTTCGTACTGCTTTTGAGTCATGACTTGGGGAGTGAAGACCTCTCTGTGGATGCGTTCCGCCTCGTTGTGGTAGTCGGTCATGGCGAGTGCCCTCCGGAGGAGATTCGCCACGATGACCCCTTTGACGGCGTCCAGGACGATATATGTCCTCTCGATCTGATCCCCAATATGTAAAAAAGCGTTGAAGTCCTTCACGTGCTGATCTCCCTCGACGGCCTGGACGATGGCCTCTCTGTCGCTCTTTTTGAGGGTGTTGACTCTCCCGTCGGACATAAAAAAAGCGAAGTTGTCAGCGATGATGAGCAGGGCGGCTTCTTTGCCTGTCAGGTTCTTCTTTTTGAGGAGGGATTCGATTGTCTTCATTTTACTGCCCCCTTGACATCAGGACGGCCTCGAGGGCCTCTATCCTGGCTTGAAGCTCTGACGTCTCGATGGCCTTGACGATTGAGACGAGGATGGCCGTCTCTCTCTGGGCCCTCTCCTGATCGATCTGCCCGCTTCTGTATCGGTTGAGCGTCTCTCTGATGGAGCTGATGACGCTCTGGGCGTTCGGTTTAAGATCAATTATGGTATCAGGTTCCGGTTCTATGTATTCGGCCTTGATGGCTTCGGTGTATCTCAGGACGAGGTCGAGGAGCTTCTCGGTCGTCATCTCGGAGAAGTCTCTCTTCCTGAGCTCTTTGAGCATTTTTTTAATTTGGGATCCGATCATCTCGATCCGACCCTCCCGGAGAAGGTAATACTTCTCGTAAAGCTCGTCGAGCTGGGCGGCTTTGAGGGTTGCAATCTCCCCGGAGAGCTCTTGATTCCAGGCGGTCAGCGTTCCCTTGGAGACATTCAGCTCCTTGGCGATTCGGGAGTAACTTAGCCCTCTGGCACGAAGTTCTATAAACCGGGTCTTGAGTTCCGTTCTCCCCGCGATGACCAGGGCGGCGTCAGTCTTCATAAGTCACTCCCCCTTCGTTTGATACTTCCGTTTTAAGGTCCTTGGCAGCCTCCAGGAGAGTCCGATGCCCCTCCTGTGGGTATTTATATTATAACGTCGAATAAAACCGCTCATGGAAGGAATTTGACAGTGTCCTGTTTGATGTAGTAGTCCCGGCCGTTATACTCTCCCGGGGTTCGTGTTCGAGAGAAGCCGGCTTCTTCCAGAATCCCGATTGCTTCCCGTAGGAAGGCCGTCCAGTCGATAGCGTCGTGTATCTTGCGGACTCTCTCTCTCCTCTCTCCGTGCCGCATGGTGTCGAAGTTGAGCTTCCCGATCTTGAAGTGATCGGTAAAAGGGAGGCTCCGTTTTATCAGGTCGACCGCTTGGACAGGGTCGACGACCGGCTCTATGGATGCCCAGGTATTGATCCCGTTCTCTTTGGCCGTCCTGAGATACCTCAGACGTTCAGAAGGGATCCCGGCTTGCGGTTCTTCTGTTCGGGATTGTTCGTCGTCTGAGAACGTGAGAGTCGTCCCGGCCCAGTCGTCAGGACCTAACAGGTCGAAGTCACGGGTCGCCCGCCTCCCTCCCTTCGAGAGAATATTGATCTTTATTCCTGCCTCTTTGAGTAATTTTATGACGCTCCGAGTCAGCCCTGTCTCCATCTCGACCGGCTGGTAGGGATCGCTTAAGAATGACAGAAGAACAGGACCAGGCCGGCCGCTATCCCGGAGGACATTCCTGTCGCTCTCGATGTTTTTGAGCACGTCTTTTAGTTCCCGCGGATCCCCAAAGTATTCGCTCTCCGATCGGTAGGCGGCTCCAGGACCATAACAGTAAAAACAGCCATGAGTACAGCCTTTGTAAAGGTTTAGAGCCCAGGCCGAATACTCCAGAGCCCTCCCTTTGGGCTGATAGATGGCTTTTAACCTTTTTGGAGCCGCGGTATCTCCCGTACTAAAAAAGCGCTGTTGACCTTTTGCAATCATCATACTATCAAAAACCCGTCCAAATTCATTCGTGCTTTCGCCTGTTCGTTTTCCGGTAACCGTTGAATCCATTCCACGGCCTCATCTTTGGTAACGAGTGCAATACCCAGCCCGCCGATTTTACCGCCGGCTTCGTCGTTCTTAACGAATTGATCGATGCCTTTTGCGTACTTCATTCGCTTGACTGCTTCTCGGGCCAGGAAGAATCGCCCGTCTTGCCGGTACAATCCCTCACGGAGATAGTCCAGGTTCCACCGTGATATCGCCGTCATCCAATGCTCTGCGATTAGTTCCGCGGTCTCCGTATCAAACCATTCCCCGTCAATCTTGCGTTTGGTGTTCGTCATTTTTTATCCCTCCTTTGGCTTCTTGTCTCTCAGTAAAACGCGTGTCTGTAATGCAGACTTTACGGACATCATTTGTTTTTTTTGACTATATCGGCTGTAAAAACAGCGAGCATCTGCTCCTCTGTCACGTAGTATTTTACCCCGACTTTATAGGCCTTCAGCTTGCCCTCTCTGATCCATCTCCTGAGGACTTTGACTGTGAGGTTCATTCTCTCGGAGGTCTCCTCCAGATCATAAAATTCGATGTCTTTTATTTTTATAGGCATCTGCTTCTCCTCTCCTCATCAATATTTATTATTGTCTGGGTCGTCATCGATTGAGAAGGTCGACCCCTTGAATCTCATAGAACAGCATCCCGACGTCTTCCCGAGTCTGTTTTTAAGGACGTACAGTTCAATGTGTCCGGTCTTGGTTGTCGCCCGATCTCCGGAGTCCTGCCGTTCGGCGTCCTCATTATAAACGGCCAGGACAAGGGAGGCATCCTGTTCTATGTCTCCCGACTCCCGGAGGTTCTCCAGTCTTGGCTTCCTGGGTTCTTCTTTGGCTTTGCTTGAGTATTGAGGGATGGCCGATCGTCCGAGTTGAGCTCCGGCGATGATCGGGATATTGCAGGAGACGGCGGCTTGGCGGAGGGCCTCGGAGGCTTGCTTTACCTCGACGTACCTCTGTGCTCCCCGGGGATCGGCGAGAGGTATCTTTTGGATGTAGTCGATGAAGACGGCCCCGGTGCTCTTCCGATCGGACGTCTTGATGATGATCTGCTTCAGATCGGCCTCATTCAGAGGGCGGTCGATTATATACAGCCGTCCGGAGGAGGTCAGCTCGTCGTACCGTGATACTGCCCGGTCAATCCCTTGGATGCCTGACGGGTTCTTCAGATACTCTTCGTAAAGGTCGAAGTTCGGCTTCCCTTTGGTATCAAAATCGATCCTGGCCAAAGCCATAATCATCATCGTCGCCAGCTTGTTTTTGGGGAGTTCATATGAGTAAAAATAAAATCTCCGATCGGGATAGAGGCTTGTCATCTTCAGCAGGAGATTGATCATCAGGGTAGTCTTCCCGTGCCTCGGTCTTCCGGCGATGACAGTCACGGCTCCTTGGGGTATCCGGATCAAGTCGTCAAGTCCTTTGAATCCCGTCTCGAGACTCGGCGGCGTCTCCCGGAGATCCCGGAGGTAGTCTGTCAGGAGATAGGGTTCCGGTATCTCTGCCCCTCTTCTCTTCTGAATGGCCTCCAGGGTGTTCTGGAGATCGATCTCTGCCGTCAGATAGTCTTTACCCCTTAAAATGCCGTCCAGCCTCTTCCTGAAGGCCAGGAGGAGCTTCTCCGTCTCGTCTTGACCCCCGCTCTTCTGTCTCGAGACGGCCTGTTTGATGAGATCGGCGTCCAGCCCGGAGATCGTCGTCAGTTCTTCCAGGTATAGCTTCCGGTCGAGCGGATCCCCGATTTTAGCCAGAGTCCCGACAGCCTCGTCGAAGGCCTCTCGGTATCCGATGTCAGAGTCGGTCCGGTACTTGGAGAATATTCGACGAGGCATCCAGCGGCTCCAGTCTATTGTGAGGGCTTCTGACGATCTTCGCGCCCGGAGAAGCTCGTCCAGGTCCTTGACGTCTTCCGGGAGTTGAGCGATAAATAATCGGACTTTGGCGTTGAGAAGGTTTTTGATCAGTTCTTCCGTCGCCTTCTTCCCGGCGTCGTCATTGTCGAGGGCGATGACGAGGTTCTGGATTCCGGCATCCTCGAGGGCCTTTAGTTGATACTGGCTGACGCTGACTCCTCCGAGGGCGATAGCTTTTATGTCCGGATACCGTGAGTTGATGAGCAGGGCGTCGAGCTGGCCCTCGACGAGTAGGACTTCTTTGGCTTTACTTTTATGAATCCCTTCGAGACCGATAAACGCCCGGCTCTTCTCCATACCAGCGGCGTTGACGTACTTCTGGAGTCCTCTGGCCTTCAGCTCTTCTCCCTCGAGGATGGATCGGCCGGAGATGCCTGTTCCCCGTCCGGCGACGTCTCTCCAGAGCATCGTTAGCGAATGAGTGATCCCGAGACCGGCCGTAAAGAGCCCGGACTCCTGTATCTCCCGATCGGTATACCCTTCGGTTTTAAGTACAGCCGTCAGCTCTTCCCTGTCCGTATAGGCCCCGAGTTCCATCGAGACTATATCGCTCTCAGAGTAGCCTCGGACATCTCGGAGGTATAAAAGTACCTCCCGGCCTTTATCTCTTCTCAGAGAGGCGATAAAGTACCTCTGGGCCGATTCTATGAGCGATACTCTTCTGGATTTTTGGTGATGTTTGGCCTCGTCGTATCCGTCGATTTTTACCCCCGCCTTCTCTGCCAGGAAGGCCAGAGACTCGATGAAGTCGAGACCTCTGGTCTTCTGGAGATAGGCGATCCAGTCTCCAGATTCCTGACAATGGAAGCAGTTGAAAAACGGCTTGACAGCCGAGACATAAAGATGGCCCGGCTTCCCGCAAAAAGGACAATCCTTGACGATCTCGGAGCCGTTCTTCTCGACCCGCCGGGTCGGGGTTGTAAAGAGCTCCTCCTGGAAGCCTTTGGTCAGGAGAACGTTATAAACACTCTCGACGTCTGTCATAGATCATCTGCTTTTTTTGGTTCGTTCGGCTTCTTGTCGACGGCTTTGAGATAAACGATATAGTCCGGTTCGTTCTCCTTTTTTTTGTAGGTGTTTGGCATTATCAAGAGGCTTGAGATGCCGTTCAGGTTCCCGGACAGGAAGGTGTTCCCGTCCTTGCCTTTGTTCTTCCAGAGTCCTGTCAATCTGATCATGTCCATGTTCTTCCCTCCTAAAAGTCTATGTGAAGCTCGGCCCCGGCCTTGACTCTCTCGAGGTTATGGAGATATATCATCGTCGTCTTTGGATCCGAATGCCGTGCCATTGCTTGAGCTTGCTGGATAGAGGCTCCTCCAGAGATCGCCAGGGTGATCGCTGTATGTCGGAGACTGTGAGCTGTCAGTCTTGAAGAGTCCGCTCCGGCCTTCCGGAGAGACGTCTTGACGATCCTGGAGATCGAACGGGTCGTCATCGCTTGTCCTCGGTTGCTCGTCGAGATCGAACAGAAGAGAGGAGCGTTCTCCTTCAGAGCTCTGCCCTCTTCTCTGGCTCTCGTCTCGAGGTATTCCTGTATCGGAGTCAGAGCCTTCTCGGACAGGAGAACGAAGTCATCCTTCTCGTCTCGGCCCTTCCCCATTATCCAGAGAACCGGCTGACCGGCTTCTTGTCGAATGTCTCCGATCGTCGCTCTGGCGACTTCGATCGTCCGGAGACCTGTCCTGGCCAAAAGGTTGATCAGAGCCTTGTCTCTCTGACCCTGGATCGTCGAGGTGTCGGCCGTCTGGAGAGCTCCTCTCAGCTGTTCCTTGGAGAGGCAGTCCTTCCGGTATCCCCGAGGCTTCTTGGGAGACTTGACCTTGGCGATGTTCGGGTATAGCTTCTCGGATTCGAGCCATTCGAAGAACTTCCGAACGGCCGTCAGATAGCCGGAGACCGAGAGCGGGGTCAGTCTCTCGGATAGATGCTCCCGGTAGGCGACGATGTCCTCTCTCTGGAGACCTTTACCTGTCCGATAGGTCTCCTGGAGCCATTTGGAGAATTGTCGGAGCTGTCGGCGGTAGACCTCCTTGGAGCTGCCTCTGACGTCCTGGGCGACAATAAAGGCATCGATCAATTCGGTAAAGCTGATCTCTTTGGTCGATATAGTTCGATCCTGTGCCTTGATGATGTCCATCTTATAACCCCCTTGATTTTTTTTACGGCTTCATTATACCATATAGATATACTTTTTGTCAAGCTCTTCCTGTCCCTCAGATTTACTGTATCTCTTGGGTTACTTCGTGGTTAGAATCAGTTATCTGACAACGGTTGTCGGAGATAGAGAGTTATCCGGTAGTGAATATATTTACCCTGTCCGCCACGACGCAAAACCCTGTCCGCCACGACGCAAAACCCTGTCCGCCACGACGCAAGACGATCGTATTGTAGCCCTCTCTGGTAG
>ENA-UOWO01004274-UOWO01004274.1-activated-sludge-metagenome-genome-assembly--contig:-NODE-4274-length-15856-cov-8.166951_pt1 | contig 15856 bp, 1 predicted proteins | sample MGYA00238148_ERZ761564 | MGnify/ENA primary metagenome ERZ761564 (study PRJEB28885, sample SAMN05720194) | activated sludge metagenome | isolation source: Anaerobic digester | place: USA...
CTGTACCGCTAACAGTTAATGTGCGTGTGGGATTTACCGTTAGTGTGCTGGTGGCGTTCATAACAAGGCTGCCGGCAACGGTGAAGTCAACATCTAATGTAGCGTTAGCACTTGCTGCAATGGTTACATTATCTGTGCTGTTTGGTGGAGCTCCACAAGTCCATTTGGTGCCATCACTCCAGTTACCTGTGCCGCTGAATGTATTGTTGGTACAGGAACCTGTTTCGCCAAGATAAAAATCGCTGAATGAAGTAAGGCCGCTTACCGTAGTAACAGAAGGCGCTGTACTTGTTGCAACCCCCGGCTGTGACCATACACCACCGCTGTTTTTAGCTACCAGCAGGTCATTGGTATTGGCGCCGCCTACTACATCACCCGGATTGATATAAGTGAAGGTGGCAGCATAATCAGGATTTGAAATATCCGAAGTCAATGTCCACTTACGGTTAATATAACTCGACTGGCTTAAACCAGAACCAGTTGGGTTGGCGCCTGCAGCTGCCGGACCACCTGCTGCTGTTGCACTGGCGGTAACATTGCCTGCTGTATTGCCTGCACCAAATGCCAGGGATACAGGCGTATAATTGGTGGCGTCTCCTACAGGGAAGGCTACACTTGATATACCTGCGGCTACTGCCCTTTCAAGATTTCCATTTACATAATTAGCTGCAGAAGCCCCGGTGATAGAGTTGCCGGTGGCTGCAACAGAAACGGTGTTTGAACCTGTTGTCAATTTACCATTGGTTAATACCAAAGCACTATCAACCGAAACACTATTGGTGAGGCTAACGCCGTTGGTATTATTGATGGTAAGATATCTTACGGAAGCTGGTAATCCATCGCCAGTAACCTGCGATCCTAATACAGCTTCATAAGTATAGCTTGCACCGGTACTGTAATTACGAATACCAGTCTGTATAGCACCCGCTGCCGCAGGTGCTGCCGTAATACCCAATGGATCACGGAGCCTGAGGGTAGCACCATTGTTTACATTGAATGTGCCATCACCATATATCGCATTACCCGTATTTCTTAGATCCGTAACGTTCGCTACATTGAGCACACCGCCAGCCATAATCTCTACAAAACCTGGATCACCGTTACCGCCGGTTCCGTTTGGCAAGAACTCACGCAGGTTAACTGTTCCGGTGCTTTCAATATACAGGTAGAATATTTTTCCTGCGCTTACGCCTGTACTCAAATATCCCCTTGCGCCGGCATAGTAAGTTGGATAGGCCTGCATGGTCAATGTTCCATTAACGATGATGTACAGGTTAACTGCTGCCAGCACACCACTTGATCCTGTTGCTGAGAAGCAGGACCAGGGAGCAAAGGTTAATGTTTTACCTGCATTGATGGTTAATGTATGATCGTTGGTGATAGTACCGTTTGCATGATATGCCATAGCATTACCTAAAAAACCAGAACCATGGTAGTTGATCGTGATATCCCTGTCGATAATTACCTCAGGAGTATTGTTGTACCGGATCAAACCAAAGTTGGCAAGACCACCGCTACCTGAGAAGGTAACAGCACTTGAATTATTTTGAAGATCCAGGCAGAAGGCATCAGCATTGTCACCGGTTAATGCGCTGCCCAATGTACCATTAGGTCCAACTTCAATGGTAGTGCCGAATACTGATAAATATCTCCTGTTGCCACCTGTAATGGTAGTACCTGTTTTTAATGTACCGTTCAGCACATATAAGTTATTACAGGAACGGAGCGTACCCTGGGATGCAGGATTATACGTTACGGTAAATCCTCCATCTATATAAACATTTACAGAGGAGCTGTTTGGAAAAGAAGCTGCATTCACCAAACTGGTTCCGTTCCATGTATACCAGGTTCCTGCTGCTTCCCATGAGCCTGTGGCCCTGGAAACGTAATCACCGGTAACATACTGAACCACACTGATAGCTCCTGAAACAGCACTGGTAGCAGAAGATGGTGTACAGTTTCCTGATACCACCACATAATAATACAAGGTGCCCACGCTGGTGGTGAGTGGCGTGTAACTATTACTGTTAGTTCCCACGGTAATATCATCACCCGGTGTATTGGTAGCAGCATCTGTACTGCTGTACCATTGGTATGACAATCCTGCACTATAATTTTCTGCAGTAACTGTCAATGCGCTGGCGCTGGCATTTAATGAATAAGAAGCGGCTGGTGTTGACTGGCTGGCAATTGCCGTAGCGTTCACTGTGATTTGTACTGGTATGGAAGCAGTAGAGCAAGCACCGCTTGTGGCTACCACATAATAAAAATAGATTCCTGGTATGGTGGATGGCGGTGTGTAAGTGTCTGTACTGCCACCGTTACCTGCGCCTACAGATGAGCCACCGCTGTTACTTAATGTAGCATTAGAGTACCACTGGTAAGTAGGTGACTGGTCGGCCACTACAGTACCCAGTGTTAAAGTACCACCTACACATTCAGACTGGCCATCAGTGGGATCAACAGAGAAAGATGGATTGGTACAAGAGGGCAGTATATTAACAGCCCCTGAAACATCACTTGTAACAGAAGGCGTACAGGTTCCGCTCACTACACAGTAATAATATAAAGTACCCTGTACGGCGGTTGATGGTGTTTCGGAACTGCTTGTTCCTAAAGCAATATCATCACCGGCAGTATTGGTAACAGCATCTGTACTGCTGTACCACTGGTAAGCAACTCCTGCACCCGTAGCCGTAACTGATATAGCCGACGGGCTGCCAAATCCTTCCGGATAATTAGCAGGCGTGGTAGTGGGCTGAACGGTGATGGCAGGTAGTGCATTCGTATTAATCGTAGCAGCAGCAGCGTTTGCGGCAACACAAGGAGCGTTTGCCACAACAGCTCTCACATAAGTGACAACTGCAACTGCGCCAACTTCTGCTTCCGTTAATGTAGTGGTTGTATTTGCAATATCTGTAACCCCTGATGTAAAGTCAGAACTGGTTGATTTTTGCCATTTGGTTACAGCACCTGTGTTTCCTGCCAACGTAAAGTTGCCCGAAGGTTGGCTGCCGGCACAAATATCTGAACCATTATATGTTACAGTTCCCCCCACAGAGGTTGCAGCCACACTTAAAGTTACATCCTGGGCAAAAGAGCTGTTACAAGCATCTTTTGTAATTTGAGTTATTTGCAATGTTTGACCATTATTACCTGCTGTTAGTACGGCAGAAGTGAAACTCGCATTTCCGCTACCATCTGCGTTCACTCCTGTTACCGGAGTTTGGGCAACTCCATTTATTGTGTAGTTAATGGTATTACTATTGACACCAGGCACCATCCCAGACAAATTGATCACAGCCCCGCTGCCTGCGCAAACAGTTGCCAACTGTGAAGCCCCTGATAAAGTAGGAGTAGCACATGCGGTAAATGGCACAGTTATTAAAGCGGAAGCAGCTGACCAGTTATACGCCAGATCTCTGTGATACAAAGCGTAGGTGGTATTTGCAGAAATAGCGCCGACATTTACGTTTGAACCCGATGCGGTACCGTCAATTTTAACAACAACCCAATCTGTAGCCGGAATATCATTAACAAGATAGGCAGCCTGGTTATTCAAAGCAGGGGCCACCGGTGTACCACTCCCGGTATATTTTAAAACCAAGGTCGCTTGCACACCGGTTGTACCGGTTGCCACATTGTCACCACCAGAACTCCAGGTCAGTAAAGCATCGCCTGCGCTGTAGGTACCTGAAGTAGAAGCCGGCACGTTGGGAGATAAAATATCAGCTGTACTATTTGAACCCATGTACATAACTAAATCATCCATAAAAACCGTAGTGATATTACCGGTAGTTCTTCTTGGTGCTGAAAAATAATGCCTGCCATTGCTATTACCTGAAGTAAATGCCACCCTTGTCCATGCACTTGTAGACAGTGCTACTGCAGTACCATTTGAAGTTGATCCCGTTCCGCTTGGAGGAGCAGAAGATGCATATCGCATAGAGGCATCTACTGAAGTGGAAGCAACGGATGCTTTAGCCCAGTAGATTAAGTGAACATAGGTTCCACTTGCTGTGGATCCATAAGGCGTGTAGCTATAACAATACCTGTTACTGTTAGTGGTTGTGAAATTTAAACCAATAGAATAGGAGCCAGTTCTTACATTGGCAAGAGTGGAGTTAACAGATGCATTTTCAGCAGCTGTGCCACCTGTCCAACCATTTACAGAATTGTTTTCAAATCCCTGAACACCGCCTGTTTGTGCCAATAAAGATGGTGACAGCAGTATTCCGGACAATACCGTAACAAGGATCAGCAATGCTTTTCCACACAAAGATTTATGCAGTGAAATACTTGCAAACAAAGGCATAAACATTTTTTTCATACGTGTATTTTTTGGCATTTGAAAATCTGATTCCTTTTTATTCTGACAATTGAAATCAGTAATGGGTGGTGATGACTGGCGTGTAAACATGGCAGACAATTTAACGTTAAGAGGTATATAAGATATAATAGCAATCGTTTTTTTAACAGCAATCAAAAAGGATAATACTAACGGGACGGGATAATAGCAGATCAGCAATATTCTGGCAAAATCATACGGCAGTTTCTGGCAGTTACAATCGTGTCTGGATCTTGCGATCTAATCCAAAAAGCATGTGCAACTTAAAATTTTAATAGCTCTCACACCTGCATGCCGGGCTTTTTATTTACGCAAACGATGCCAAAAGTTGCCGGGATAAAATAGAACGCTCAGTGTATTTCTCCCCGTATTTCGAAAAAAAAGAAGGACTCCACCTTGATTAAATATGCTTTGATGACTGCCCTTTTTCTGCTAAAATGTTTAATCTATAAAATGGAATTTTTTGGCAACGATTGCGTAGTTTAAATGATAACGTTTGCGTAAAAAAATACGCTGTTGCAGGCGGCCTAAAGCCCGATTGCGGTACAAAACAAGGTATTTTACATTCGCATTCAGCACCTCTATGCCATCGTCTCAATATTCTCTGAATTCAAGTTGCTTGTAAAATTTGCTCCCTGATTTAAACCACAACACTTTAACCCTGCAGCTTATACGCAGCAACAATTAACAGGAGTGTAAATTGATATTAACAGATTCACATATGAAACAATTTTTGCCAATTGCTTTTTCTTCTTCGCCTGGTTCACCGGCCAAAGCAATGTTTTTCCCTATAAAATGTTTGAGTTATTTGCATAACAAAACATCGCTGGTCGCATATACTTTCTTGCTATTTTTCATCTTGCTTACAACAGGCAGTAAACTATCTGCACAAACACAGGTCATCGGCAGCTTTCCTGAAATGCAGGGTGGAATTGAAAACCAAACTCTGGGTTTTTTACCTGTGGGAACGGCGAATTATACAGCAGGCGCCACCGTTACTACCTACAGCCGGAACAATAACACCAGTTCTGTAACAGTGGAAATTAAAAGCACGGGCGGATATGCCAGCCCAAAAGTGATTGACTGGGCAAATGCCTCTACCAGTTCGGGCATTTTTACACCTACCGCTGCTGCAGATGCAGTACTTCCCAATACTTCCTATGTAGTGCAGTTCTTTGCACGGCAAAATACTTCCAACGCTGATCCTTACTTCCAGGTAGTGGTATATACCAACGGTGCCAATGGCTCAACAGAAATTTCAACACCTCAGCAAGGAAACGCAGCGTATCAAAAATTTACGGCCATTGTAACCACACCTGCGGATGCCGGAACCGGCAAACGTGGATACATACGGATCAGGCCAAAAGGAAGTGGATTTAATGGGCTTACTTACCTGGTAGATGATATTTGTATGTACCCTGGTGTGGCTGTAGATAACACCCCTCCGGATGAAGCCACTGCTCCTGTGATAACTTCTTTTTCACCTACATCTTTGGGTGTAAGCTGGACGGCTCCGGGAACGGGTGTGGATGGCGGAGGATATGTAGTGGTAAGATATACCAGCGACCCTGCAAGCGAACCTGCTCCCAACAACAACGGCATTTATGCAGTTGGCAATACCATTGGCACCGGAACGGTGGCTTACATTGGAACAGGTACCAGCTTTACGAATACAGGGCTTAGTCCTTCTTCAACTTATTACTACAGGGTATATGCGGTTGACAAAGCTTTCAATTATTCATTGACACCGCCGGTGGTGATTGGATATACTGGTTTAGCCGCTCCTACCCTGGTAACTTTTACAACACCTCCGGGTTGTGCCACTAACCAGATCATTCTATCCTGGACAGGGCCACTTAATTACAATGCAACCAACAATACCATTCTTGCTTTCTTAAAACAAGGCAGCGCTGTAACGGTTGGCACACCTACCAATTCACCATCCACTTATAATCCCAGCACTAATTTTTCTGCACCAGTTGCACCTAATTACCAGGGTGACGCTTTAGCAAGATGTATTTACCGGGGTGATGGCACCAATGTGGCTGGAGATCATACTGGTCTGACTATAACAGGATTGGCTCCCAATACTACCTACCATGTGTTAATGTACAATGTACTGGATGCTGTACCGACTTATTCATCAAGTGTGGCTGCCAATGGCACTACGCTGGCTACACCGGTAGCTGAACCAACAAACCACCCAACGCTTTTTGCAAGAGGTGCCCTTACAACAGCAAACGTACCAGTTGCATGGACCCCAGCGGTTGCCGGCGCACAGGCGCCGCTTGGTTATCTTTTGCAAGCTGATGCAAGTGCCACACCTGCCGACCCTGTTGATGGTACGGACCTTGTAAACCAAACAGATATCAGCGGCGGAACAGCCAATGTAAAAGTGACGCCCAATACTGCTGTTGGTTATAGTGCTTTCACTGGTTTAACAGCAGGTACCATGTATTATTTCAGGGTAAATTCTTATACTAATACTGGAAGTTGTATCAATTATAAAGCAGCAGGGCCCACAATAAATGCAGCTACTTTACCTAATGCGGTGGTAGCGCCGTCCATGTCAATAACTGGAGCTACTGCCGATATAAGCTGGACGGCGGCGCCCGGTTATATCGCAGGTAACCATACAACATTAGTATTTGTAAAACCAGTCAATGCCATTGGAGCCGGCACGCCCACTTTTGACCCCGCCAGTTATACTGCCAATACCAATATTGCTTTGGGAACTACTTACCAGCATGACGGCGCTGCCCGTTGCGTATATAACGGTGACGGTAACACGGTTACCGTTTCAGGTATTGGCACAGGTGCATACCATGTATTGATACTGACCGTGGTGGAACAGGCTAATTCGGATGGCACGCATTCTTATTCTGTTTATTCAACAACTACGGCAACAACGGGGAATATTTATTACTGGAATGGAATTGCAACCGCTGACGATAAATGGGGCAGGCCTGCAAACTGGTTACCTGTTAGGACTACTCCAGCTACAACAGATATATTGATCATTGACAATGGAGGTACGTTTATTATTGATAGTGTTATCACTCAAACTATCGCTCAATTGCAGGTTTTAAACAACACAAATGTTACATTAAAAAATTTTACTGCTTTACCAATAAAGGTTCTGACAATAAATACCAACAACGGTCCACTTAATCCAGATTTAATTGTAAGTGCCGGTTCTACTTTAACGTTAGGCGTTCCAACTAGATCCGTAAGTATCACTCTAGGGTTAAACACCACCACTGCAGATATTAGTGGAACCATGCAGGTTATCAATGGCTGTACATATAATACAAATAACCTTAATGCCTTTACAACAGTAACGGGTACCCTAAGAAATTCAGGCACCGTACTATGTAATGCCTTAAATATGCTGGTTACCAGCACAGGCATTTACGATCACGCTATTAATGGTGGCACTATCCCTACAGCCACCTGGCAATCCGGTTCCACCTGCCTTATTTCCAATATCAGCAATGCCACTGCTTTTGCCAATACCGGCAGCGGCCATGGCCAGGCTTTCAGCAATTTTATATGGGATTGTCCCAGCCAAACAACAACCTTTGTATTAGGTGCTCCCATCTTGACTCTTCCCTGGGCCGGCGTGTTCGCAGAAAATTTTATTGTAAAAAGAACAGGCAACAGTACCGGTGTACTGGCCCTTACTTCCCCTGCTTCTTCGGGAAATATACAGCGCAACTTTACTGTAGGTAATTTTTACCAGCGCAGCGGCATCGTCATCATTGCATTAAATACCAATAATGCCGCCTCACCACAGCGTTCGCTTACGGTGAATGGTATTTTTTCTGTTACCGATTCAAGCGCTGCGCCAGCATCTTCTTTCCAGATATTGAATGCGCCTGTGGGTGTTACCAATGCCCGGCTGTTTGTAAATGGCAATGTAGATATGTTTACCACGGTAACATCGGCAACACTGGCTTGTTTTAGTCCGGGTGCATCCACTGCTGAGATTTTGTTTACGGGAACTGCTGCACAAACGGCCAGGTTCCAGACCATCACAGGTAGTATTGATTTCAATATCAATCATACTGGTACAGGCGTTAGCTTATTGAGCAATGCCACAGCCAACCGGTTTTTATTTACACAGGGCAGGTTCTTTATCAATGGCAACACACTTACTATTAATAATGCTGTTTCTTATCCTTCACCGGGTACGGGTGCGTTGGGTGGTTCTTCCAGTTCCAACCTTACGATGGGACTGAGCGGTGCAGCGGGTGAATTGAGGTTTACACCAGGTTTCAGAACCTTAAAAGATCTTACCCAACTGGCCGGCAACCAGGCATCACTTGGAACAGAACTCGCCATTACCGCCGGCGCTAATGCCGGCAGAGACAGTCTTGGTATTGGGGCTTCTTTAGAAACCAACGACAATTTAATACTAAGATCGGATGATTTGGGTACAGCAAGAATTGCCAGGATACCGGTAAACGGATCCGGTGTGGCACTGGCCACCATCACCGAAAAAGTAACGGTGGAAAGACATTTGCCCATGACAACCACTTCCGGTGCCAGGAGATGGAGATTACTAACGGCACCGTTTACCAGCACCAGTTCACCCACTATCAATGAAGCCTGGCAGGGTGGTGTATCTAATCCCGACAGGAATAACCCGGCCGCATTTGATCCAAGACCGGGGTATGGTACTCATATTACAAAAAGTACGGCATGGGCTGTGGATGGCTATGACCAGGGCAGCACCAATAATCCTTCTATCTATTATTATAACGCAGGCAGCTGGACGGCACCGGCCAATACCAATACAGTAAAAATTACGGATAATAGTGGTTGTTATATGTTGTTTGCAAGAGGTGACAGAGGTATCGTAATAAGTAACCAGTTTGTAGCTGCCGTACCTACCACACTGGAGCCAAAGGGTTTACTGAACCTGGGAAGGGTAACCATTCCGGCGGCTACGGCGGGCACTTATCAAACAGTGGGAAATCCTTATGCATCGCAAATAAAACTAGACAATGTTGTATTCAATGATACATTGGGCATCAGCAAAACAGTTTACCTGTGGGATCCTAAGACATTGGGCTCGGCCAACGTGGGCAAGTTTATAGCCTGCTCGGGCAACGGCAGCTCATACATTTATTCGGCCAATAGCAGCGGATACGATACGAAGCCTGGTGTTATTGAATCATCCGGTGCCTTTATGGCAAGGAGCAATGGAGGAAATATTGTATTCAATGAATCTGATAAAACCATTGAAAGTACCACCATCGGTATTGCCAGCAGGCCCAGCAGGCAACAGGCACCCGCAGGAAGGATCAGCACTTTTTACACAGAGCTGGTGGCTAAGCGGAACGGTGAACCATCCCTTGCAGACGGCATCGCTGTATCTTACAATAAGGGCTATCAGAACAGCATTGATAACCTGGACGCATTAAAATTATCAGCCTTTAATACAAGGGAAGACCTCGCAATAAATAGAGATGGTTTATTGCTCGCCATAGAAAGAAGAAAGGAAGTGGAAGAAAATGACACGATTTTCCTGAATATTTCAAAACTGGGCTTGGCTGCCTATCAGTTCAATTTCAAGCCGGTTGATTTTGACAACAGTTACACAGCGTATATAGAAGATCACTATACGGGCTTTATAAACCATATCGATCTTACTGCTACAACGGTATTTGATTTTAGTATCAATGCTGACTCTGCCTCATCGGCCCAAAACCGTTTTCATATTATTTTTAAAAGGACAAAAACAACCATTCCACCGGTTACAAAACAAGGTTGTACCGTTTTCCCCAACCCCATTCAGAATGGTTTGGTGAATTTGCAAATGAACGGGATGGCAGCAGGCCTGTATCAATTTAACGTGATCAACAAAGCTGGCCAGTCTCTGCAGGCAGGAAGGATAACACATGATGGCGGTAATACAACAGAACAAATTGAATTGAAAAAAGGACTGTCAAAAGGTGTGTATGAATTGTTGTTGTTTGCACCTGGAGCTAAAAAAAGCACGGCTATTTCCATCCTTATCCAGTAATAATTCCCTCATCAATACCAGGCCCGCTGCAGTTATGCATCGGGCTTTTTTGTATTCAAAAAGAAATATCTGGTTCAAGCCAGGATCGGGAACGTTTGCGTAAAATTACTGATAACGTTTGCGTAAAAAAATGACTCTTTGCAAGCCGTTAACGACCGCATGATATATTAAAACAAAGTAGATTAGTAGAGTAAAAAACGATTGCACTTTTGCATTTTGCCATATCCGGTATCCCTGCCGACAACGATTGAATGTTTTACAAACCCATGATTAAACATGGAAAGTCCGATATAATCACTGCTGTTGCCTGTTGCCATACTTTCTGCAGCCATCAGCGAATAAATATCACTTATGATGAAAAAGATCGCTTCGCCATCTGCTTTTTCTTCACCTTACAAAGCTGCAGTTATCAACAGGATAACGGCCAGGTCTATAGTATTTTTTTTGCTGTTACTATTGCAGGCTGCCATTAGCCGGGGCCAGCAGGTTATCGGAACTTTTCCCGAAATGGAAGGGGGGTTTGATAATGTCCTTACCATGGACACAACCAATGTAACAGTGGCGGCTAACTATCAATTGATAAGATGGAGAGGAGCTACTTCAACCACATCGTCGATTTATACTACTACCGTGAGAACGGGAACGAAATCTCTTCAATGGACACCTGGCTCAAGCGGTCAAACACTATATTCGAAAAGTGCTAATACTACAGCTATTGCAAATAGCACCAGTTATGTGGTGCAATTTTATTGGTGGAAAGCCCACAATTCCAGTGTGAGAACGTTTAACATTTCTGCCAGCCCGGCGGGTTCCACTGCTTTTGGTGCCGTACAAAACACGGGTAGCCTGGGTGTAGCTGCCCCTTCATTTGAATGGACAAAACATACTATTGTAATTACGTCCGGATCAAGTGGTGCTGCCACCAGATATGGTCTTGTTCGTTTTACAAATACTGGCGGCAGTACCCCTAACCCCGGCTACCTGTTTGATGATTTTTGTATCTACCCCGGATCTGCTGCTGATGTAACTGCACCCGCTGATGTAACCTCTCCTGTGATCAGTGCATTTAGTTCCACTTCCCTTACCCCGAGCTGGACGGCACCCGCAGGCGGTGTGGATGGTGGTGGCTATGTGGTTGTTCGTTATACCAGCAACCCGCTTAGTGAACCGGCTCCCAATGAAAATGGTATCTATGCCGTGGGTGGTACGCTCGGTACAGGAACGATCGCTTATATCGGAACGGCCACCAGTTTTGTGGATGCCGGTTTAACGGCCAATACTGCTTACTATTATAAAGTGTATGCAGTGGATAAGGCGTTTAATTATTCAAGTGACCCAACAGTTTTTGCTGGTTATACCGGTATTGCAGGACCAACAGCCATCAGTTTTACCACACCGGCCAGCTGTATTACAGACAGGTTCACTATTTCCTGGACAGGGCCGCTGAATTACAATTCTTCTACCAATACATTGCTTGGTTTTTTAAAGTCCGGTACTGCTGTAACTATTGGCACACCCAGCAATGCGTTAGCCACTTATACCGCCAGCACGGTGTTTGGAACAGGAACTGTTTACCAGAATGATGGAGCCGCTTTTTGTATCATCAATGGTGATGGCACCAACAGTGCAGGAGATCATAGCGGTCTTACGATAACCGGATTAACACCCGGTACTACTTATCACCTGCTGCTTTTTAACGTTATCAATGCTACGGTTTCTTACTCGGGTGGCAGCACAGGAAGCGCATCGGTTTTGAATAGTATTGGCGAACCTGCCAATAACCCAACCGCTTTTGCAAAAGGAGCTGTTACCACATCCAACATTCCACTAACGTGGACGGCTGCCACCGGATTACCGGCACCCACAGGCTATTCGATAAACGCCAGTAACAGTGCCACACCGGCCGACCCAACAGATTTTATTGATGTGGCAGACCAGGTAAGCATTCTACCGGGTACGGCTAATGTAAAAACGGGCGGTGCCAGTTATGGTGGTTTTACGGGCTTTGCAGCAGGCACCATGTATTATTTCAGGATCAATTCTTACAGCAATTCCGCAGCTTGTATTAATTATAAAGCAGCGGGGCCAGCCATTAATGCAGCAACCCTGCCCAATGCAGTAACATCACAGGCACTAAGCATTACCGGTGGTGTGGGCACTATCAACTGGAGTGCTGCAGCAGGCTATAACAATACCAATCATACCACTTTGGTTTTTGTAAGCAGCAGCCCTATCACTGTTGGAACCCCCACTGCCAATCCATCCACTTATACTGCGAATACTGCATTTGGTGCAGGAACGGCTTACCAGTTAGATGCAGGTGCCAGGTGTGTGTACAAAGGCGATGGCATTTCTGCATCGGTAACGGGACTTGTAAGCGGCAACACTTATTATGTACTGATACTAACGGTGGTGGATGCAGCCAATTACGATGCCACTCATTCATATTCTGCTTATGCCACTGTAAGTGTAACATACAACAGCACCAATGAATACACCTGGACTGGTAGTATTTCAACCGATTGGCAGGTAGGTGGCAACTGGATGCCGGTAAGAAGCCCGATGCAGCCAACGGACAGGTTGATATTTAACACTGCGGGGGCAGTAAATGCCACCAATGTGCCCACTCAGACTATTGCCAAGCTGGCTATCAATGCAGGCAATGTAACGCTTCGGTCAGTGGCAGGAGCAACGCTCACTATCACCGATGTGGATGGAACTGGCTTTACCGACTTAACGGTTGGTGCCGGCAATTCACTTACACTTGGCAACTTCGTAAGCCTCACACTTGGAAGCAGCACAACGGCAAGTATTGTAGGCACTTTAAATGTAAATGCCGGCAGAACTTATAACAGCAATGGCACCAGTGTGGTTACCACTGTTGCCGGTACCATCAATAATTTGGGCACCGTTACTTCCACCACCGCTTCAAAGTTTGTAGTAAACGGCGGAGGCACTTATAATCATGGTATCAATGGTGGGGTAATACCCACCGGCACCTGGAACTTTAATTCTACCTGTTTAATTTCGGGCATTACAACTGCTGACCAGTTTTCGGGTGGCAGCCATGCACAGACCTTCAGCAAATTTGTATGGGATTGCCCTTTACAAAACTCCAGCAGCGGCACTTCTCCTTCGCCACGTTTTGTAATGGGTGCTGGCATTAGTGGCAGTGGACCTTTTATGGTGGTTACAGATACCATGATCATAAAAAGGACGAATAATGTTATCCTGCAACTGTCATCATCCGGTGGGCAGCGGGATTTTACAGTGGGTAATTTTTTCCAGTATGGCGGACTCTTTGCCATTACGTATGATACAGATGCCAATGGCGAACAACGGTCTCTTACCGTAAACAAAACTTTTTATGTAACGGACTCACTCGAGTCAAATACGAGGTTCCAGATAATCAACACACCGGGTGGAGAAAATATCATCGGCCGCCTTTTTGTAGGTGGTAATGTAGAAATGCATCCAACTATTTCAGCCAGTATTCTTGAGAGAGTGGTGGGTGGCGCTGCTGCATTAGCAGAAATATGGTTTAATGGCAGTGCACCACAGTATGCCCGTTTTCACACTATTGTTGGTAATGTTGATTTTGTAAACAATCATACCAGTACAGGAGTTACTTTACTGAGTGATGTTACGGCCAATTCTTTTAAACTGATGCAGGGTACTTTCTTTATTGGTTCTAATACACTTACCATAAAAAATGCGGTTACATACCCGGTGCCGGGCACAGGCACGTTTGGTGGTTCTTCCAGCTCCAATCTTATTTTAAACGGCATTACCGGTTCATTGAATTTTTATACCGGCTACCGCACGTTAAAAGACTTTACACTTACAGCAGGTGCCACTGCCAGTATTGGTACAGAGCTGGCCATTACTGCTGGTGTGGCGCCGGGCAGAGACAGTCTTGGTATTGGTGCGGTATTAACTACCAATGATAACCTCATCCTTCGCTCAGACAATAATGGCACTGCAAGAATGGCGCAGGTACCAGTAGATGGTTCCGGTGTGGCACAAGCAACCATCATTGGTAAAGTAACGGTAGAGCGCTATTTACCGATGAGCTTTAGTTCTGATGCAAGAAGATGGCGGTTGCTTACAGCACCATTTAAGACTATCAATGCGCCTACCATACAAGCGGCATGGCAGGAAGGCACTTTTTGCCCGGACAGGTTTAATCCATTCGCCTATGACCCAAGACCTGGATATGGTACTCATATTACGGTGAGTACGATTGCTGCAAACGGTTTTGACCAGGGCTCCAGGAACAATCCTTCTATTTATTATTATAACAACCCCGCCAATACCTGGATAGCACCTGCTTCAACCACAGGTGTAAACATTACAGATAACAGTGGTGTGTACCAGCTTTTTGTAAGGGGCGACAGGAGCATCGTGATACAGGACCAGTGGGTGACTGCCAAACCGGCTACCCTTGCGCCAAAAGGAGAATTGCATTTGGGTAATGTAAGTATACCCATGGTGGCTGCTGGTTTTCGCCCTGTAGGAAACCCGTATGCCTCACAGCTGGATCTTGACAATGTTGATTTCAACGGCACGTTGGGTTATAATAAAACCATTTATTTATGGGATCCCAAAGCGCTTGGCAGCAGCGGCGTAGGTGGCTTTATCACCTGCACCGGCGATGGCGCACCGGGATCATACACTTATACCGGCAACAGCAGTAATTATGGTGCGCTTCCCGGAGTGATTGAGTCATCCGGTGCATTTATGGTGGGCGCTGGCAGTGGAAATATTATTTTTCATGAGTCTGATAAAACAATCAGCAGCAGTACTATTGGTATTGCCAGCAGGCCATCTGCTTCGAGGTTAAAAAATAACCCGCTGGGGAAAATAAGCAAACTGTATGTTGACCTGATTGGAACAAGAAATGGTGAGCCGTCGCTTGCAGATGGCATAGCTGTTACGTATAACCAGCATTACAGTGATAAAACGGATGAAATGGATGCAGTGAAAATGATCACGTTTAATACAAGAGAAAGAATCAGCATTCAAAAAGAAACCGGATTGTATGCAGTGGAAAGAAGGCAGGCTGTAGATGAAAAAGATACCATTCAACTTCATATTTCAAAACTAAACAAAGCCACCTACCAGTTCAATTTCAGGTCAACTGATTTTGACGGTTTGTTTACTGCATACCTTGAAGATAATTTTACTAAAACAAGTACGCCTGTACTGCTTACCGAAAATACTTCTTTAAGTTTTGATATTACAGATGACAGTTTATCATCAGCAGCCAACCGCTTCAGCATTATTTTTAAAAGAAACAAACCACTTGTTACAAACAACGGCAATGGTATCACCATATTTCCCAACCCGGTGGTAAACGGCAGGATGAATTTGCAAATGAACAATATGCCAATGGGTGAATATTGTATCCGGCTGATCAATCAACTGGGCCAGGTTATTTTAAACAAACGAATCCTGCACCAAACAGCCGGTGCTGT